>OGUD01000284.1_pt1 | contig 49366 bp, 40 predicted proteins | sample 1573671 | NCBI WGS metagenome assembly OGUD01 (sample SAMEA2582065, study PRJEB24529) | metagenome | biome: Human gut stool | place: China | collected 2011 | reverse complement strand
GAAGATAGACCTAGATATGTGAGGTTTACCACAAAAGCAAAATGCCCGTAGAGCCTATAAAATAAGGCTTTGCGGACATTTAAGGAGATATAAAAAGATAGTCAAAAAGACATATATAATTTATACTCAAAGAAACTATTTTGGCTATTTCTTTTAATGATGATATGTGCCGGAGCGAGTGAACAAGCTGTTAGTCAATGGGCATCTACATTTGCGGAAAAAGGTTTGGGTGTAAGCAAAACAATCGGAGATCTGGCAGGACCGATGTTCTTTGCAATCTGTATGGGACTGTCCAGAGCATATTATGGAAAATTTGGAGAAAAAATCAATTTGCAGCTTTTTATGATTGGAAGCAGCATGCTATGTGTGGTTTCTTATCTTGGAATCGTATTTTTTACGATACCGGCGTTGGGGCTTATCTCTTGTGGAATTGCCGGGTTATCTGTAGGAATTATGTGGCCGGGAACGTTTAGTATGGCATCAGCGTCCATAAAGAGAGGTGGAACAGCGATGTTTGCGCTGATGGCGCTTGCAGGAGATCTTGGATGTGCAGGAGGTCCGACCGTCGTAGGAATGGTTTCTAGTCATTTTTCAGATAATTTGCAGATGGGAACTTTGGCGGCAATTGTATTTCCGGTGATATTATGTGTGGGATTAGCATATACAAAGAAAGTACGAAATGTGTGATTGTGGAGGGATATGTAATTATCTCTCCACAATTTTTGAATTTGGTGGAAATGAAAATGTTTCAATAGAGAAAAAAGGAACGTTTAGGCAGCGCTCTTCTAACAGCTTTTGAAACACTTCCATGAAAATTCCAGAGTGTCTTACTTTTTTGAGCGTCTGGATAGATTCAGTTAAATCAGGAATGCCAGTTAATTCTCCACCCCAATCGCCGTCGTAGGTCGAATGAACACCGCAGCTCGGACTTCCGTCGATTCCAACGATTCCTAAGAGTTCAAAACGTTCTGGAGAAGAAAGATATTCTTCAATCTGCATGACAAATGATTCCAGCATACGTTCTGTCTCTTTACGGAAAAAAGGAGTGTCGAACTGGGAGACAGCATGCCCCCAGCGATTACTGCCATATAAGAGAAATTCAGGGCATGGGAGTTGGATGAGTTCAATGTCACTGTCTAATATTTGTTTTAAGAAGGCTCTTTTGGAAATTCGTTCAGATTGTTGAGCTTCTAAATTCTGATGTTTTAATTTTGCCGCATCGTTCAAAAAACAATGGCTGACAAATAAAATTTTTTGTCTCATAAAATAAATCCTCCGCTTTATATTATAGATATTGTATCATTTTTTTTAAGACAAGGTCATAGAAAAATATAATATACATATAAAAATATTCAATTTTTCAAAAAGTTGATGTGTTGATAAAATAGACTTAGATGTATTTAAAGGAGGAGAAAAGAGAGATGAACAAAGAAATTTCAGGGACAACAAAACTTGTCTTGTGTGGTCTCGCAATTGCACTGAATATAGTGCTTGGAATCGTGACGGCAGCGTTGAAATTCCCATTTTATCTGGATGTGATGGGGACGATATTCATTGCAATTTATTTTGGACCGTGGTATGGAGCAGTTGTTGGAGCGTTGACTAATATTTTGACAAGCCTTTTTAGCGGTTCGTTTACCGGAATGCCATTTATGTTAGTGAGTATTGTAGTAGCGTTGATAGTTGGCTTTGTATTCCGTAAAGTGAAATTTAATTTTGTAACGGCGTTGATTGTTGGAATCCTTACAGGAATTGCAGCGCCGGTTGTGGGGACACCGATTGGGATTGCAGTATATGGAGGACTGACAGGTACGATATCTGATGTGGCGGTGATGTTCTTAAAACAGAGTGGAGCAGGTATTTTTGCGGCATCATTTATACCGAAGTTATTCAATAATCTACTTGATAAAATCGGTTCTATTTTGATTGTATATTTAGTAGTGTTATCATTGCCGGGAAATTTAAAACCAAAATGTTTCGGTAAAAATAAGAGATAGTTTATAAAAGAAGAATAAATGCGCATTATCAGCAGGAGTGAGAAGTAGTCACTCCTGCTTTTATTAATTAGATATTTAATTAAATTTTGACGAAAAATATAAAAAAAATGTTAAATAGAAGGATTTTCATTGACATTTTTAGTGAATACTAATAATATAACGGTTAGACATCTAACTAATTTAGAAAGGGGAAGAAAGATGGAAAATTGTACGCAGTTACTGATTCACCAAGTATTGCATCTATATCTTCAAAGAAGCATACATTTACTGCGGGATTTGAATATACATCCTGGACAGTGTGGAATGTTATGGGTACTGAACAAGCATGATGGAGTTTCCCAGAAGGAACTTGCAGAGAAAATGAGAATCACACCGCCATCTATTACGGTGATGATCCGTAAGATGGAAGCGGAAGAGCTGATTGAAAAGCATCAGGATGAGAAGGATCAAAGAATTGCCCGTATTTATATTACAGAAAAGGGAAGAAAAATCGCAGAGAATATGGATGATGCTTTGCATCAGCTTGAGAAAGAGGCATTTGCAAATATGAGCGAGCAGGAGATTATGCTGCTTCACAGATTGCTATTGCAAATGAAAGAGAACCTTATAAAAGGCGAGAAAGACTAGAAAGGGGAAGACAAAACGATGGGGAAATTATTTAAATTTTTGAAGCCACGTGCAGGTGCGGTGTTTGCAATTGTTGCAGTGCTGATCATTCAGGCATATTGTGATCTGTCATTGCCGGGATACACTTCTGATATTGTAAATGTTGGAATCCAACAGGGAGGAATTGATTCGGCAATTCCGGAACAGATTGCAAAAGAAGACATGGAAAAGTTATTGCTGTTTGTGTCTAAGGATGATCAGAAAATTGTGATGGATGCCTATACCTTAGATTCTAAGACATATAAAAAAGATGCTTATGTTCTGAAAGACGATATGTTGAAAGATGAAGATAAGGAAGAAAAATTAATTGATATCCTTGGAAAACCAATGCTGTTGGTATCTGGATTTGATTCAGATTCTGAGACGAACAAAGAGATGAAACAGGCGATACTGGCGAATGTGCCTCAGGAGATGCTTACGGAGGATACAACGATATACGATGTACTTTCTATGATGCCGGAGGAACAGAGGCTGCAGATGACGAAGCAGTTAGATGAAAAGATGGAAGAGATGCCGGAGACGATGGTGGAACAGGCAGCCACAATATACATCAAATCTGCATATGAAAATCTGGGAATTGATATGGATAAAGTGCAGACAGATTATATGTTTGCAACTGGCGCAAAGATGATCGCACTTGCGTTTTTAGGAATGGCGGCAAGTGTGCTTGTAGGTCTTATGGCATCAAAGGTGGCGGCCGCTACCGGAAGAGATTTGAGAAGTGGTGTGTTTAAGAAGGTAGTTGGGTTTTCGAATGGAGAGTTTGATAAATTTTCGACTGCGTCTTTGATCACCAGAAGCACGAATGATATTCAGCAAATTCAGATGCTGACGGTAATGATGTTGAGATTGGTGATCTATGCGCCGATTCTTGGACTGGGTGGTGTGTTTAAAGTATTCCACACAAATGTATCGATGTCATGGATCATCGCACTGGCAGTAGCCCTGATCTTATGTGTTGTGCTTGTACTGTTTGTTGTGGCAATGCCGAAATTTAAGATGCTGCAGAATTTGGTCGATAAATTAAATCTGGTAACAAGAGAGATCTTGACAGGACTTTCTGTTATCCGTGCATTTAGCACAGAAAAACATGAAGAAGAACGATTTGATAAGGCGAACAAAGATTTGACAAGAACAAATCTATTTGTAAACAGAGCGATGACATTTATGATGCCAACTATGATGCTTATTATGAATGGAATTTCAGTGCTGATCGTGTGGAGTGGAGCACATGGAATTAATGACGGACAGATGCAGGTAGGAGATATGATGGCATTTATCCAGTACACAATGCAGATTATCATGGCATTCTTAATGATTTGTATGATTTCAATCATGCTCCCAAGAGCAGCTGTTTCCGCAACGCGTGTGGATGAGATCCTTACAAGCGAGACTTTGATTCATGATCCAAAAGAACCAAAACAGCTTCCAGAAGATGGAAAAGGTGTTGTGAAATTTGATCATGTGTCATTCCGATATCCGGGGGCAGAAGAAGATGTGCTGCACGATATTAATTTTGTGGCAAAACCAGGAGAGACTACAGCATTCATCGGAAGTACCGGAAGTGGAAAATCAACGTTGGTAAATCTGATTCCGAGATTTTATGATGTGACAGAAGGAAGTATCACAATCGATGGAGAGGATATCAGAAACATTACACAGCATGAATTGCGTGATCGTCTTGGGTATGTGCCACAAAAAGGTGTGCTGTTCTCCGGAACGATTGAATCCAATATTTTATATGGAAATCCAGACGGTTCTGAAGCTGAGATGAAAGAAGCGGCAGCAATTGCACAGGCAAGTGATTTCATCGAAGAAAAGAATAAAAAATATGAAAGCAGAATCGCACAGGGTGGTGCAAATGTATCAGGTGGACAGAAACAACGTCTGTCAATCGCGCGTGCCATAGCAAAACAGCCGGATGTGTTTATTTTCGATGACAGTTTTTCAGCATTGGATTATAAGACAGATGTGGCACTTCGAAAGGCTCTGAAGGAGCATACAACAGACAGTGTCGTCCTGATTGTAGCACAGCGAATCAGTACAATTTTCCATGCAGAGCAGATTATTGTATTAGATGAAGGAAAAGTAGTAGGAAAAGGAACGCATGAAGAACTTCTGAAAACTTGTGAAGTATATCAGCAGATCGCAATGTCTCAGCTATCAGAAGAAGAACTTGCAGGAAAACTCGGAAAGGGGGAGAAGAGTCATGAGTAAAAGACAGGGAGGCCCTATGGGCGGAGGTCCACACGGCGGAATGGGAGCCGGAGAAAAGGCAAAAGATTTCAAAGGAACAATCAGGAAATTGATGAAATATCTTTCTGAATATAAAATTGGATTGATTTTTGTTCTCCTTTTTGCAATCGGAAGTACGATTTTTAATATCGCAGGACCCAAAATTTTGGGAAAAGCGACAACAGAGATTTTTACAGGACTTGTGGGAAAAGTATCCGGAGGCTCCGGAATTGATTTTGAAAAAATCGCACATATTTTGATTTTCCTGATGTGCCTGTATGTAACAAGTGCAATATTTTCATTCATTCAGGGCTATATTATGACAGGTGTGTCACAGAAGCTGACGTATCGCCTTCGAAAAGAGATTTCAGAGAAAATCAATCGTATGCCGATGAATTATTTTGACACAAGGACACATGGAGAAGTACTGTCACGAGTGACAAATGATATTGATACACTAAGCCAGAGTTTGAACCAAAGTTCAACTCAGATCATTACTTCTTTTACGACAATTATCGGTGTTTTGATCATGATGCTGAGCATCAGTCCTCTGATGACCCTTGTGGCACTTTTGATTCTTCCGATTTCGCTTGGATTGATTTCGACAATCGTAAAGCGATCACAGAGACATTTTAAAAACCAGCAGGAATATCTGGGACATGTGAATGGTCAGGTAGAAGAAGTTTATGGCGGGCATAATATTGTAAAGGCATTTAATAAGGAAACAGATGTCATCAAAGAGTTTGATGAGACAAATGAGATCCTGTATCAGTCAGCATGGAAATCACAGTTTTTCTCAGGAATGATGATGCCGATCATGCAGTTTGTAGGAAATCTTGGATATGTTGCAGTTGCAATCTTAGGAGGGTACCTTGCAATTAAGAAAACAATTGAAGTCGGAGATATCCAGTCTTTTATCCAGTATGTAAGAAACTTTACACAACCAATTACGCAGGTAGCTCAGGTTGCCAATATGCTGCAGTCGACAGCAGCCGCTTCGGAAAGAGTGTTTGAATTCCTGGAAGAAGAGGAGGAAGATCAATTTGCGCAAAATCCAGTGTCAGTAGAGGGACTGGAAGGAAATGTGGAGTTTGATCATGTTCATTTCGGATATAATGCGGATAAGATTATTATCAATGATTTTTCAGCGAAGGTAAAACAGGGACAGAAAATTGCGATTGTTGGACCGACCGGAGCAGGAAAAACGACGATGATCAAATTACTGATGCGTTTCTATGACGTAAACAGCGGTGCGATTCTGATTGACGGACATAACCTGAAAGATTTCAATCGAGGTGAACTTCGTCAGATGTTTGGAATGGTTCTTCAGGACACATGGTTATTCCATGGAAGTATCAAGGAAAATATCCGGTATGGAAAATTGGATGCGACAGACGAGGAAGTTATTGAGGCGGCAAAAGCGGCTCATGTACATCGATTTGTGCAGACTCTTCCGAACGGCTATGACATGGAACTGAATGAGGAGGCAAGCAATGTTTCTCAGGGACAGAAGCAGCTTTTGACGATTGCGAGAGCGATTCTTGCAGATCCGAAGATTTTGATTTTGGATGAGGCGACCAGTTCGGTAGATACGCGAACTGAAGTGCGGATTCAAAAAGCAATGGATAACCTCATGCGAGGAAGAACAAGTTTTATCATTGCGCACAGATTGTCTACGATTCGTGATGCGGATCTGATTCTTGTGATGAAAGACGGTGATATTATCGAACAGGGAAATCACGAGGAATTGCTGAAACAAAATGGATTTTATGCAGAACTTTATAATTCACAGTTTGAAAAAACGAGTGCATAAAAAAGAAGACGAGGGAAATGTTAGATTTCTCTCGTCTTGCTTTTTATAAAATTAGTGATAAATTCGTTTGTTTTCATACTTTGCTTCTGAAGTGAGTTGAACATTCAAACGTTTAAATTGCTTGATGTCCACAGAAGAAAGCATCACAGAAGTGTGAGCCTGACATCCACTTAACTTAGGAATCTGTTCCAAAGCAAGTTTTGCGTTGTCATCTGTAGCAGCACAGATAGAAAGCGCAATCAGAATTTCATCTGTGTGAAGTCTTGGGTTGATGCTTCCAAGGTATTCTGTCTTTAACTTTTGAATCGGTTCAATGACACTTGGTGAAATCAAGTGTAATTCGTCATTCAATCCGGCAAGGTTTTTTAGGGCATTCAGAAGCAGTGCTGAGGATGCACCGAGAAGGCAGGAAGTCTTTCCGGTGATAATCTGTCCGTTTGGAAGTTCCATAGCAGCAGCAGGACCATTCGTTTCTTCGGCACGTTTGAGCGCGGCATCCACCACTTTTCGGTCTTCCACTGTGATATGAGCCTGTTTCATCAGAAGTTCAATCTTGAATGCTTCCTCCTCCTGTGCAGTTCCTTCTGCCAATCCATTTAATGCAGCGTAATAACGGCGGATAATTTCCTGATTGGAAGCTTCGCGGCAAGCGTCATCATCACAGATGCAATTTCCAGCCATGTTAACGCCCATATCTGTTGGAGACTTATAAGGATTTTCTCCGTAAATTCGTTCGAAAATAGCATCTAGAACTGGGAAAATCTCAACGTCACGATTATAGTTGACCGTTGTGACGCCGTAGGCATCCAAGTGGAACGGGTCGATCATGTTCACATCATTTAAATCAGCTGTTGCAGCCTCATAAGCAAGGTTCACAGGATGCTTTAGCGGAATATTCCAGATTGGGAACGTCTCAAATTTTGCATATCCGGCGCGGATTCCTCTCTTATGCTCGTGATACAACTGTGAAAGGCAAGTTGCCATCTTACCGCTTCCAGGACCAGGTGCAGTGATGATGACAAGTGGTCTGGATGTCTCAATATAATCATTCTTTCCATAACCTTCATCACTTACGATCAGCGGAATGTTAGATGGATATCCTTCGATGGAGTAGTGTGTATACACTTTGATTCCAAGTTTTTCCAAACGAGCTTTGAATAAATTCGCACTTCCCTGACCGGAATATTGTGTGATTACGACACTTCCGACAAACAATCCTTTTTCTTTAAAAGAGTCCATCAGTCTCAAGACATCTGAATCGTATGTGATTCCAAGGTCTCCGCGGACTTTATTCTTTTCAATATCTCCGGCACTGATTACAATTACGATCTCTGCCTGATCTGAAAGCTGCATCAATAATCTGAGTTTGCTGTCAGGAGCAAATCCAGGTAATACGCGGGCAGCATGATAATCGTCAAATAATTTTCCGCCAAACTCTAAATAAAGTTTGTTATCAAAGTGGTTAATTCGCTCTCGAATATGTTCGGACTGCATTTTTAAATATTTTTCATTATCAAATCCAATTTTCATAAGTAATCCATCCCTCTATTAAAAGTTTTTCCTACATTGTTCAATAGCATAATAAATGCACTAGGATAGTATACTACAAAATAGATTATTTTACAAAAGTTTTAGAAAAGTATTTGTGTATTTCACAATGTTTTTATTGATTTATAGAAAAGCAGTATTTATAATAAAGTAGATAGAAATTAGGAGGACAAAGATGGATAATAACCAGAACAATAATAAAAATCCTAAGAACAATAAGCAGAATTGGAGTATTATTATTATTACAACTTTAGTAACTGCGTTTTTAGTATTAGGACTATACTCATTTATGCAAAAAACGACATCAAAGGAGATAAGTTACAGTGAATTCCTAAAGATGCTCGACGATAAGAAAATTGAAGAGGTCGTATTTGATACGAATCAGTTAATCATCACCCCGAAGGTAGAAAAGAAAAATGGGCTTCCACAGGTGAAAGTCACCTATTATACTGGTTACACTGGAAGTATGGAAGACAGTAAATTGGTCGATCGTCTCGAAAAGGCGGATGTGCGATTTGGGGAGAAGATTCCGGATTCTACTAGTGCTATTTTGCTGAATATATTTGTGACATTGATTCTTCCGTTTGCATTGATTTTTGTCGTTTTGAATTATCTGATGAAAAAGATGGCAAAAGGCGGCGGAATGATGGGTGTCGGAAAGAGTAATGCCAAGATGTATGTGGAGAAGCAGACAGGGGTTACATTTAAAGATGTTGCCGGGCAGGATGAAGCAAAAGAATCTCTTCAGGAAGTTGTGGATTTCTTGCACAATCCGGGAAAATATACAGGAATTGGAGCCAAGCTTCCAAAAGGTGCACTATTGGTAGGACCTCCGGGAACAGGTAAGACATTGCTTGCAAAAGCGGTAGCGGGAGAAGCAAAAGTACCGTTTTTCTCATTGTCTGGTTCGGCATTTGTAGAGATGTACGTCGGGGTTGGTGCATCGAGAGTGCGAGATCTGTTCAAGCAGGCACAATCGATGGCGCCATGTATCATTTTTATTGATGAGATTGATGCAATCGGAAAAAGCCGTGACAACAGTATGGGAAGTAATGATGAGCGTGAACAGACGCTGAATCAGTTACTTGCGGAGATGGATGGTTTTGATACAGATAAGGGGCTTCTTCTTCTTGCGGCAACGAACAGACCCGAGATTTTGGATCCAGCACTTTTGAGGCCGGGACGTTTTGACAGAAGAATTATCGTGGACAAACCGGATTTAAAAGGACGTATTGATGTATTAAAAGTACATGCAAAAGATGTAAAGATGGATGAGACCGTAGATTTGGAGGCAATTGCACTTGCGACTTCAGGCGCAGTTGGTTCGGATCTTGCGAATATGATCAATGAGGCTGCAATCAATGCAGTTAAAAATGGACGTAACGTCGTATCACAGTCAGATTTATTTGAAGCGGTGGAAGTGGTACTTGTTGGTAAAGAGAAGAAGGATCGCATTATGAATGCGGAAGAAAGAAGAATTGTCTCTTACCACGAGGTCGGTCATGCACTTGTAAGCGCCTTGCAAAAAGATTCTGAGCCGGTGCAGAAGATTACTATTGTCCCAAGAACAATGGGAGCGCTTGGTTATGTTATGCACACGCCGGAAGAAGAAAAATTCTTGAATACGAAGAAAGAGTTGGAAGCGATGATTGTTGGTATGCTCGGCGGACGTGCTGCAGAAGAGATTGTATTCGATACGGTGACGACAGGTGCGTCGAATGATATTGAGAAGGCGACAAAAATGGCGAGAGCGATGATTACCCAATATGGTATGTCAGAGCGGTTCGGATTGATGGGATTGGAATCTATCCAGAACAGATATCTGGATGGTCGTGCCGTACTGAACTGTGGTGAGGCAACAGCAGCAGAGATCGATCAGGAAGTTATGAAGATGTTAAAGGCAGCTTATGAAGAGGCAAAACGTCTTCTGACCGAGAATAGAGAAGCGCTAGATAAGATTGCTGCATTCTTGATTGAGAAAGAGACAATCACAGGGAAAGAATTCATGAAGATTTTCCATGAAGTACAAGGTATTGAAGTGGAAGAGGAAGAGACTTCAAAAGAAGATGTTTTAAAAGAAGAGACAGTACAAGTGGAAAAGAAAGAAGCGATAGCAGTTGTAGAAGAAAGTGAATTTGCAGAAGCAGCACAAGAGCATAATGAAGAGTAGAACTGAGGTGGATTTCCACCTCATTTTCTGTTGCATATTTATAGAGATTTCCTATGAGCATTATAAGATAAAGCAATTAGACCATAAATTACCATTATGCTACAATTTTGATATGAGAACAAAGGAAGGGGGATTTGAAAATGAATTTTTCAGATTCAAAGAAAAAATTAGCATTGGCCGGTGCGTTATGTGGTGTGATTGCAGCAGTGCTAGCCTATTTTGGTAATCCGGCAAATATGGCAATCTGTGTTGCCTGTTTTATTCGAGACACAGCAGGTGCATTGAAGATGCATCAGGCAGCGGTTGTGCAGTATGTAAGACCTGAGATTATCGGGATTGTGGTGGGTGCATTTGTGATTTCAGCAGCTACAAAAGAATATCGTTCTACAGCAGGCTCATCTCCGATGACACGATTTGTACTTGGAATCGTTATCATGATTGGGTCATTGGTATTTTTAGGATGTCCGCTTAGAATGGTACTTCGTATGTCGGCAGGTGATTTGAATGCATATGTGGCATTGATTGGATTTATACTTGGAATTGCAACGGGTATTGTTGCATTGAAAAAAGGTTTCAGTCTTGGAAGAGCACATGAGACGAACAAGATGAGCGGAGCAGTGCTGCCGGTACTTATGGTGGGAATTTTGATTCTTGCAGTCGGAACAACGCTGCTGGCATCCAGCACAGAAGGACCGGGAAGTAAACATGCGCCGATTGCAATTGCATTGATTGGAGGATTATTATTTGGTGCATTTGCTCAAAAGTCAAGAATGTGTTTTGCAGGAAGTATTCGAGATGTCATTCTTATGAAAAATTTTGATCTGTTATCGGTGATTGGTGGCTTATTTGTTGTAATGTTAATTTATAATATCGCAACAGGAAATTTTATTTTAGGTTTTGACACACCTGGAATTATCTCACACTCAGAACATTTATGGAATATTCTGGGAATGTATACGGTGGGTTTTGCAGCAACTTTGGCGGGTGGCTGTCCGCTTCGTCAGCTTGTTCTTGCAGGGCAGGGATCATCTGATGCAGGAATGACTGTAATCGGAATGTTTGTAGGAGCAGCTCTTTGCCACAATCTGGGACTTGCTTCAAGCGGAACAGCAGCAGATGCAGAAGGAGTTATCACAGCTGGAGCAGCAACACCTGCAGGAAAAGTGGCATGTATCATTTGTATTGTCGTATTATTTATCATTGCATTTGTGGGCAATAAAAGAAAAACAGCGTAGATATCTTGGAAAAGAGAAAGAAGGAAATGAAATATGTATGAAGTAGATGCAAGAGGATTGTCTTGTCCGGAGCCGCTGATGCTGACTGCGGAGGCATTAAAGAAACAGAAAGGGCAGATAAAAGTTTTGGTGAGTGAGCCACACCAGAGAACGAATGTAGAGAAATTTGCCAAAGATCATGGGAAAAAGGTAAGTACAAAAGAAGTAGGCTCGGAATTTGAGATTGTGATAGGTTAGTTTAAAAGAAAGCGGGTTTTATTGAGGGTACAGGAAATGTAGCGTTTCCTGTACCCTTAATCTATGCTATAATGGAAAAAACGAAAAAAGATGGAGTAAAAAGATGTTTGACATAGAAGAAGAATTGAAAAAACTTCCGGCAAAACCGGGGGTATATCTGATGCATGATGAAAAAGACCACATTATCTATGTGGGAAAAGCAATCAGTTTGAAGAATCGGGTACGTCAGTATTTTCAGACAAGCAGAAACAAAGGGGCAAAGATTGAGCAGATGGTGACTCATATACGTCGTTTTGAGTATATTGTGACAGATTCGGAATTGGAAGCACTTGTACTGGAATGTAATTTGATCAAAGAGCACCGCCCAAAGTATAATACGATGTTGATGGATGACAAAGGTTACCCCTTTATTAAGGTGACGGTGAACGAACCATTTCCGCGTATTATGATGGCGAGGACGATGAAAAAGGACAAAGCAAAATATTTTGGCCCTTATACAAGTGCGGGTGCAGTGAAAGATACGATTGAGCTGATTCGGAAGCTTTATCATATCAGAAGCTGCAATCGAAATCTTCCCAAAGATATCGGAAAAGACCGACCGTGTCTTAACTATCATATCAAGCAGTGCAAAGCGCCTTGTCAGGGATATATTTCGGAAGAACAGTATCGGGAATCCATCCATGAGGTGATTCGGTTTTTAAATGGGCATTATGATGTGATTTTAAAAGATTTGGAAGAAAAAATGTTGGAAGCTTCTGAGAAGATGGAGTTTGAAAAAGCGATCGAATACCGGGAATTACTTGGAAGTGTAAAGAAGATTGCACAGAAACAAAAGATTACAGATAGCAGTGGGGAAGATCGGGATATTCTTGCAGTGGCAAAAGATGCAGAGGATGCGGTCGTACAAATCTTTTTTATCCGAGGAGGAAGGCTGATTGGGCGAGACCATTTCTTTTTGCGGAATTCTTCGGAAGAATCGAAGGGGCAGATCCTTGAGAGCTTTATCAAACAGTTCTATGCCGGCACACCGTTTATTCCGGCGGAATTGATGATTCAGGAAGAGCTTGAAGAGCGCGAGATATTAGAAGAGTGGCTCTCAAAGAAGCGTGAACACCGTGTGCATATCCGTGTGCCGAAAAAAGGAGAAAAGGAAAAACTGGTAGAGCTTGCGAGAAAGAATGCTGCGTTAGTTTTAAACACGGATAAGGAAAGTCTGAAAAGGGAAGAAGGACGAACAATCGGGGCAGTCAAAGAGATTGAAAAGCTTTTAGATTTGAGTGGTATTGTGCGTATGGAGGCATTTGATATATCGAATACAAATGGATTTGCATCGGTAGGCTCTATGGTTGTATACGAAAAAGGAAAGCCAAAGAGAAATGATTACCGAAAATTTAAAATCAAAGGCGTTCAGGGAGCAGATGACTATGCCAGTATGGAGGAAGTTTTGACAAGGCGTTTTGAGCATGGTCTGAAAGAACGCCAAGATGGGAAAGAGCTTGGAAGTTTTCATGTGTTCCCGGACTTGATCATGATGGATGGGGGAAAAGGTCAGGTAAATGTCGCACTTGCAGTGCTTGACAAATTACATCTGCAGATTCCGGTGTGTGGTATGGTGAAAGATGATAACCACCGTACGAGAGGACTTTACTATAATAATATTGAGATCCCAATTGACCGGAATTCAGAAGGGTTTAAGCTGATCACGAGAATACAGGATGAGGCGCACAGATTTGCGATTGAGTTTCATAGGAAGCTTAGAAGTCAGGGACAGGTGCATTCGATTTTGGATGATATTCCTGGAATCGGGCAGGCAAGGAGAAAAGCGTTGATGAAGCATTTTATGAATCTTGATGCGATCAAGAACGCAAGTGTAGAGGAATTAAAAAATTTACCTTCTATGAATGAAAAGTCTGCAAAGGACGTATACAACTTTTTTCATTAATGTTATACTAGAAAAAGAGTAATAAAAAGTAGGAAAGGAAGAGAAACATGTCAGGAGTAAAAATGAGTGAGATGGTGGAAAAGATGAATTTGAAAAATCTGACACCAGATATTGATATGACAGAAAAATGTCTTACAGTGCCGGATATCAACCGTCCGGCTTTGCAGTTGACGGGATACTTTGATCACTTTGATTCAGAGCGTGTGCAGGTAATCGGATATGTCGAATATACTTATTTGCAGACACTGCCGATAGAACAGAAAAAGAAGATATACAAACAGCTTTTATCTTATAAAATTCCTTGCCTTGTGTTTACAACAGAGATTTTCCCGGATGAGGAGTTGTTAAAGCAGGCAAATGAGACTGATACCCCTGTATTCTCCACAGAGCAGAAGACATCACCGTTTCAGGCTGAGTTGATTCGCTGGCTGAATGTGGAATTGGCGCCTTGTATTTCTATCCACGGTGTTTTAGTGGATGTGTACGGTGTTGGCGTTCTTATTATGGGGGAAAGCGGTATCGGCAAGAGTGAAGCAGCGCTGGAATTAATAAAAAGAGGACATCGTCTTGTTACAGATGACGTAGTCGAGATCAGAAGAGTCAGTGATGATACACTCGTCGGCTCGGCGCCTGATATTACGAAACATTTAATTGAACTTCGTGGTATCGGTATTGTGGATGTGAAGACGCTATTTGGTGTACAAAGTGTAAGGGAGACACAGGCGATCGATCTTGTGATTACACTGGAAGACTGGAACAAAGAAAAAGAATATGACAGACTTGGGCTGGAAGAAGAATACACGGAATTTTTGGGAAATAAAGTTGTGTGCCATTCGATTCCGATTCGTCCGGGACGTAACCTTGCCATTATCGTAGAATCTGCTTCTGTTAACCACAGACAGAAACAGATGGGTTACAATGCAGCACAGGAATTATACAGACGTGTACAGGAAAGTTTGACAAGAAAGTAGGAGAAAAAGAAAGATGAATTATTGTTTTGGAGTAGATATTGGTGGAACAACTATAAAAATGGGAATTTTTAAATTCGATGGAGAGAGTGTGGACAAGTGGGAGATCAAAACGAGAACAGAGAACAAGGGCTCAGCAATTCTCCCTGATGTAGCATATTCTGTTGCAGAGAAATTAAAAGAGCATGCAATTCCGAAAGAAGCTGTTTTAGGAATTGGTGTGGGAGTACCGGCACCGGTATCAGAAGATGGAATTGTCAATGGTACAGCAAACCTTGGATGGGAATATAAAGAGGTAAAACATGAGCTTGAGGAATTGACAGGAATCAAAGTAAAAGTTGGCAATGATGCGAATGTGGCAGCACTCGGTGAGATGTGGAAAGGCGGCGGTCTCGGACAGAAAAATATTGTGATGGTGACACTTGGGACAGGTGTTGGCGGTGGAATTATCATTGACGGTCAGATTTTGACAGGTGCCGGTGGCGCCGGTGGAGAGATTGGACACATCTGCGTGAATTATGAAGAGACAGAGCAATGTGGATGTGGAAATCGTGGATGTCTGGAGCAATATGCATCTGCGACAGGGATTGTGCGTCTTGCAAAGAAAAAATTGGAGGCAGGTGCAGCAGATACAGTATTAAATGCAGAGAATGTGACAGCAAAAGATGTGTTTGACGCGGTGAAAGCAGGAGATCAGGTCGCAATGGAAATTGCAGAAGAATTCGGACGATATCTGGGATATGCGCTGGCAAACATTGCAGCATTGGTAGATCCGGCGGCGATTGTAATCGGAGGCGGTGTATCGAAAGCAGGAGAGATTCTTTTGGACTATGTAGAAAAAGCATATGAGGAAAGAGTGTTCTTTGCAAATAAAAGAGTAAGATTTGCATTGGCACAGCTTGGAAATGATGCAGGTATATTCGGGGCGGCAAAGATGGTATTAAAATAAGAATTATAAGAAATAAGACATTGCAGAATGCAATGTCTTATTTCTTATGGGGTGGGTGGAACTGGAGGAGTGGCACTGTCGCCATTACCATTACCATTGCCATTACTATCGGTGTTGTCTTCTTCATTCGTATTTCCATCAGTATTGCTATTGTCGGATGGTGGATTAGTTGTTCCACTACTATTATTTGTAGCATTGTCAGTTCCTTCAGAGGAATCGGAAGGATTCTCGTTTTCAGCAGGTTTTTGGACTACGTGTCCAGGACAGCTCTGAGTAGGGGCGGTTCCTGGTGCGAAGTATTCTGTATAGGCTGTGCAGGCATCGCTGCTTGCAAGTTTTCCAGTCTGTGTACAGATTGTCTTCTTCTCAATAGAAGTAGGCATTTTAAAGTCTTTGTATTCATATCCTTCATGAATTCGTTCCATAACCTTTTTCCAAATCTTCATATGGAAACTTTGACTTAGACCTTCCATCGGTTTATTGTCATCATAACCTGTCCATACAGAAGCAGTTAAATATGGTGTGTAGGCTGATAACCAAAGATCCACACTGTCGGTTGTTGTACCAGTTTTTCCGGCAACCGGCATGTTAGACATTCTGGCAGCAGTACCTGTACCATGTGTGATAACACCTTCCATAGCATTTGTGAGTAATGCTGCAGTTGTCTCTTTAAGTGCAGCATGTGTTTTTGGGGTTTTTTCAAACAGCAGATTTCCATCATGGTCATAAATTTTTGTGTAAAGAACAGGCTCTGTATAAACCCCTCCATTTGCGATTGCTGCGTAGGCAGCAGTCATCTCGATGTTATAGACACCTTTTGAGATACCACCAAGGCAGGCAGCCTGTACAATATCATTTTTGGAATCCAAAGTAGTCAGGTTAAAGTTTTCAGTCAGATATTTGAATCCAAGTGCAGGTGTGATCTCTGTAAATTTCTTCACCGTACATACGTTGGCTGACTGTTCAATACATTCTCGAATAGTCATATTGCCTTTATAATTGCTTCCCCACCAGTTTTTTACCTCACGACCATTTGAGTAAGAAAATGGAGAATCCTCGATTACAGTTGCAAGTGTATCGCCATGCACATCCAATGCAGGGGCATATGTGGATAAAATCTTAAAGCAAGAACCAGGCTGTTTATAAGATTGTGTAGCACGGTTCAGACTCCGGCTCTCTGTCTTTTCCCCACGTCCTCCAACCATTGCTTTGACGTGTCCGGTATATTGATCCATGACAACAATAGAAGCCTGCGGTTGAGGAGAAAGTTTTATACGTTTATCTACAGTATCGCCTTCGGAGGTGATTGCGGCGATATATTCTTCCACTTTTGCATTCGCCTGCTCCTGTGTAGATTGTGTCAGACAATATTTGTCACCGGTTGTATCATAGAGATAATTACGCATTGTATTGTGGTCGTAATTATCTTGTGTACCATCAGGATGAGTAACAGTGATTGCACAACTGATTCCCCATTCAATATTGGATGGGTAATTGCTGTCATTGCTGAGTTCTTCCTCACAAATTTGCTGCATTTTCGTATTTTGTGTGGTGACAATGCTAAGTCCGCCACTGTATACGGCGTTGTAAGCTTGTGTCTCAGTATAACCCATCTCATTGACAAGATCTTCAATCACTTGATCTGCCACAGCATCTATAAAATAAGAACTGACAGAACTATTGTCTTCATATTGGGCGTTAGTTGCTTGGATACGCTCATACACTGGATCGGCAATCGCATCATCATATTGAGTTTGATCAATATAACCCTGTTCTTTCATATCACTGAGAACCTTTTCTCGACGTTCTGCATTTTTATCCGGGTTTGTCACGGGATTATATTTTCCTGGATTCTGTGTGATTGCGGCAATCGTTGCAGATTCTGATAAAGTCAGTTCACTGACGTCTTTTCCAAAATAACGTTTCGAAGCAGCCTGTACACCAAGGGTATTTTGTCCAAGGTTAATTGTATTCAGATAATTCTCGAGAATTTCATCTTTTGTCATCTGCTTTTCAATTTCCAGAGCCAGATATTGCTCCTGAAGTTTACGTTCTACACGGTCCAAGAACGTTTCTTCATTTACGAAATTAGGAAAAACATTGTTCTTTATAAGCTGTTGGGTCAGTGTGCTTGCACCTTCCGAAAAGTGTCCAGACGTAATACCTTTTAAACCAGCTCTTACGATACCTTTTAAATCAATCCCATTATGCTCATAAAAACGAGAGTCTTCAATTGCAACAAATGCATTCTGCAGATCTTTTGGAATCTCGTCAATTGATTTATAGACACGGTTAGCACCGGCATCTACGAAAGTATCAAGAACGGTTGTTCCATCATCTGCAAGAGCTTGCGTAGTAAATTTAGAAGGTTTCACATCTTCCGGGGTGATATCTGGAGCATCATCAATCATCTTTTCGATGAAAAGTCCGCCGCCCGCGATACATAGTATAATCGCGACAAGACAGGTAAGCAGCATGGCTTTGAAAAGACGAACCCCAGCTCGTTTTTTCTTCATAGCAGCTTTTGAAGTAACATTCTTCTGCTGTTTTGAAGCTTTCTTTTTTCCATAATTCATGAATATTGCCTCCTTTATTCGAAGTTCATTATAGCAAAGATATAGTTTTAAATAAAGCTAAATTTGAAAAGTTCACATTTCGCTAGGAAAAACTTAAGAAAATATTGTGGAAATACCCGCTTTCCTGATATAGTGTTATACAGAAAGAAAAATGAAAAGGTGATGTCATGCTAGAAAAATATAAAACAGTATATCAAGGTGGGGAAGGGGAGACCGTTGAAAAAAAATCAAGATTCATTGCGACGGTCATACCGGTAAAGACAGAAGAAGAGGCGATTGCGTTTATCGAAAGTATGAAGAAAAAGTATTGGAATGCAACGCACAATTGCTCTGCCTATGTAATTGGTGAGCAGTTTCAAATTCAAAGATGCAGTGATGACGGAGAGCCAAGTGGTACAGCAGGAAAACCAATGTTAGATGTTCTGCTTGGCGAGGAAATTCATGACACAGCAGTTGTTGTGACAAGATACTTTGGAGGAACACTTCTTGGAACAGGCGGACTTGTGAGAGCTTATTCCGGCTCGGTACAGGAGGGACTTTCCGCTAGTAAGATTATTACCAAATTGCACGGGTATAAACTTCGGATACAGACAGATTATACAGGACTTGGAAAAATACAGTATATTTTGGGGCAGAGAGGACTGTCGGTACTTGATTCTGTGTACACTGATCAGGTGGAACTGACTGCGTTAATTCCGGCGGAGGAGCTCAAAACAGTGCGAAATGAGATTACAGAAGGCACGAATGGAAAAGCTGTTATGGAGATAGAAGAGGAGTGCTACTTTGCGGAGATAGACGGGGAAATGAAGACTTTTAAAGATTGAGAAAGAGGTGCATCAGCACCTCTTTCTTATCTTCTATTGGAATTCCGGTTCAATCAGACCGTATGTGTTGTTCTTACGTTTGTAAACAACGTTCACTTCATCTGTCTCAGCATTGCTGAATACGAAGAAGTTATGTCCAAGCAGTTCCATCTGAACACATGCATCTTCTGGGAACATAGGCTTGATTCCAAAACGCTTTGTACGAATAATCTTAATCTCATCATTGTTAGAAGTATCCTGCTCTGCCTCGAAGAATTCTGATTGGAAGTTCCCGCCTTCCTGCTGTCTTGCAATTAATTTGTTCTTATACTTGCGAAGCTGACGTTCAATTACTTCTTCCACTAAGTCAATAGATACATACATATCGTCACTCACTTGTTCGGAACGAATAATGTGACCTTTGACAGGGATAGTTACCTCAATTTTCTGACGCTCTTTTTCAACACTGAGTGTCACGATAATTTCAGTATCAGGAGTGAAATACCTTTCCAGTTTTCCTAATTTTTGCTCGATGGTTGATTTTAAACCAGGTGTTACATCGATATTTTTGCCGCTAATAATATAGTTCATGTCTCCAACCCCTTTGCGATATATTTTATGGTCTTATTATACAACCAAATGATGGGACATGCAATAAAAATAACGAGAAAATTCTAAAAATAATATAAAAAAACTGACAAATAAAGCTAAAATAAGAAAAAACTCGAAAACTATAGTTTTCCTCTTTTTCTCATCTTGGAATCCAGAATTTTTTTACGGATACGAAGTGACTGTGGTGTTACTTCTAACAGCTCGTCGGTATCGATAAAATCAAGCGCTTCTTCCAAACTTAAAATACGTGGAGTTGTAAGCTTGAGCGCATCATCGGCACCGGAAGAGCGAGTGTTTGTTAAATGTTTTGTCTTACATACGTTCAGTTCAATATCTTCAGCTTTTCCGTTCTGTCCGATGACCATTCCGGAATATACCTTTTCTCCGGCTCCGATAAAGAGAGTACCTCGCTCCTGAGCGCTGTACAATCCGTAAGTAACAGATTCGCCAGTTTCAAAAGCAATCAGGGAACCTTGTTTGCGATACTGAATGTCTCCTTTATATGGTGCGTAGCCGTCAAATGCAGTATTTAAAATTCCATTTCCTTTTGTGTCTGTCATGAATTCTCCACGGTATCCGATCAGACCTCTTGCAGGGATTGAAAATTCCAATCTTGTAGTTGTTCCGTTGGAGGCACTCATATTTTGGAGTTCTCCTTTTCGCTGACTTAACTTGTCGATGACTGTTCCGGTAAATTCATCCGGCACGTCGATGTATGCAGTCTCGATTGGCTCTAAGAGTTTGCCGTTCTCATCTTTTTTATAGAGAACTTCTGCCTTGCTTACTGCAAATTCATATCCCTCACGTCTCATGTTTTCGATAAGAACGGACAAGTGAAGTTCACCACGTCCGGATACACGGAAACTGTCTGCGTTTTCTGACTCTTCTACACGGAGACTGACGTCTGTATTCAATTCGCGCAGCAGACGGTCACGCAGGTGGCGGGACGTTACAAATTTTCCTTCCTGTCCGGCAAATGGGCTGTCATTGACGATAAACTGCATTGCAATCGTTGGTTCTGAGATCTTTTGGAATGGGATTGCAACCGGATTTTCAGGAGAGCAGAGTGTGTCACCGATAGAAATATCTGAAATTCCTGAAATTGCAACGATTGATCCGATTGTTGCCTCTTTTACTTCCACTTTGTTGAGTCCGTCAAATTCATATAATTTGCTGATTTTTACTTTTTTCTGTTTGTCCGGTTCATGGGCGTTTACGACAACCATGTCCTGATTTACGGCGATCGTACCGTTGTCTACTTTTCCGATACCAATACGTCCGACATATTCATTGTAGTCGATCGTGCTGATAAGAACCTGTGTATCGGCGTCAGGATCACCTTCCGGAGCAGGAATATAATCTAAAATTGTCTCAAATAATGGAATCATATTTTCCGGTTCATCTGTCAAATCTAAGATGGCATGTCCGGCTTTGGCAGATGCATATACAAATGGGCAGTCCAACTGTTCGTCAGATGCGTCAAGGTCCATGAATAATTCTAAAATCTCGTCGATGACTTCTTCCGGTCTTGCCTCAGGACGGTCGATTTTATTGATGCAGACGATAACCGGAAGCTGTAACTCCAACGCTTTTTTCAATACAAATTTTGTCTGAGGCATCGCACCTTCAAATGCATCTACGACAAGGATAACACCGTTTACCATCTTTAAGACACGCTCTACCTCACCGCCGAAATCGGCATGTCCAGGTGTGTCGATGATGTTGATCTTCGTATCTTTATAGTATACGGCTGTATTTTTTGCCAGAATAGTGATTCCACGTTCACGCTCGATATCGTTGGAATCCATGACACGCTCAGCCACTTCCTGATTGGCGCGGAATACACCGCTTTGCTTTAAAAGCTCGTCTACCAGTGTTGTCTTACCGTGGTCAACGTGGGCAATGATCGCAATATTGCGAATGTCTTCTCTTTGTTTCTTCATTGTAAAATACCTTCTTTCTGTTATCAAAAAGCTTTTATATCCATAAAAGCAAAGGTTTTAAAATATAACTCATATAGTTTATCATATTATTAACAGAATACAAGAGTTTAAGTGAGAAATATAGAAATTGGAAAATGTCGAGAAAGGGTGTCGAGAATTGACGCACGGTTTTTAAGGCAAAATGTTCTAAAGTGTGTAAAATAGAAATAGACTTAGTAGTGACTAAAAATACTGCGAAGAGGAAGGGAGAACTACAATTCATGTCAGATAAGATTATTGAAAACAACCAGGTAACGATTATGGGAGAGGTGGCATCTCAGTTTACATTCAGCCACGAGGTATTCGGGGAAGGCTTTTATATGGTGGAGGTGCTTGTGAAGCGTTTGAGCAATTCAGACGATCGTATTCCGCTGATGATCTCAGAGAGACTGATTGATGTGCATCAGGATTACACAGGGGAATACATTATGGTAACAGGGCAATTCCGCTCCTATAATCACCATGATGAACAGAAAAACAGACTTGTGCTTTCTGTATTTGTAAGAGAGGTAACATTTGTGGAAGAAGAGCTTGATGGGGCAAAGACAAACAGTATCTTTTTAGATGGCTATATCTGCAAAACACCGATTTACAGAAAGACACCGCTTGGAAGAGAGATTGCGGATCTTCTGTTGGCTGTAAACAGACCATACGGGAAATCGGATTACATACCATGCATCTGCTGGGGAAGAAATGCAAGATTTGCATCTGGCTTTGAAGTCGGAGAACATGTGCAGATATTAGGGCGGATTCAGAGCCGGGAATATATAAAAAAACTGACAGAGACAGAGACGCAGAAACGAATTGCATATGAAGTTTCTGTAAGCAAATTGGAATGTGTAGAAGAATGAGTTCACGTGCATTGACATTGCCTGTGAATGGTGCTAAAATCCTGTAAGAGAGAACTGAGAACTCGGTATGTAAGGAGGACTAGAATGGCTATTTTTACAGGGGCTGGAGTGGCGATTATCACACCATTTCATGCGGATGGAAGTATTAATTATGAAAAATTAGAAGAATTGATTGATTATCATTGCAATAACGGGACAGACAGTATTGTGATTTGTGGCACGACAGGTGAGTCTGCGACGATGACAGAAGAAGAACATCTGGACTGTATTAAAAAGACAATTGATTTCACAAAAGGAAGAGTTCCGGTTATCGCGGGAACGGGATCAAACTGTACAAGAACAGCAATTGAATTGTCAAAAGCGGCAGCAGAGTATGGGGCAGATGGATTACTGGTTGTCACTCCATATTATAATAAAGCAACACAGGCCGGATTGATTCAACATTATACAGCGGTTGCGAATGAAGCTAAAGCGCCAATTATCATGTACAGTGTGGCAAGCAGAACAGGCTGCAATATTGAGCCGACGACAGTTGCGCATCTTGTGAAGAATGTGGATAACATTGTCGGAATCAAGGAAGCTTCGGGGAATATTTCTCAGGTTGCGAAGATTATGAACCTGACAGATGGAAAGGTCGACTTGTATTCCGGAAATGATGATCAGATTGTGCCGATTATGTCCCTTGGCGGAAAAGGTGTGATTTCTGTATTGTCTAATATTGCCCCAAAAGAGACGCACGATATCTGTGCAAAATTCTTTGAAGGTGATGTAAAAGAAAGTATGCAATTACAGTTAAATGCACTGCCTTTGATTGAGCAGTTATTCTGTGAAGTGAATCCAATTCCTGTGAAAAAAGCGATGAACTTGATGGGAATGGAAGTTGGAGGACTTCGTATGCCATTGACAGAGCTTACAGAGGCGCATACGGAAATGCTAAAAAAAGCGATGAAAGATTTTGGAATTTTATAGATCGCTGTGAACAGTGATTTTATGGAAAAGAATGTACAGGCAGGAGAGTTTGTTTTTGCAAACTCTCTTTTTTTGTGTTATTTTATAATATAAATAACTGTGAACAGGGAGGAAACGAATATGACAAAATTGATTATGCATGGCTGTAATGGAAAAATGGGACAAGTTATCAGTAAAATAGTAAAAGAAGACCCAAATGTCGAGATGGCAGCAGGAATAGATGCCTATACTGGAATTGCGAATGATTATCCGGTATTTGAAAGTATTGAAAAGTGTGATGTCAAGGCGGATGCAATCATTGATTTTTCGAATGCGGCGGCAGTAGACGGGCTACTTGACTATTGTGTGGAAAAACAGATTCCGGTTGTACTGTGCACAACAGGGTTATCAGAGGAGCAGCTCAAGAAAGTAGAAGAGACAAGCAAGAAAGTTGCGGTTTTAAAATCTGCAAATATGTCATTGGGAGTAAATATGTTATTAAAGTTGCTTCAAGATGCGACAAAAGTGCTTGCACCGGTCGGATTTGACATTGAGATTGTCGAAAAACATCATAATCAGAAAGTGGATGCACCGAGCGGAACTGCACTTGCAATGGCAGATTCCATGAATGAAGTAATGGAGAATGCATATACCTATAATTATGATAGAAGTCAGGTACGTCAAAAACGTGAAAAAAAGGAAATCGGAATCTCAGCGGTCAGAGGTGGCACAATTGTAGGAGAACATGAGGTGATCTTTGCCGGAGAAGATGAAGTCATTGAATTCAAACATACGGCATATTCGAAAGCGGTGTTCGCAAAAGGTGCAGTGGAGGCAGGAAAGTTCCTGAAAGGAAAAGGAGCTGGTCTTTATGATATGAGCGATGTGATCCAATTTTAAAAACTGTTTAAAAAAGGCAAAAACTCCCAATAGAAAGTGAAGTATATATTTGAGAAAAATGCAGATATTACATGATAAGAAGTAATTCTTAATGGTACTACATGAAAGAAAGGGAGTAAAAAAATGAAAAAATTGAAAAAAGTAATCTTGTGTATGCTGTGCGTTGGAGTGCTTTGTTCGACAACCGGCTGTGGAAGCAATACAAAAGATGATGCGGCAAACAATACAACAACCGACAAAAATACGACAACCGATCCAACAAAAGACAGCAATGGAGATGGTGTGATCGATGATCTCGGAAATGCTGTGAAAGATGGTGTTGACGATGTGGAAAAAGGTGTTGACAATGTAAGAGACGGTGTCAGGGATATGACAGATGATGCGACAGACCAGACACCAGACAAGACAACTGACAAAAACGTAAATGATGCAACAAAATAATTATTTATAGAAGGGAACGTGAAAAAGCGTTCCTTTTTTGGGCAAAAAATGCTATACTAAACGAAAAATTGCAAAAGTGGGGGAAGAAATATGCAATTCAGACCTTGTATTGACATACATAATGGAGCTGTCAGGCAGATTGTCGGAGGATCGCTGAAAGATGAAGGGGATCAGGCAATCACAAATTTCACCTCGGAATATGATGCGCGGTTTTATGCAAATCTCTATCGAAAAGATGATATCCGAGGCGGACATATTATATTGCTGAATCCAAGTACATCAGAATATTTTGATGTCACAAAAAAACAGGCGTTGGAGGCGCTTCGTGCATATCCGCAAGGGATGCAGATCGGTGGAGGAGTTACCGCAGAGAATGCGGAGGAATATCTTGATGCGGGAGCAAGTCACGTCATTGTCACATCATATGTTTTTCGAGATGGGGAAGTGAAGTGGAAGAGTTTGCAAAAACTCAAGGAGACAGTCGGGAAAGAGCGGATCGTGCTTGATTTAAGCTGCAGAAAAAAAGAGAATTTCTACTATATTGTGACAAACCGATGGCAGACGTTCACCAATGTACAGGTGACGATATCATTATTGGAGCAGCTTTCAGATTACTGCGATGAATTTCTGATACATGGGGTAGATGTGGAGGGGAAATTGTCAGGAGTGGAACTGCCGCTTGTGGAACTGCTTGCAAAGTGGGATGGTATACCGATTACTTATGCAGGCGGAATCGGAAGTCTGGAAGATTTGGAAGCATTTCGGCGGGCAGGAAAAGGGAAGTTAAATTTTACGATTGGAAGTGCGCTAGATTTGTTTGGAGGACAGATTCCATATGAAATCGTAAAAAAAATGTGACCATTTGCGAAAGAGTTTGTGAACAGTTTATAAATTTGTTGAACTGCAAAGTATATAGTGATAGAATGAAGATTAGAGTAAATTCGTAAATAAGGAGTAAAGTATGAGCTTATTAGAAAAAATTTTTGGGACACACAGTGATCATGAGTTAAAGAGAATCTATCCGATTGTCGACCGCATTGAGGCAATGGACGAGGATATGCAGAAGCTGACGGATGAAGAGTTGAGAGATAAAACAAAAGAGTTTAAAGAAAGACTGGCAAACGGGGAGACATTGGATGATATCCTTCCAGAAGCATTTGCGACAGTAAGAGAAGCGGCGTCGAGATCACTTCATATGAAACATTACCGTGTACAGCTGATCGGTGGTATTGTACTGCATCAGGGACGTATTGCGGAGATGAGAACTGGTGAAGGAAAGACTTTGGTATCGACACTTCCGGCGTATCTGAATGCGTTGGCGGGAAATGGAGTTCATATTGTAACAGTCAATGATTATCTTGCAAAACGTGATGCGGAATGGATGGGACAAGTTCACAGATTTTTAGGGCTTACAGTAGGCGTTGTTTTAAATGAGATGGACAACGATGAACGCCGTGAGGCATATAACTGTGATATTACATATGTGACAAACAATGAACTTGGATTCGATTATCTGAGAGATAATATGGTAATCTACAAAGAGCAGTTAGTACAGAGAGGACTTACCTATGCGGTAATCGATGAGGTCGATTCTGTATTGATCGATGAGGCGAGAACCCCACTTATTATTTCCGGTCAGAGTGGAAAGTCTACGAAGTTATACGAGGCTTGCGATATTCTTGCAAGACAACTGGAACGTGGTGAGGCAAGCGGCGAATTTTCTAAGATGAATGCGATCATGGGCGAGGACATCGAAGAGACAGGTGATTTCATCGTCAATGAGAAAGAGAAGAATATTAACCTGACAGAAGAAGGTGTGAAGAAAGTAGAAAAATTCTTCCACATCGAGAACCTTGCGGATCCGGAACATTTAGAGATTCAGCATAACATTATTCTGGCGCTTCGTGCACACAATTTGATGTTCAGAGATCAGGATTATGTTGTGGCGGATGATCAGGTTATGATCGTAGATGAATTTACCGGACGTATTATGCCGGGACGTCGTTATTCTGACGGTCTTCATCAGGCAATCGAAGCGAAAGAGCATGTAAAAGTAAAACGAGAGAGCAAGACACTTGCGACAATCACATTCCAGAATCTGTTTAACAAATATGAAAAGAAAAGTGGTATGACAGGTACTGCCCTTACAGAAGAAAAAGAATTCCGTGATATTTACGGAATGGACGTAGTGGAGATCCCAACAAATCTTCCGGTTCTTCGTAAAGATTTGGACGATGCTGTATATAAGACAAAAGATGAAAAATTCAAAGCGGTAATCGAGGAGATCGTAAGAGCACATGAGACAGGACAGCCGGTACTTGTAGGTACCATTACAATTGAGACATCAGAACTTTTGAGTAATATGCTGAAGAAAAGAGGTATTCAGCACAACGTCCTGAATGCAAAATTCCATGAGATGGAGGCTGAGATCGTAGCACAGGCCGGTGTGCATGGTGCAGTCACGATTGCGACGAATATGGCAGGTCGTGGTACTGATATCAAGTTGGACGATGAGGCGAAAGCGATCGGAGGATTAAAGATTATCGGTACAGAGCGTCATGAGTCAAGACGTATCGACAATCAGCTTCGTGGTCGTTCCGGTAGACAGGGAGACCCAGGAGAATCCAGATTCTATATTTCTCTGGAAGATGATCTGCTGAGATTGTTCGGATCTGAAAAGCTGATGAGTGTATTTAATACATTAGGTGTGGAAGATGGGGAGCAGATTGAGCATAAGATGCTGTCTAATGCGATTGAAAAAGCACAGAAGAAGCTGGAAGGAAATAACTTTGGAATCCGTAAAAATCTGTTAGAATACGATCAGGTTATGAATGAACAAAGAGAGATCATCTACGAGGAGAGACGCCGTGTGCTTGATGGAGAGAGCATGAGAGATTCGATTTATCATATGATTACGGAGTATGTGGAGAACACAGTGGATGCGTGTGCATCGCCGGATACAGAATCTGATGAGTGGGATTTGGATGCTTTGAACCGTGATCTGTATGCATCATTGCTTTTAAAACCGATAGTGTTTGAAGAAGTAAAAGAGATGTCGCAGAAAGAATTGAAACAGATGTTAAAAGAACGTGCGGTGAAAGGATATGAGGCAAAAGAGGCTGAGTTCCCAGAACCAGAACAGCTGCGTGAGATTGAACGTGTTGTTCTTTTGAAGGTAATCGACGCAAAATGGATGGATCACATTGATGATATGGATCAGCTTCGTCAGGGAATCGGTCTTCAGGCATATGGACAGAGAGATCCGCTTGTAGAGTACAAGATGGTTGGATATGATATGTTTGGGGCGATGACATCGGCAATCGCAGCAGATACAGTGCGCATGCTATTCCATGTTCAGCTTGAACAGAAGGTTGAAAGAGAGCAGGTTGCAAAAGTAACCGGTACAAATAAAGACGATACGGCAGCACATGAACCGAAGAAACGTCAGGAAAAGAAAGTTTATCCAAATGATCCTTGTCCATGTGGAAGCGGTAAAAAATACAAACAGTGCTGTGGAAGAAAATAGAGAATAAGAGGTGAGAATGTGGTCGAATTAGATCAGTTTAAAGGTATATTAAACTCATATGAAGAACCATTGAAGGAAATGAGGGATTCACTTTGACCTGTCTGGAAAAGAAAAACAGGTAGAAGAGTTAGAACGAAAGATAGAAGAACCGGGATTTTGGGAGAATACGGAAAATTCTCAGATAGTCATGAAAGGGCTGAAGAGCCTGAAAGATTTTTTGGAGAAAGTATCACAGCTTACAACAAGTTATGAGGATATCGGTGTTTTGATTGAGATGGCATATGATGAGAATGATGAAAGTCTTGTGCCGGAGATTGAAAGTGAACTGACTGCATTTCAACAAGGATATGAGGAGATCCGTATTCAGACCTTGCTTTCCGGGGAATACGATAAAGACAATGCAATTGTGACACTGCATGCAGGAGCAGGCGGAACGGAGTCCTGTGATTGGGCGAATATGTTGTACCGTATGTATACAAGATGGGCGGAGCGAAAAGGATTTTCCGTGGAAGTGCTAGACTTTTTGGACGGAGATGTAGCCGGCTTAAAGGCAGTCACGTTTCAGGTGAATGGAGAGAATGCCTACGGGTATCTCAAGTCGGAAAAAGGGGTACACCGTCTTGTGCGCATTTCTCCGTTTAATGCGGCTGGAAAGCGACAGACATCGTTTGCGTCTTGTGATGTTGTTCCGGATATTGAGGACGACATTGACATTGAACTCAATGACGATGATCTGAAGATTGATACATACAGGGCAAGTGGTGCGGGAGGTCAGCATGTCAACAAAACATCTTCGGCAATCCGCATTACGCATATTCCTACCGGGATTGTAGTGCAGTGCCAGAATGAGCGCTCACAGCATAATAATAAAGAGAAGGCAATGCAGATGCTGAAAGCAAAGCTGTATCTGCTGAAAGAACAGGAACAGGCAGAAAAGGTGTCAGACATTCGTGGAGAGATAAAAGAAATTGGATTTGGCAATCAGATCCGCTCTTATGTCATGCAGCCATATACATTGGTGAAAGATCATCGGACGAATGTAGAAAGCGGAAATGTGTCGAGTGTGCTGGACGGAAACATTGATCTGTTTATGAATGCATACTTAAAAGCACAGAGCATGGAGGAGTAATCATGGATAAGACAAAATACTTTGTAGTCAAGAAAAAAGCGTTGCCGGAAGTCCTTATCAAAGTGGTGGAAGCAAAGAGACTGCTGGCGTCTGAGAGAGGATTGACGATACAGGAAGCAACAGATCAGATTGGAATTAGCAGGAGTTCTTTTTATAAATACAAAGACGATATTTTCCCGTTTCATGAAAATGAAAAAGGGCAGACGATTACCCTGGTGGTGCAGATGGATGACACACCAGGGCTTCTTGCTGAAATTTTGAGAGATGTCGCAGAATACGGTGCGAATATACTGACTATACATCAGAGTATTCCACTGAACGGAGTGGCGACTTTGACTTTGAGTGTAGAGATCTTATCCACAACCGGAAATATATCCGATATGGTTGCGGAGATAGAGGAAAATCAAGGTGTTCACTATTTGAAAATTGTAGGCAGGGAGTAAGTACGATATGACAAAAATAGCAGTATTAGGATATGGAACAGTTGGATCCGGAGTCGTGGAAGTAATTCAGACAAACCGAGATTTAATCAATCAAAAAATAGGGGATTCTTTAGAAATTAAATATATTTTGGATTTGAAAGAATTTCCGAGAAGTCCTATAGAAAAATTGATTGTACATGATTTTGAAGAGATTGTAAATGATGAAGAGGTCAAAGTCGTGGTAGAAGTAATGGGAGGAGTTGAACCGGCATATACCTTTGTAAAGAAAAGTCTTTTGGCGGGGAAAAGTGTGGCGACCTCCAATAAAGCGCTTGTGGCAAAGCATGGTGCAGAGCTGCTTGCGATTGCAAAAGAAAAGAATTTGAATTTCTTATTTGAGGCGAGTGTTGGCGGGGGTATTCCGATTATCCGTCCTTTGAATACGTCACTTTCGGCGGATGATATTGAGGAGATTACCGGAATTTTGAACGGTACGACCAACTATATGCTTAGTAAGATGTATCATGAAGATGCAGATTATGATGCAGTGCTGAAGGAAGCTCAGACGATGGGATATGCAGAGCGTGACCCGAGTGCAGACGTGGATGGTCACGATGCATGCAGAAAGATTGCAATTTTATCTTCTTTGATTTGCGGGAAACAAGTGGAGTTTGAGGACATTTATACGGAAGGAATCACCGATATTACTTTGCGGGATATGCAGTATGCAAAGGCGATGGGAATGAAGATCAAGCTGCTTGCAACCTGCAGAAAGAACGGCGAAAGATTAGGAGCAGTTGTGGCACCTTGTCTTTTAGGGAAAAAACATCCGCTTTACAATGTAGAAGATGTATTTAATGCGATTTTTATAAAAGGAAATATGCTTGGAGATGCCATGTTCTATGGAAGCGGAGCAGGAAAACTCCCGACTGCAAGCGCAGTTGTGGCTGATGTTATTGAAGCGGCAAAATATCCGAGACAGAGTATGATGACAGTCTGGTCAGAGGAAAAAATGGTTTTAGAAGACAAAAGTGAGCGAGAAAATCGTTTCTTTGTACGCGTAAAAGGTACAGAGGCGTTAAAAGAAGAATTGGAACAGACTTTTGGAGAGATTACAGTTATAAAACCTGAAGGTGTGGAAGGTGAATTTGGTTTCGTGACATCAGTTATGAAAGAGGGCGATTTTGAAAGAGGTGCAGAAAAATATCCTCAGATTCAAAAAATGCTCCGGGTAAAAGAATAAAGTCAAAAGGGTAAGGAGGCGCAGTGGAATGAAATATATCATAGTCTTAGGAGATGGGATGGCGGATGAACCGATTGAAAAATTGTCGGGGAAGACACCGCTTGAAGCAGCAGATAAACCAACGATGGACAGACTTGCAAAGAAAGGTGAGGTAGGACTTGCCTATATGGTTCCGGAAGGAATGAGCCCGGGAAGTGATACGGCAAATCTGTCAGTGCTTGGATATGATCCAAAGATTTATTATACAGGCCGCTCGCCGCTTGAGGCACTCAGCATCGGAGTGGATATGAAAAAGACAGATGTGTCATTTCGGTGTAATCTGGTAACACTTTCGGAAGAAGAAAGCTGTTATGAAGAAAAGAGAATGGTGGATCACAGCTCCAGCGAGATCAGTACTGAGGATGCTGCAGTTTTGATGGAAGCACTGAAGGAAGGGCTGGAAAGAGAAGGATATGAGTTCTACGTGGGAACGAGTTACCGTCACTTGCTTGTGTGGGAGGAAAGAAAAGTGATAAAGCTGACTCCGCCGCATGACATTTTGACGAAGAAAATCGGAGAGTATCTGCCGGAAAATGAAGTGTTCTGTGATATGATGAAGAAAAGTTATGAGATATTGTCTGCGCATCCTCTGAATCAGAAAAGAAAAGAGCAGGGGCTCAATCCGGCGAATTCTGCATGGTTCTGGGGAGCAGGCACAAGGCCGAATCTGATGTCTTTTGAAGACAAGACAGGAAAGAAAGGTGTTATGATCTCAGCGGTGGACCTGCTGAAAGGACTTGCAGTTGGGTCTGAGATGGATACGATTTTGGTGGAAGGAGCCAATGGTGGACTTCATACGAATTATGAAGGAAAGGCAAATGCAGCGGCAGATGCACTTTTGAAGCATGGATATGATTTTGCTTATGTGCATGTGGAGGCACCGGATGAGATGGGACATCAGGGATTGCTGAATGAGAAAATAGAATCAATCGAGTATCTTGATAAGCGAGTGACACGGCTTATTGTAGAAGCATTAGAAAAAGCGGGCGAAGATTATCGAATATTGGTTCTTCCGGATCATCCAACGCCGATTCGAGTTCGGACACATACAAAAGATCCGGTTCCATATCTGCTTTATGACAGCAGAAAAGAATTGGGAAGTCAGGAAGAATATAGTGAAAAGACCGCAAAAGAAAGCGGAATTGTCTGGATAGAAGGCTATCGTCTGATTGACTGCCTGTTAGAGATATAGGAGGTAACCATGTTAATTGTAAAGAAATTCGGCGGAACATCCGTCGCGAATAAAGAGAGAATTTACAATGTTGCAAGACGCTGCATTGAAGATTATAAAAAAGGACACAGTGTTTTGGTTGTTCTTTCGGCAATGGGAGATACGACAGATGATTTGCTTGCACTCGCAAATGATATCAATCCAAATGCAAACAAAAGAGAATTGGATATGCTTTTGACAACAGGCGAGCAAGTCTCAGTTTCGCTCATGGCAATGGCTATGCATGCGATGGATGTGCCGGCAGTGTCATTGAATGCATTTCAGGTAGGGATGAACTGTACCTCCAGATACGGAAATGCCAGATTTAAGAGAATTGACACAGACCGCATCAATCATGAATTGAATTCCAGAAAGATCGTAATTGTGACAGGATTTCAAGGAATTACGAAATACGATGATTATGCCACACTTGGACGAGGCGGTTCTGATACGACAGCGGTAGCACTTGCGGCAGTATTGCACGCAGATTTGTGCGAGATTTATACAGATGTAGATGGTGTCTATACGGCAGATCCTAGAATTGTTCCGAATGCAAGAAAACTCTCAGAGATTACATATGATGAGATGCTGGAACTTGCAACGGCAGGTGCAAAAGTTCTGCACAATCGTTCCGTGGAGATGGCGAAAAAATACAGTGTTCCGATGGTTGTGCGTTCAAGCTTGAATGAATCAGAAGGAACGGTTGTCAAGGAGGTAGTAAAAATGGAGAAAATGTTAATTACCGGTGTGGCTGCGGATAAGAATACAGCCAGAATTTCAGTGATTGGAGTGGAAGACAGACCGGGTATTGCGTTTAAAATATTCAACAAACTTGCGAAAAATAATATTAATGTAGATATTATCCTTCAGTCCGTAGGACGTGACGGAACAAAGGATATTTCATTTACGGTTTCGCAGGATGACCTGAAAGATGCACTTGCTATATTGGAAGAGAACAAAGAGCCTTTGACGATTAAGAATATTACACACAATGAAGGTGTGGCAAAAGTTTCAATCGTGGGCGCAGGAATGATGACAAATCCGGGAGTTGCATCCAAATTGTTTGAGGCGTTGTTTAATTACGGAATTAATATTAATATGATTTCTACATCTGAGATTCGAATCACGGTACTGGTAGAGGAGTCAGAGATTGACAAAGCGGTGCGTGCAATCCACGAAAAATTTGATCTTGCAGAATAAAATATGTGAAGTAAAGGACGGAAGAGTTTCCGTCCTTTATTTGTGCTGAAGTTGACTTAAAAAACTGTTGTGGTAAAGAGGTGAGAAAGTGACATCTTCGACGAACCAGTCCGGTGGGGTGAATGCATTCGCTTCCTGCTCGGTAGGAAATTCTACCTCGGCGAGAACAAGCGGTGCAAGATCGCCCTCAAAAATGTCTAATTCAATGGTGTATATGCCATAAGGGATGCAGTAGCGCTTTTTGCTGATCAGTCTGCCGTCGATTTTAGTGCGCAGATGTTCATAGGATTCCTTTGTGAGTGGAAGATTGTGTTCTTCACGAACCATAAGTCCTTTAGATTTGTAGGTCAACTCATACTTGTCATCGTCTTTTCGCACACGCACGACAGGAGATGTGGATAAATATCCCTGTTCGAGCTGACGATGGGGATATTGTTCGAGATGCTCCGGCAGGGAGCTGATTAAATATTTGCGTTCAATTTCCATAATAGATACCTCCAGATGCTTTTATAGTAATACAGGTCAAGGGAAATGTAAACGGATTTGCTTTTTTTTCATAAGTTTGTTAAAATGCAAGTTACAGTTCACACATCAGCCGTGGAGTGAGCTGTGACGAAGGAAAGGAGGGAAACCATGGAAAAAAAGGTTTGTGTATTTTTGTCAGATGGGTTTGAAGAGATTGAAGGACTGACTGTTGTGGATTTGCTAAGAAGAGCAGGAATTTTTGTGACAACAGTATCGATTACAGGTAAATTGCAGATTCGCGGTTCACATGATATTTGTGTTCAGGCAGATAAATTATTTGAAGAAATGGATTATGAGGAGCAGGACATGGTTGTACTGCCGGGCGGAATGCCTGGAACGATTCATTTGGAAGAACACGAAGGCGTGAAAAATGTATTGGAAAAATACTATGAAGAGAAAAAATATATTGCGGCAATCTGTGCGGCGCCGAGTATTTTCGGAAAGATGGGCTTTTTAAAAGAAAGAAAGGCGACTTCTTATCCGAGCAAAGAGGCGGAGCTTTTCGGAGCAGAGGTAGTGAAAGATTCTGTTGTTGTGTCTGATTTTATCATTACAAGCAGAGGTCTGGGGACAGCGATTGATTTTTCACTTGCGCTGATCGCACTTCTTTTGAACAAGGAAAAGGCGGAGGAGATCAAAGACTCTGTCATCTATCAATGTAAATAGGAGGAACTATGAAATCAAAAAAAGGGACAGTAGCTGCGATTGCAGTGATCATTGTACTGGTAGGAATTGTATGCATAGGACTGCTCAGAGATTTTGATGCACAGGGATATGTCCGCGCGATTCTGAACCAGCGGTTTTTGGGAGATGTCACCGAGGCGGAAGAGATTCTGGAGGATACGTCCAAAAAGGAATTGCTGAAACAGTATGATGAAGGCATTGAAAGTTTTGTTTCGGATTACATCACAAATGGTGTCGAGATAGATTCGGAACTTGAGAAGAAGTTTGTAGACCTGTGCAAAGAGATTTTCGGCGCTATGAAATATCAGGTAAATGAAGCGGAGAAGATCAGCCGCAAGGAATATGATGTCAGTGTGGAATTTCAGCCGTCAGATGTATTTTTACAGTTTATCACATCGATTCAGACAGAGTCAGAAAATCTGAAACAAAAGGCGGAGAACGGAGAATATCAAGGGACAAAAGAAGAGATTAATGCCCAGATGCAAAGCGAATTTCTGAACCGTTCTTATGAACTTTTAGAAACAGCATATCAGAATATGCAGTACGGTGAGACAGAGACAATCGTCTTCAAAGTCAAAAGCAATGACAAAAATGTGTTTTCAATGAAGGAGGATGAGATTTCCTCATTTATTACGAAAATACTGCGTTTAGATGAAATTCAAGGCTAGTAATTTAGAAAGTATTGTGATATAATCTTGGAATGAGCGTTAGTGTAGATAAGTCTGGGGACTTCTCACATATATAAGGAGGAAATAGTAATGAGTTTACAAGTAGAAAACATGGAAAAAAATATGGCGAAACTTACAATCGAAGTTTCCGCTGAAGAATTAGAAAAAGCAATTCAGGGTGCATATTTAAAACAGAGAAATAAAATCAGCGTGCCTGGATTCCGTAAAGGGAAAGTGCCGCGTCAGATGATTGAAAAGATGTATGGGGCAGAGATCTTCTACGAAGATGCAGCGAATGCATTGATTCCAACAGCATACGGAAAAGCATATGACGAATGTGAATTAGATATCGTTTCACAGCCAAAAGTAGAAGTAGTACAGTTAGAAAAAGGAAAACCATTTATCTTCACAGCAGAAGTTGCTGTAAAACCAGAAGTAACTTTAGGAGAATACAAAGGACTTTCGGTAGATAAAGTTTCTAACAGAGTAACAGCAAAAGAGGTTGATGCGAAATTAGAAGAAGAACAGAAAAAGAATGCCAGAACAGTTGTAGTGGAAGACCGTGCAGTGCAGGACGGAGACGAAGTAGTGTTAGACTTCGAAGGGTTTGTTGACGGTGTTGCATTCGAAGGTGGAAAAGGTGAGAACTATCCATTGACAATCGGTTCAGGATCTTTCATTCCGGGATTTGAAGAACAGTTAATCGGCGCTGAAGCAGAAAAAGAAGTAGAAGTGAATGTGACATTCCCGGAAGAATATCATTCAGAAGATTTAGCAGGAAAAGCAGCAGTGTTCAAATGTACAGTACATGAGATCAAAGCAAAAGAACTTCCTGAATTAGATGATGAATTTGCAGCGGAAGTATCTGAGTTTGACACATTAGATGCTTACAAAGCAGATATCAAAGCAAAAATCAAAGAACAGAAGATTGCAGACGGTAATAGAAAGAAAGAAGATCAGGTTGTAGAAAAAGCTGTTGCAAACGCAACAATGGAGATTCCGGAGGCAATGATCGATACACAGGTAAATCAGATGGCTCAGGATTTTGCACAGAGAATTCAGCAGCAGGGACTTTCTATGGAGCAGTACTTCCAGTTTACAGGAATGACAGCTGAGAAGATGATGGAAGAATTGAGACCACAGGCTGTAAAACGCATTGAGACAAGACTTGTACTCGAAGCAATTGTAAAAGCTGAAAACATCGAGATCACAGATGAAAAGCTTGATGAAGAATTAGCGAAGATGGCAGAAGCTTACAAGATGGAAGTAGAAAAATTAAAAGAATTCATGGGAGAAAATGAGAAAGAACAGATGAAGATGGATTTAGCTGTTCAGGAAGCTGTGACATTCTTAGCGGATAATGCTGTAGAAGAATAAAAACATTATATTTTTTAAGGAGGCATATACATGAGCGTAATACCTTATGTCATTGAACAGACAAGCCGCGGCGAGCGTTCATATGACATTTATTCAAGATTACTGAAGGAAAGAATTATCTTTTTGGGGGAAGAGGTAACTGATGCATCAGCAAGTGTAATTATTGCCCAGCTGCTATTTTTAGAAGGTGAAGATCCGGAGAAAGATATTCATCTTTATATCAACAGCCCAGGCGGTTCCGTATCAGCAGGTTTGGCTATCTATGATACAATGCAGTACATCAAATGTGACGTATCCACAATTTGTATTGGTATGGCTGCAAGTATGGGATCATTCTTATTGTCAGGCGGAAAGAAAGGCAAAAGATATGCCCTTCCGAATGCAGAGATCATGATTCACCAGCCATTAGGCGGAGCACAGGGACAGGCGACAGAGATTCAGATTGCAGCAGAACATATTTTAAAGACAAGACAGAAGTTGAATACGATTTTGGCAGAAAATACAGGGCAAAGTCTTGAGAAGATTCAGGCAGACACAGAACGTGATAACTTTATGTCAGCACAGGAAGCAAAAGAATACGGACTGGTAGACGAAGTGATTACCAGCCATTAATGTAACTGGAAGAGGGGATGCTTAATTTGGGCACCCCCTTTCCATCGTATGAAAGTGGAGAGACGAGGTGAGAGTATGGCAGGAAAGATAGGAGAAGAAATTGTAAGATGTTCATTTTGCAATAAGACGCAGGCGCAGGTGCGCAAGATGATTGCGGGACCTAATGGAGCCTACATTTGTGATGAGTGTGTGGACGTGTGTGCAGAGATTATTGAAGAAGAACTTGCATATGAGAATCCATCTGATTTTCAGGATATCAATCTTTTAAAACCAGAGGAGATCAAATCTTTTTTGGATGAGTATGTAATTGGACAGGACGAGGCAAAGAAAGTGTTGTCAGTGGCAGTGTACAATCATTATAAAAGAATTATGGCAGAAAAAGATCTTGGGGTCGAGTTGCAGAAAAGTAATATTTTGATGCTTGGACCGACAGGATGTGGAAAGACGTTGCTTGCGCAGACACTGGCTAAGATTTTAAATGTGCCATTCGCGATCGCAGATGCAACAGCACTCACAGAGGCAGGATATGTAGGAGAAGATGTGGAGAATATTCTTCTGAAGATTATTCAGGCAGCAGACGGTGATATTGCACGTGCGGAGCACGGTATCATATATCTTGATGAGATTGACAAGATTACAAGAAAGTCAGAGAACCCGTCTATTACAAGAGATGTATCGGGAGAAGGAGTTCAGCAGGCGCTTCTTAAAATTATAGAAGGAACAGTGGCATCGGTACCGCCACAGGGTGGAAGAAAGCATCCACACCAGGAGTTGATACAGATTGACACGACAAATATTTTATTTATTTGTGGTGGAGCGTTTGAAGGTCTGGATAAGATTATTGAGACGCGTATGGACAGAAAATCAATGGGATTTAATGCGGAAGTGGGCAATCACCATGAAGATAATGTGGACAGACTTTTAAGTCAGGTATTGCCGCAGGATTTGGTGAAGTTTGGTCTGATTCCAGAATTAGTCGGACGTGTTCCGGTCAACGTCACATTGGAGATGCTTGACAGAGATGCGTTGATTCGTATTTTAACAGAGCCAAAGAGTGCTATTGTGAAACAGTATCAGAAATTACTGGAACTTGATGGCGTTGAATTAGAGTTTGACAAAGAAGCATTGGAAAAGATTGCAGACACGTCATTGGCGAGAAAGACAGGAGCGAGAGGGTTACGTGCGATTATGGAGAATGTCATGATGGATACAATGTATCACGTACCGTCCAATGATCGCATAAAAACTTGTCGAATTACAAAAGAAGCCGTAGAAGGGACAGCAGATCCGGTTTACAATTCCGAGACCCTTACGTCAGAAAGTGCATAATGTAAATTGGGGACGGGGGTAATGTTACATTACCCCCGTCCCTGAATAAGGAGGAAATATGGAAAAACAGATACGGAATATACCTATGGTTGCCTTAAGGGGAATGACAATCATGCCGGAGATGGTGGTACATTTTGATGTGAGCCGTGCCTATTCCATCCAGGCAATTCAACAAGTTATGCAAGGCGAAGAACAACAGGTATTTCTTGTTGCGCAAAGAGAGTTGAATATAGAGGATCCAGAATTAAAGGATGTATTTGAGATTGGGACAATCGGAACGATCAAGCAGGTTATTAAGTTATCAAAGAATATGCTTAGAGTGTTGGTGACCGGAGAAGAGCGGGCAAGACTCATTTCTTTTGAGAAGGAAGAAGGGTATTTAAATGCTCAGGTGGAAGTCATTGAAGAGCCGCAGGATGAGCAGGAAGTCGTAGATAATCCAAGAGCGAAGAATATTCAGGAATTATTTTTAGAATATGCGATGAAAAATGGGAAAATCCCGAAGGATGTTATTACACAGGTCGCAGATGAAAAGACATTTCTGGGGTTGGTGAATCAGATCGCTGCGAATGTCCCGCTTGATTATTTGAGTTTACAGGATGTTTTGGAAGAGACAGATTTGAACAGACGCTACGAAGTGTTGGCATTTAAGATTGCCAATGAGATGGAAGTGATGCATCTCAAAGAAGAGATTCAGGGAAAAGTCAAAGAACGCATTGACAGACATCAAAAAGAATTTATATTGAGAGAGCAGTTGAAAGTGATTCGTCAAGAGCTTGGAGAGGACAATATGCTTTCGGATGCGGAGGAGTTTGAGACTGCTACAAAAAAATTAAAGGCGTCCAAGGAAATTAAAGAGAAGCTGATGAAAGAAATTCATCGTTTTAAAAGTGCGATGAACAGTTCGGCAGAAAATGGGGTTATCCGCACTTATATTGAGACAATGTTGGAGATGCCGTGGGACAAGAGGGAAAAGGACAATACTGATATTGCATATGCAAAACAGGTGTTGGAGGACGAACACTATGGACTGGAGGCTGTGAAAGAAAGAATTTTGGAATTTCTCGCTGTCCGTTCTCTAACAAAGAAAGGAGAAAGTCCGATCCTCTGTCTTGTTGGTCCGCCGGGAACCGGAAAGACCTCAATTGCACGATCGCTTTCCAAATCATTAAAAAAACCGTATACACGGATTTCACTTGGCGGTGTGAGGGATGAAGCAGAGATTCGAGGACACCGGAAAACATATGTGGGAGCAATGCCGGGAAGAATTGCGAATGCACTTAAGATGTCTGGTGTAAAAAATCCGTTGATTTTACTTGACGAGATCGACAAAGTGAGCAATGATTATAAGGGAGATACTTTTTCTGCGCTGTTGGAAGTGCTGGACAGTGAGCAGAATGTAAAATTTAGAGATCATTATCTGGAAGTACCGATTGATCTGTCTGAGGTATTGTTTGTGACGACAGCAAATTCTCTTCAGACAATTCCAAGACCATTATTAGACCGTATGGAAGTCATTGAGATCAGCAGTTACACGGAAAATGAGAAGATGCATATTGCAACGCAGCATCTGCTTCCAAAGCAGCTCCAAAAACATGGACTGACACCGGAGCAGTTAAAAATCAGCAAAGGTGCTATCTGGAAAATTGCGAGAAACTATACAAAAGAAGCAGGAGTCAGACAGCTGGAGCGTAAAATTGGAGATATCTGCAGAAAATCAGCACGAGAGATTTTGGAGACAGGAAAAAGTAGTATTCGTGTAACAGAACGAAATTTGGAGAAATATCTGGGAAAAGAGAAATATTCGTATCAGATGATAAATGAGACAGACGAGATAGGGATTGTAAGAGGTCTTGCATGGACAAGTGTCGGTGGAGATACGCTTCAGACAGAGGTCAATATTATGCCGGGAGAGGGCGAGATTCTATTGACCGGACAACTTGGAGATGTGATGAAAGAGTCTGCACGGACAGGGATCAGCTATATCCGTTCTGTGGGAGAAAAATATAAGATTCCGGAAGATTTCTTTAAAAAGCACGATATCCATATTCATATTCCTGAAGGTGCTGTTCCAAAAGACGGTCCGTCTGCAGGTATCACAATGGCGACGGCTATGATTTCCGCAATCACAAACACGAAGGTCAGAGCGGATGTGGCGATGACCGGAGAGATTACACTGCGTGGAAGAGTGCTTCCAATCGGAGGATTAAAAGAAAAGCTTTTGGCAGCAAAAAGTGCAGGAGTAAAGACTGTATTGGTACCAGAAAAAAATATGCGCGATGTGGAAGAGATTTCATCCGAGATTACAAGAGGACTGGAAATTATTCCGGTAAGCTATATGGATGAAGTTTTGAAAACTGCATTAATATATGAGGAAAATGAAAATGAAAATTAAGAGTATTGATTTGGAAATTGTATGTGGAATTACGAGTAAGCTTCCGGAGACAGACAAAGTAGAGATTGCATTTGCCGGAAAATCAAATGTAGGGAAATCTTCATTGATCAATGCGTTGATGAATCGAAAGTCTTTTGCGCGTACATCAGCGACGCCGGGAAAAACTCAGACTATCAATTTCTATAATATTAATGATATAATGTATTTAGTAGATTTGCCTGGATATGGATATGCAAAAGTTTCTGAGAAAGAAAAAATACAGTGGGGAAAACTGATTGAACGCTATTTACACAGCTCGAAACAGTTGAAAGCAGTATTTTTGCTGATTGATATCCGACATGATCCATCTGCAAATGATAAGATGATGTATGAGTGGATTGTGTCACAGGGGTACAATCCGATCATCATTGCGACAAAACTGGACAAGTTAAAAAGAAGTCAAGTCGCAAAACATGTAAAGATGATCAAGCAGGGACTTGATCTCGTTCCAGGAACACAGATCATACCATTCTCGTCTGTGTCAAAACAGGGAAGAGAAGAAATTTGGGAATTGGTGGAAAAGAATTTTCTGAATGAAACTGAGGTGGAGTAAATGGAAGATACGCGTCCATATTGGAAAGTAATCGTAAGTCTGGCTTTCAGCCTGATAGGAACTATTTTATTTATCGTCATAGGAATAAAATTGTTGTGGTTTTTTATGCCGTTTGTCATCGGATGGTTTATTGCTTTTATTGCGAATCCACTTGTGTGCTGGTTAGAAAAACGGTTGAAGATTGTAAAAAAACTAGGATCCGCAATTATTATCATTGCAGTTTTGGCAGGGGTGGTCAGTGCACTGTACTTTGGCATCAGCAAATTGGCAGATGAGCTGGGGAGCCTGATTGCAAATTTTCCGCAGATGTATGGTGAACTGGAAAAGGGATTAAAAGATATTGGTGATAGTTTTCAAGGTATCTTTAATCTGCTTCCGGAAGGGATACAGACTGGGTGGAATGCAGTGGTTGCGAATTTAGACAGCACAATGGGAAAATTGATTGGTAATATCAGTGAGCCGACGGTGGAAGCGGCGGGGAATCTGGCGAAGAGTATTCCGTCAATTTTGGTATCAACCATTGTGACTATTGTGGCAGCATACTTTTTTATTGCAGAGCGTGACGAAGTGATTGTGTGGTTCAAAAAGATTACTCCAAAGCCGATTCAACAGAGGATGACTTTGGTTATCGACAATTTAAAATATGCAGTGGGAGGCTATTTTAAAGCACAGTTTAAGATTATGATCGTAGTGGGCGTGATTCTGTTTATTGGATTTGAGATTATGCAAGTCAATTATTCGGCACTTTTAGCGATTTTGATTGCATTTCTTGATTTTCTTCCGGTGTTTGGAACAGGAACGGCAATTTGGCCTTGGGCAGTGTACAAAGTGTTAAGCGGTGATTATAAGATGACAATCATGTTGCTTGTACTGTATGGAGTAACTCAGCTTGTAAGGCAGCTGATCCAGCCGAAGCTTGTAGGAGATGGACTTGGGATGCAGCCTTTGGTAGCGCTTGTGTTACTTTTTGTAGGATATAAAGTGGGAAGTCTGCTTGGCATGATTTTTGCAGTCCCGGTTGGGATGATTGCGATTAATATGTATAAAGCAGGGGCATTTGATTATATATTAGATGATGTGAAGATATTGATTAAAGGAGTTATGAGTTTAAGAGAGTAAAAAAATATTGCAGATAAGAAAAAAGGCTGACTTAGAGAATCATTGATTCCAAGTGCAGCCTTTTTCTCTCTTATTTTAAGAAGAAACGAAGCAAAGTTTCATTGGTTTTCTTATAGGGTTGATAGCGCATCGGAAGATCGAGCCAAGTCCTCTTATCTACAATGCTTTTATAGTGGGAGAACGTGTCAAAACCGTTCTTTCCGTGATAAGCGCCCATGCCACTTTCTCCGAATCCGCCGAATCCCATTTCACTTGTGGCAAGGTGAATGACAACATCATTGATGCATCCGCCGCCAAAACTGCACCGCGCAGTGACTTTTTTGGCAATCTTTTGGTCAGATGTAAATAGATAAAGTGCAAGCGGATGCGGCATGGAATTAATCTTTGCGATTGCATGGTCAAGAGAATCGTAAGTCACAATTGGGAGAACTGGTCCGAAAATCTCTTCTTGCATGACAGCATCTTTGAATGTGACACGGTCAAGTAATGTCGGCTCAATCTGTAACGTATCAGAATCGAATTTTCCGCCCCACACTGTTTTTTCTGTGTCTATGAGGGTCAAAATACGTGAAAAATGCTTTGCGTTGATGATTTTCCCGTAATCTGCATTGGCAAGCGGTGTGCTTCCAAATTGTCTGACAATCTGTTTCTTTAATTCTTGAATGAGCGAGTCTTTGATCTCCTTGTCGCAATAAATGTAATCCGGTGCGACGCATGTCTGACCGCAATTTAAAAATTTCCCAAATATGATACGTTTGGCTGCCAGTTTCAGATTGGCAGTCTTTTCTACAATACAGGGACTTTTCCCGCCGAGTTCCAATGTGACCGGTGTCAGATGAGTGGCTGCCTGCCGCATCACTTCCTTTCCGACAGACTGGCTTCCTGTAAAGAAGATGTAGTCAAAACGTTCATTTAGAAGACACGTATTTTCTGTGCGACCGCCGGTCACGACCGAGACATACTCCGGTGCAAAACATTCATGTATCATCTTCTGTATAAGTGCGCTTGTGTAAGAAGAGTAGGCACTTGGCTTAATAACGGCTGTGTTCCCTGCGGCAATTGCGTCAATCAGAGGATCAATCGTCAAGAGGAATGGGTAATTCCAGGGACTCATGATCAGACATACACCATAAGGTGAAGGTTTTCGATAGCTTCTCGAATGAAACTGGGCGAGTGGCGTATGGACGCGTTTTTCTTTTGCAAAAGAGCGTGTGTGTTTCAGCATGTAGCTGATCTCACTCAGTACAAGTCCGGTTTCACACATGTAGGTTTCAAAGGCGCTTTTCCCAAGATCTTTTTTGAGAGCTTTGTTGATATCTGCCTCATGGCGAGTGATGCAGTCTCGCAGACGGCGAAGTGAATCTAATCTATAAGAGACATCGAGTGTTGCTCCTGTATGAAAAAATGCATGCTGCCGGTCAATAATTTGTTTGATTTCATTTTGTGTCATTTAAGGTTCCTCCTGCTTGTTTTATGATACCTCTAAATATAGAAGAAGGCAAGGAAGGAATGTCAGAAAAAAATATTGAATTGTACAAAAAAAGTATTAAAATGTACAAATAAATAAAAAAAGCTTTTAAAATTATAGTCGATTTGTTATAATGAAGCGCACTAAAAAAACACATAGAGGAGAAAAAGTATGAAATTATGGAAAAAACTTTGTATCACATTTTTAGTGGCGCTGATGGCATTCTTCAGTGTAAATGTTGGAAATGTAGATGCGAAAGAAACAGTAACTACGAAAAAAAGTGTGTTATCAATTGATGCAGGAAGAAAGTATTTCTCAGAAGATCAATTGAAACAAATCATTGACAAAGCGTACAAAAACGGATATACATCTGTGCAGATTCTGTTAGGAAATGATGGTTTACGTTTTGTGCTCGATGATATGAGCATGCAGGTGAATGGAAAAAGTTATGCAAGTGAAGATGTAAAAAAAGCAATCACAGCAGGAAACAATTCTTATTATGCAGATCCAAATGGCGATGTATTGACAGAAGATGAGATGGATCGCATTGTGGCTTATGCAAAAGAAAGAGGTTTGGACATTATTCCGGGAATTAACAGCCCTGGACATATGGACTCCATTTTAGTTGCGATGGAACAGTTAGGATTAGAGAATGTACGTTACACGAAAGATGGAAGAGAATCAGAACGTACAGTAAACATTGAAAATCCAGAAGCAATTGAATTTACACAAGTTTTGGTAAAGAAATATATCGATTACTTTAGTGCATCAGGAGTTTGTGAAATCTTCAATTTTGGGGCAGATGAATATGCAAATGATGTATTTGGAGTTCCGGGATGGGGCGAATTACAAAAGTTAAATATCTATGATAAATTTATCGATTACACGAATGATATGGCTGCGCTGATCAAAGAGGCAAATATGCTTCCAATGTGCTTCAACGATGGTATTTACTACAACAGCGATGACAAATTTGGAACATTTGACAAAGATATCATTATCTCTTACTGGACAGCAGGATGGTGGGGATTTGATGTAGCAAAACCAAGCTATTTCGCAGAAAAAGGACACAAGATTCTAAATACAAATGATGCATGGTACTGGGTGTTAGGAAACATCACTTCTGAGGATGGAATTTATGCTTATGAAAATACACTGAAAAATATCGAGGCAAAACCATATAATGAATTAGCAGGTGGCAGCACAGTGGACACGATTGGAAGTATGCAGGCTATTTGGTGTGATAATCCGTCAAAAGAGCATGATATGGATCGTGTATTAACATTAATGGATGCTTTTTCTGAGAAACACAGAGATATTTTAGTGAGACCTGCAGATTACTCAAAAGTAGATGCAGCGCTTGCAAAAGTACCGGCTGATTTGTCTATCTACACAGAAGAGACAGTGAAGGCAGTCAATGATGCAACAGCAGCAGTTGTAAGAAACTTGAAAGAGACAGAACAGGCAACTGTAGATGGTTATGCAGCGGCAATCGAAAACGCAGTTGCTAAATTAGAGCTTAGAAAAGCAGACTATACAAAAGTAGACGAAGCAATTCAGAAAGCTGAAAAATTGAATGCAAAAGATTATAAGAATTTTGACGCTGTGACAAAAGCAGTGAACGCAGTTGTACGTGATTTAGATATCACAAAGCAGGCTCAGGTAGATGCTTACGCAAAAGCGATTGAAGATGCGATTGCACAGTTAGAAAAGAAAACAGTTACAGAAAACATTTCGAAATCAACTGCACCACAGACAGGAGATGTAGCATCACCATTTACTTGGATGACACTGTGCGTAATCGCAGGCGGTTGTGTTGTGACAATGAAAAAAAGAAGAGCATAGAGAAAAAAATCTATCTGCTCATAGTTGAAATGTTCGAATAGCCTTGTTTGACAGGCTATTCGGACATTTTTTTCTGTGTTGAAGAATCATAAATAAAGAAATTTATTATTTTTTGCTGTCCTTTGATATGAAATGTGTGTTCCTTTTCCAAACGGCGTATCATTCCCTGGTGCTCATAAAATCCATAGTTACAGGTTGTATCTGTAAATAAATAAAATTCTTTTAAACCGGTTTTGTCCATATGCTCAAGAGCTGATTGAAAAAGTATTTTTCCTATTCCTTTTCCACGGCACGAAGAACTTACGGCAAATAATGCAAGCTCTGCTGGATAGGATTTGTTACTTTCACTCAATAATTGCTTATCTATCTCATTTACTTTTTCGAAAATTTTTGATACGTTTCGTCCCTCTTTGGAACGATACAATGACAATATAGATTTTACTTGCAATAATCTATTTGAAAATGAACATTTATGGTTTTGGATATCGTTTACCAAAATAATGCCTACAACTTTCCCCTCAAGTACTGCTACGCTTGAAAACGTATAATTTGTCAGACAACTGCTTAAAAATGCTCTTGCTAATTTAACCGCTGTTTTCTGACTGCTAAATTCATCATAATGCCAAGTTTCTCTGATGATAGTTTCTACTGTCTTAAAGTCTTGTTTTTGATATTCTCTTAATTCTATTTGCATTGCTATTCTCCTTGTTTTTATGTTTTATATTTTGTATGATAAAGTATACAGTTACTGTAATGTCAATGAGGAGATAAAACAAAATGAAGAAAGAAATGAAAAGGCTAACAACAGCACAATTTGCAAAATTGCATGAAGTGAATAAACGAACACTTCATTACTATGATGATATAGGTCTTTTTTGTCCTCTTACAAAAGAAGAAAATGGGTATCGATTGCAAATTTCGCCCGACCGGTGTGAATATTTCGTTTGAAACGGTGTGAGCACATTGTTCCACCGGTGTACCTGCTCGGAATATCGGTGTGAGACTTATTGTGGTATAGTTTTCTCGTGGTAAAAACAAATGAGAAAGGAGCATACAATTATGCAAAACTGTACTACAATTCTTGGAATCATCGATATGCGTCAACGTGGCATATCCTATGATGATTGCCGTAGCCGATACAAAGTTGGCTGCAGCACAATTACTCTGATCATGAACCGCTTCAAAGAATCCGGCAAAGATCTTGATACGCTGAAACAAATGTCGGCAGAGGAAGTGGAACATCTATTCTTTCCACCCGAAAACCTCCGCAGAAAAGATGATTCCGTTATGCCTGATTACCAAGCCGTCTATGAGCGGCTAACTATGCCAGGAAGCAAAGCAAATCTCTTTTATCTGTGGCTGAAATACAAGAAGGACTGTCCTTCCGGTTATCAATATACACAGTATTGCCTGTATTTTAAACGCTTCGTTGAAAAGCATTACGGCTCGGAAGCTGTCAGCATGGTCGTGGAACGGATTCCAGGAGAAAAGGTTTACATCGACTGGGTCGGTGATCAACCGGAAATTCTTGTGGATTCATCAACTGGTGAAATAAAAAAGGTACATTTTTTTGTTACAACTGTTGGAGTAAGCAACCTTATTTATGCGGAAGCCTTTGAGGATGAAAAACTGCCCAACTTCATTGCCGGTACTGTTCATGCATTGGAGTCCTATGGTGCAGTGCCTAAATATCTCGTACCAGACAACTTAAAAACTGCAATCACCAAGCATACCAAGGATGAACTGGTAATCAATAGTGTCTATCAGGACTTAGAGAATTTCTACGATGTAGTAATCCTTCCACCACCGCCTCGCAAGCCGAAGGGAAAACCAACGGTGGAGAAGTACGTTCAGTTTCTGGAGACACATCTGTTGGAAGACCTGAAAGAAAAAGTTTACTACAGTATCGAAGATATCAATCGTGATGTACGGCAAAAAATAGCGGACATCAACAACGAGAAAAGGACCTCCCAGTCCCTTTCCAAAATGGAAAGTTTCCTTCGATATGACAAACCACAGATGAAGCCACTTGCCGGTGAATCCTTCTCGCTGTGTGATTATAAATACTTTGCCCGTGTACCGAATAATTACCATCTGTTGTATGATGACCACTATTATTCAGTATTGTACACGTATTATAATCAGCCTGCAATTCTTAAGGCTACAATGGCAGAGGTACGAATCTGCGACCGGAATAACAAGCTGATTTGTACCCATAGAAGGTCCTACAAGGACTTTCCCAAATACATCACCAAGCCGGAGCACATGGCTCCAGAGCATCAATACTACAAAGAAGTGAATTCTAAAGATGGCGCTTATTACAGACGATGGGCCTCGAGTATCGGTCCATATATGGGTAAACTTATTGATTCCGTGCTTCTTACACCTCAGCACGAAGAACAAGCCTATAATAGTTGTAACGGCATTCTTCATATGTGTAAGAATCAATCCAGACTTTTGCTGGAAGATATCGCAAAAACATGCGTGGAAAGTAATGCCTGTAGGTATTCTTATTTCAAAAAGCTCCTGAAAAATATGCAGGACAATCATTCGGTACCGACTACATCCTCACTTCCAGAGCATAGTAACTTACGAGGGAAGGAGGAGTATCGATGATAAATAAAAACCAAATTTCCACAGAGGACTACGAAATCTGCAGTAAGCTTAAAAGTATGCGGTTCTCCGGTATGGCAGAAGCATTGGAGGAAGTGTTTGCAGATCCCAATGCAGAACTTCTTCCATTCAGAGAAAAAATACAGCGTATCGTAGATGCTGAATGGAATCTGCGCTATTCCAAGAAACTGAATCGTTTTATCAAAAAGGCAACCTTGAAATATCCCGCTGCTGATCTGGATGAAACGCTTTATAATCCGGAACGACAGCTGGATGTGCGCATCATAGAGGAACTTTCCAAATGTGAATGGATTGAACAGGGAAAAAATCTTGTCATAACAGGAAAAACCAGTTCCGGTAAAAGCTACCTTGCCAATGCACTTTGTATTTGTGCCTTGCGGCAGTTCAAGACAGTCCGGTACATGAAGGCTAGCCAGTTGATAAATGAGTTGTCCAAAGCAGAAAAACTCGACACTTATCAAGAAGAACTGAATCTG
>OGUD01000273.1_pt1 | contig 50220 bp, 23 predicted proteins | sample 1573671 | NCBI WGS metagenome assembly OGUD01 (sample SAMEA2582065, study PRJEB24529) | metagenome | biome: Human gut stool | place: China | collected 2011 | reverse complement strand
AGAAGCACAAGTCTCTGAAGGTGAAGTCCGGAAGGCTTCAGTGGCGTTTCTCGAAGCGCTATGAAAGTCTGCGGGCAGAACTAGCGGAGATTTTTCGTCTTTCGGCCGCAACTCGCAAGCGCGAGCACGGCGAGGTCTGCAACTGGCTTCTCGGCCATGCGGGCCACATCATTGTGGAGGACAACAGTTATAAGGCGTTCCAGAGGGGACGGTTCGGCAAGACCATCGGGCGACATGCGCCGGCAGCGTTATACGCACAACTGACGAACAAGGCTGAAAGCGCCGGTTTGTTGGTGGAAGTCGTATCGCCAAAGAAGCTCAAGCCCACTCAGCACAATCTGCTGACGGGGCAATTTGTCAAGCACGAACTTTGGGAGCGCCGCGTGCGACTGGGTGAAGATGATGACGAACGCTGGATCGACCGCGATGCGGCGGCTTGTCTGAATCTGTTGTACGCAGATCTTGAAAAACAAACCTACGCCCCGGAACGGATCCGTGAGGCCGTTCTAGCCGGAGTAACAGCCTGGCTTGACGCCGGTGTCGTAGTCATTCAAGCCCGAGAAGGGATCACCGAGCGCGAGTTCGGGAGGTTCCGACGGCGGGGGATTCCGTCCCTTACCGTACAAGGGTTGCGTCAGCAAGGATTTCGTGGTCGGAGTGACGGCAAATCGGGGGCGACCCCGAGGCGAAAAGCCTCGACTGTATCGAAACCCTCCCACTTCAGTGGCGAGGTTGTTTAGCAGGAGGAAGGAAACAAGGTTTTTTGCCTTGGTGAGGGCAAGGGGCAGGGCCGAGGGAGAACAGGCATTCGTTTTTCGCAGAGACGGAACAATCCAATGTCCCAAAAAGCGGCGAGGGCCGATCTTGCGACCGACCCTCTTTCTGCTGGTTACTGTTTCCTGTTTAACAGTTCAACATCAAAACCGCCGAGATAATGAGCCGTACTATTGCCGAAACGTCCGAGAGCGAGAACCAAATATGCAGTTCCACTCCCTCGCGCCCAGCCTTCGCCTGTGCTATTATCTCTACGGAGTTTGGCGAGTTGTTTGGAGTACTCATCGCCCTACCTCCCATAAAAGCGCAAAAGGCCCATTCCGCTGCTATCGGTTTGGGCTTTTTTGCTATTCGACAGGGGCGAGATTGCCCGCTGCCATGACGACTAGCGCCGTCAATTCTTGAACCCGCATCCGAAAACAACTGGGAGGAGGGGAGAGGAAACAACTGCTTCTCTCCATGCCCAAAATTTTACCGTATTCTACCTTCGGCGTCAAAAACATTTCCACGCTCTTCGCCTCTAGCAGAGGAGGATTGGCCGATTTTGCACATGTGCAAATCTTTGTCCATAACGGACAATCAAGACCCCGTTTCGGACCTTCCTCGTCTTTCGCGGACGAGGTGATGCCGGCTCGTCCATGCCGGACAATTGACCGTTCCCAGGATTGGAGAACCGCCGATTGCAGAAAAAAAGCGGCCACTTGAAAAAGCAGCCGCCGAAGTGCACATTCCTCGTGTAACGAGGAGCTCCCCTCAAAACCTTTTTTGGAGATTGCTGATGGCTGTTCCCATCAACAAAGCGATCATACCGAGTAGAGCCGGGGCTACATGGGGTTCAATCGCATAAGGCACAAAAAACCAAATAAGGATCCCGCACATTCCAAAGACAGACCCGAGATAGCCGATGCGCTGTTTCAGGGGTGAAGCCAAGCCGAAGTTTTCGAGTTTGATGCGCCGTTGCAGCATTCCGTCCCAGATGGACACGACAAGAAGCGGCAGAAGGAGGGGCAACCAAATGCACATGAGGGCAATTCGCTTGAAAACCCAATAGATCATGTCGAACATCCCGACAATACGCTCCTCGACGATGGGAAAGAGCCAATCCCCCATCGTCTCTATGCCTCTGGAGGCATTACGCTCCTCCTGTGTCGGCACGAAGTGGTGAAGCGTCTTCTCCTCAAGATCGTTCGCGACAATGTAGCGGTCGTACCAGATGTCCGCCTGGTTTGTAATCGCCATCGCCGTCTCCGTGCCAAAGCTTCGTTCAAGCATCTCACCCTCTGCCTGGGTGTTCTTGCGAGCAAATTCGCTGTCCGTCATCGTGAGCCAGAACATGCACAAAACAAACGTCACGATGATCGTCACGAGTGACAGTTTTTCGTCAGACAACGCCATACATCACCTCGCCAACTGCATCAGTTCAGGCTCGAAGCCGATGACACTTACAATCAGATTGTTTCTGTAAATCGTCATCTGCATGGCGCATGGGATGAGAAGCATAAAGGCTCGATAGAGGAGCACTTGCTCCTCGCGAAGTCCCACGTAGTTGCGCTGAGGTTGACAGCCCTTGAGAAATTCTGCAACTTGCGGCACCTTGAGAATTTGGTCAAGCACTTCACGCACGAAGAACTTGATCTTTAGAGGTTCAGTGCATAGGTTGTAGCCCTGTGAAAAGCGGGCAAGCATGAAGTATTGTTCCGCAATGCGATCCAACAGGACGCGAAGTTCTTCCCGACCGAGTCCCAAATAGACGTAGAGATTCGCGATCATCTCGAAGACATCCTTGCTCTCGAAGATGCTGAACTCAATGAGCCTCAGATTTTCGCCTTCACTCTTCTTGTTCACCAGGGGCCGGAGAAGTTCGGCACCTTGAGCTTCGCAGGACTTGACAATGGCTTGATGACACTTACGCATAGTTGTTATGTCTCCTGAGGGGGATGGCCTTATTGGGAACCGCCCTTGAACCACGAGACCGCGTGGTTCAAGGAATCCCCGCCCTTTAGGACGGGGAGGAAATCAATTTTCGTTCGCTCTCACCAAGAGCGGAATGCGTCCTTTGAGAACGGTGCCGCCCGAGAGAATGGCGATGTATTCAAGACTCGGCAGACAGCCGAAGAGCTGCGGCGGGAAGAGGGGCACCTCTTCGACCGCAAGCCGCTCAGATAGCGAGCCGCTGTGTTCGTGGGGACTGTCCGCACTGATCGAGCTGTTCTGGCTGTGTTCGACGTGGTGCACACGCGTCGTAGGCATCTTCTCAGTGAGAAATGCCTGCGTTTCGGGCTCAATTGTGCGCAGAGCAATGACGTTGTTGAGGTTGCCGAGAAGCTGTGACGCCTTGTCTTTGGACCCCAAGCGTGCCGCAAAGTCAGCGATAAGCTGCGTTGCTACAAAAACCTTGAAGCCCGCGCCGCGACCTTTGTTGAGGAGCTGAATCAGAGGTTCATTGACAACCTCTGAAGTTTCGTCAACAAAGATCGAAATGGGAACCTTCTTCGTCTCGAAGTTGTAGCGATTGCCGGCCACACTGGTGAGGTCAGACAAAATGATTGAACCGAGAGCGCTTCCCACCACCGAATTGGCAAGGGAGTTGAGACCGATGTAGACCACCTTCTTCTTTTCGAGAAACCACCGCATGTCGCGGAAAGGCTTTGCGTTCGAGAGGTTCGCCAGATTGCGCACGGTGGTTTCCGGAGGCGAGAGCATGTCGCCAAGCTTTCCCGACGTGAGCATGGAGAGAATCGGGATGAGGGAGGCGATCATCTTGCCGAAGTGCGCCTTGTCGTGCTCGCACAGCGAGATGAGGCCTTCAATTGCGGGGTTGGGATAATCGGCCTGCAGGTAGATCTTGTAAACCATGCAGTAGCCCTTCGTCGGCGTCCAGAAGCGGTCGACGGGCTTGCCTTCCTCGTTGAGAGGATTGGTGGCATCGAAATAGTCCCTGAAGGTCTGCTCACCGAGTTTTTCAATGCCGTACTTCGTGACGCACTGCTCCAGCAGATCGTCGCCTCCCATCTGCAGCGACTGCAAAATGGAGCGCAGCGTCGGGCGCTTTTCGAGGAAGTAGAGCGCCTGGCAGATCTGGTTCATAGCGAGCCAACCGAACTGCTTGAAGGATTCGGAGGATCCGCCGCCCGCCAGGAGCGCTGAAATGCGGCTCGGAATATCCGAAATGTCGGAGAAGTTTGCCAACGGATTGATGGGCGTCGACTCTTCAGGAAAAGCAGGATGGAACATTTCAAAATCGCCGATGCGGCCCACTTCCTCACACGCTGCGCGCGCATTGTCACGCATCTCCGCGTCACCCTTCGGGTCAATGATGATGACGCACTCGCCCTTGGCGATGGCCTGCGAGATGAGGAGGTCAAAGCAGCGAGTCTTGCCGGCGCCTGTCGTACCCACAATCAGCGTATGCCCCGCAACGTGGTCAATGGGTTGATAGAGATCCGTCTCGACGGCCTCCACACCATGAATCCACTTCTGTCCCATGTCCGTGATGGAATATTCGCCAACCGATCCGCTCTTGAGGAAAACGTCTTTCGAGGAATCCACGACTTCGCGTCCCCAGTGAACAACGTCGTCGACAGGTGTCTCCTTGCTCTGCTTTGCGACATTGCTCCAATCCTTGTCCATCATTGCGTAAAGGCGTTGGGTATGGGTGTGCGTCCAGACAAAGCCACGACCGAGCCAGAACTCTTTCATGTGCTGGGGACTGACGGCCTTTGCTTTGAGTTCGGGTACGGTCATGATGGTCAAGTCACGTCCTGAAAGCTTGCTTTGAAGACGTTCGAGTTTGACAGCTCCCGGCATGCGGTAGGCAGCCATCGCAAGCGAAAGGCCCGCAATGACATAACTCGGCATCGAGGGCATGTTCCCGAAGAATCCGTAGATGCCGTAGCCAACGGCTGTGCTCGCCCAGCCGAGCGCACAATATTTTTCATAATTACGCCGCCAAGGCTGTTCGAAGGCGACGGGATCGGATTTGATGGGCATTAAATCGTTATTTGTGTTTGAGAATGATGAGCACGCGGTCTTGCTGATCTTCAAAAGCGATCTTCCAATCGCCCGGCTGAAAACCGATTGCTAGAGCCTTTACTTTCTCAGGTGTCAGTCCTAGTGATGAGGCTCTAGCGAATGTGCCGGCTGCGTCGGCCCTACGTTCGGTTTCGGTTAGACTCAGGAGACCCGTAGGGAAGAGGGGACTGACGCCTGCCAGCATGCCGTCCACGATCTCTTCTCGTAGACGCTTCGCAGGCGACATCCCGTCCACTTCTCTTTCTACGGAGGACTTCTGGTTTTCGCAGTTTTTGTCAACATGATTTTTTTCAATGACCGTCGTCTGTGTCATTGTTTTGTTTGTGTCGACAATCGTCACTTCGCCGTTGGCAAGGACGCCCACCAGGTTCTGCTCCGAACGTGCGATCAGCGTATCCTTGCGCTTTTGGTTTTTAACGGCCTCTTCCCGCGTAGCGTAGGTTTCCTCGCGTATGACAGGCTGCTTGAGAAAGGGAACTTCTGGGAGCGCGGCGTCACCATAAAGCGCACGCATGTTGTCTTCCGAGTCTTTCTCCGCTTCAACGTGCTTTTCCTCACCAGGGATGAAGCCATGGGGCGGTTCTTCAGGACTTGCAGCGTCAACCCCGGTGTTCTCAACGGTCTGATCTGCTTGCATCTCAACAACGGTCATTGGTTCGTCGCAGGTGCAACCTGCATTGGCAGCATTGCCATAGCTGCAGCCCGCAGCGCCGGCGAAGACCAATTCCTGAGCTTGGACTTCGCGTCCTTTCTGGACAGGCATGACCTCTCGATGGTTCTCTGCGGACGGTGATTGTGAGACCGACGATGCCGGAGGGGTGTTTGTTTGGCTTCCGGGCTGCCGTTGCGATCCTTCAGTTTTCTCAGGATTTTCAGTTTTCGTTCGGTTGGGCTGGTTGGCTTTGTTGGCTTTGGTGGATTTATCAGCTCTGCCCACATTGCCTACATCGGCAACCTCCGCAGCTGGTTTCAAGAGCGTACTCATGAGCGATGCGTGAAGGTCCTCATCCGTCTTTTGTGAACGAGAAGCAGGTTGTGTGTCCATGGATGACACCGGAAAGCCGGCGTTATCTCTAACGATGGCAAGACCGGGGCCTATCTCTATCTGAGTGTCGCTGGGCTTTGCTGCGACCTGGACTACCTGGACTTCTTTGACTGGTGGTTTGGAAGCCGGCTTGGCAGCCTCTCCTACACTTTGCACACGCCGTCCCGTCAGGACTGCCATCACGTCTGAAGTGAGCATGGCGTCTTCAATGGGGATCTTCCTGGAAATGGGTTTCCCGCCCAGATGTGGACGGTTGTCGACCGTCCTGGACATCGGCTGTCTACCCGATAATCCGGCGCTCGTGGAAGCCCGTGTCTGCGTAGCCTGGGGCTTCTTGGGGGGCAGGGCGGGAGGATTGCCCTTGTGTACGAAGACCGGCTTCGCCGGCACTTCGTATGTCGGCATGGAAACGGCATGGACAAGATGAGAGGAACCTGCTGACTCCAGTGAATCCGAAGGCTTGTCGGGAACCGTGTCGGGTTGCTCGCGCTGTTCACTGTGGACAGCCTTCTCCGGATAATTGTGAGCTCGATCAGTAGCAGAAGCGGAAGGAGATGCCGGGGCAGCTTCTTCACTGCGAGGTTCACTGCCCGGCATGAGAAAGGAGAGGTCCCCATCCGCCATGCGTCGCTTGATGTTCTCTACGGACGCTCTATCGGGCTTCACCGAGGGAGTCAGGGCAGAAGGAACGTTCCCGGTGGTTTCGGGTTTGGATGCAACGGGGTTGGGCACAGCGTTGCCTGAAAGGATGGCCTTCAACTGCGTCTTGGTTGCCTGATCGACCTGGGACTCCATAGGTTGCGAAGGCACTTGAGCAGCGACGGGGTCGGCCTGCGAGGCGAAGTAGCTTTCTTCCCCCGCTAGAGCCTGCGGATCGGTGTTGTCAGTGACAAGTTCAGCAGGAACATTTGAAGCGTCGGGAATGGACTGCGTCATGGTCTCGGAAAGGAGTTTTCCATGCTTTGCTTCCCAAGCTTCGATGACAGCCGGATTCTGGCCTTCCCAGCCGTTGATGATGGCGAGTGTCGGTTCAGGAGGGACAAGGCCATTGAAGAGCACGTGTGTGCTTCTAAGCTTGATCGACTTGAAGGGATGCTCGGGGTGCATGTCATAGACCACCGGCCAGATGTAGCCGCCTACGGGATTGACATCCTGCGGAACAGGTTCTACACAGCCGCCCGTCACCAGACAGTCGAGCATTCGGTCGATCTTCCTGGGAACGCTCGCGTGCTTTTCTTCAAGGACGCGGGCGTAGATGAGCTCGCTCGCCTTCGTGGTCCAAATGATGAAGGTGCCCGACGTCGTCACGTGCAGGATCGAACCCTTTTCGTTGACGCGGATGACGCCGTCGGCAATGAGCAGACGAAGCGCATCCATGATGTATTCGGCTGCGGGCAGGCTTCCGCCCATGCGGCGTCCGTCGATCTGTCCTTCGTTGCGTGCCTTGATGTCTTCGCCAGACGTGAATTCGTCGGCCTGCTGCACGACTTCGGCAATGAGGTTTCCGGCTTTGCTCGGATTGACGAGCGTGCTCTCGCAAGCTTCCCAAATGGCTCTTGCACCGTAGTCGGCGAGCCAGTCGAAGGTCTTCTGAGGAACGATCTCGCGTACGAACATCAGCGTGCTTTGCTGGTGCCGGTTGTGTCCTGCCGACTGCCAGATGAAGTGGTATTCGCGGATGTTGTTGTCGTCGAGCCAAGCAGTGAGGCTGGAGGAATAGGGGTACCAAGTTTCACCGTCTCCCGTGACGATGACGTCCGTCACGGGCTTGCCGATGTCATGCAGAAATCCGGCGAGCCAGCATCCGAAAAGCCAGCGCTTCGAATTTTGATAAAGCTCTCTGGGCGTGTCCCTTTGGTTGAAGACCTTCTGCTTGCCGAGCCTTACGGCGAGCGTTGCCACCTGCAGAGAGTGTGCGAAAAGACCGCCTATCCCGTTGTGATGATGGAACTGCGATGCCGGGAGCAGGTGCATGTACATGAGCCCTCTCCTCACCACGGGAAGGAAGTATGTGTCGATCTCCTCGCGTTCCATCGGCAGATCGTCCGCCGATTGCCGGATGGCGTCCGCAAAGAACGCCATGATGACGTCTACGGAGACCGCTTCAACTTTGCGAGGTTGAGGGGGATATTCCGATATCTGTCCCAGACTCGGTCTATGCTGCGTGGCGAGCAGCAGATCCTGGTAATTTGCGATGCTGAGCGGCGCATCCGTCCGACGACGTTCACTGAGGACTTCGCCAGGAGCGATGTCGGTTATTTCATCGGTCGATGGTGCCCGCGCTCTCGTGCCGTCATCCTGCGGCTTCGCTTGGTGAGGAGCAGCACTGTCCGTTGCCCGGATGTCCTCCGCGTCATGTTTGATGTCTTCACTTGGCCCTTCGTTCTTGACGGACGCATTGACCATGTCGTCGATCGCATCGTCCGAGTCACGTCGGCGAAGCGAGGAAAGTTTCTGGAAGAGGGATTCGAACATGAGGGCGGAGGAAGATTGCGTTCAAAGCGAGGAGGCTAACATGCGCCATCCCGCTTCCAATTCCGCCTTCGAAAGGGATTCCGGACCTTGTTCGAATCCTCACCAAGGAAGAAGCCTAGGTTCGACAGAATGAATGGGCTTTCATTCTTTTGGAGAAGTCCCTTGAAATACATTGCTCTATGCGGCGTCCTGATGGGCACCGTACTTCTGGGCGGATGCGCTCAAGCACCACAGCCCGTACCGGAACCGCCGCTTCAATACGAAGATCCTGCTGTGCCTCCTCCGCCTGTGGCTTACACGGACAAGATTCGAGAGGTGGCAGTCGTTGAGACAACCGGTTCTCGCGGCGGTGCAGCCCTGCGTGCACAGGAAGACCTTGACGTGCTCGCCAACGGTCATTACGAAGGCGTTGAACTAGGAGTGACCGATCAGAACTCCCGCCAGACCTTCAGCACTCTTCCTGCCAGTGTGTCAACGAAGAACAATGGGAAAGCGCATCTGAAAGATAAGTCGGTCTACACAAGGAAGGACAAGTCGGTTTACGCGATCAAGCCCAGACCTTGAAAAAACTTGTCGTTGATGACAAAAGCCCCGAAAATCGGGGCTTTTGTTTATGCCTTGGTTTTGGGTTTGGGCAGGCAAAGTCCTATGACCTTTGAACGGTCAAAAACGCCCATGTCCTCGATGACGTAATGGCCTCGACCGCCGTCTACGGACTTGCCTGATCTTTCAAAGCGCCATTGCACCTTGAATGTATCTCGAAGGTTGACCAGCTGTCGCTTTACAGCCCATTCGGAGAGTCCAGAAGAGCCTGCAAGCATGGCGGTTGAAGGCTGTTGAAGCGTGCAGAGTGCATTAAGAACACGAAGGATAGGCGGAAAATCGTCTTCTTCTGACATGCGACCACCTCACTCCTTTTTGGCCTTCAAGTCCTTCAAAGGATAAATGCCGGTAATGACGACGTTCTCGATCGGCACCTCGTAGAGCTTGTTTTGAAATTCGATGACGGCGACGTTCGGAGACTCGACCGAAATCGTCGTGAACTGTGCGCACTGGAGAGGATCTTCCTCGCCGCCGTGCATCGTGTCATCGCCAAAGACGTCCGGAAGCATGAACATGCAGGTGATGCGAGCCTTGAGTCCGTTGAACTTGTAGTTCTCGTACCCTTTGATTCGCTTCAGGCGATCAGCATTTGCAAGCGTGAGAGGTTCGTCGCGAAGCGGAATGGGATTCTTCGTCGGACGACGCTGCTTCTTGCGCTTGAGCTTGACCTCAAGTTCCGTGACGAACTTGCGGGTGATGACAATGTTGGGCGCTTCGGCTTCAACTTCACCGGACTCGTTTTCCTCACCAGAGATGGAGGCATTGTCGTCGCCTTCCTCGGCGGCCTGAGCTTCCGCACGGGCACGGTTCTTTTCGTTCTGCGTCTGGCTTTCGACTTCAGCGAGCACTTCAGAAACGATCCAGCCCTTCCAGTCCTGATTCTTTTTGATCATGCGCATCAGGCATTCAATCGCAACGCCGTCGCGAAGAATGTTCTTGACGCAAAGCTCTTGAATTTCCTCAGGGAGTTCCGTCACGATGAGCGCACGGTAGACGAAGCGCTGATCCTTGCCGAGCAGTGCGGCCATTGCCTTGACATCAAGCCCTTCAAGTTCCTTGAGTTCGTGGAGCGCACGACCAATGTCGAGAATGCTCATGTCCTCGCGCTGAATGTTTTCGACGATCTGCTTGGCGGTGGTATGACTGCCGTCGTCCTCACGAGCCAGAATGGTCGGCATTCCGAGCTTCTTGACGGCGCGGAAACGGCGTTCACCGGTGACGAGCACCCATTTGCCGGGCTCCGTTTCATGAGCTTTGACAGTGATGGGAGATTGCTGGCCGAGACTCTTGATCGAATCCGCCAGCTCGTCAATCGAGGCTTCGTTGAAGTGCTTGCGCACGTTGCTGACGACCTCGATGTCTTCCAGGGGAATCATGAGCGTGCGACCGATTTCCTTGCGCGACGCGGCCTGATCATTGACGCGCTGTACCTTGGCCTTCATGCGCTGAAAATCCATTTTGAGCTGTGGTTTGATCTTCATTTCTTTGCAACCTTTTTCTTATTTTGTTTCACCTTGGCAACTCCAATGCCAGCCTTTTTATAGACTTCATCAAACGTCTGCGTGAGTTCTTCCACGGCACGATAGGCGCTCGGGACTTCCCAGACGGGGATGCCGTAAGTGTTGGCAGTGTCGAGCGGGGTGCGGTTTCGCACCACATTTTCCATGACGATGCCTTGGAGCGTCTGCTGGATGTGTTCGAGAACGGCCTTTTGCGTCACCGAGTTGTCGAACGCATTGATGAGAACGCCGGCGAGGATCAGGTCCGGGTTATTGACCTGTTGAATCTCGTCAATGGTAGACAGCAGGCCGTCAAGCCCTTCTACTGAAAAGCCGCAAAGACGGATGGGACAGAGCACGGCGTCGGCCATGGTGAGCGAAGCCTTGAGCTTGATGCCAAGGTTCGGAGGACAGTCAATTACGATGATGTCGTAGCGGTCCCGGATCTTGTCGAGCTGCATCCGCGGATCGCGGATGCATTCGTCAGACAGACCTTCGAGGCTGTACGAAATCACGCTGTTCGATTTGGTTGGGATGATGTCAATCCCTGGATAGTTGGAGGGTTGAGGTTCAACGATGTCCAAAGACGTGTCGAAGAGATCATGGGCTTCACTGCCCTCAATATCCGCTCCCTTTTTAAGAACCGTCGTCCCATTGCCTTGGGCGTCCATGTCAATGTAGAGAACCTTCTTGCCTCGGCGCAACGCTAGGTCGAAGGCGATCTGTGTGGCGATGGTCGTTTTGCCTACGCCGCCTTTTTGATTTGCTATCGCTAAAGTGAGTGCCATAACCCGTCCTTTCAGATGCTTTTTATTATGCCTATTAGTCACCCTTTGCGCAAGCTGAAAACCGCTCTCCTATTAACAACGCTTTTGAAGCGTTGCCGCTATGTCCATTATGAACGTTTGAGCAATGAAACCCATTGTGGTACAGATGATTTATTTGAGTGACTCGATGGCGAATCGTTTATTAGAGAAAGATTTACCCGAGTGGAATTCCGCTCTCTAAAAACACGGTGTATCATAACGGCTATGCGCTCTGGAGACTTTGGGTTTTCGAACTTGGTATAGCGCTCTCTGAAATAGCAGCTTTTTGCCTTCCTCCTAGCGAGGAAAAAGAAAAGTTGGAAGAGGTAGGTTGAAGCCATCCTGTAGGTTGACGAAGGGATAGAACGAATTCCTTCTAAAAATCGAAAAAAGGGCGGGTTTGATCCAAGTGTCAGGCGGATGTTGTTTCCTGTGGATAACTTGCGCGTGCTTCGCTTTTTATCTTTTTATATCTTTTATATATTTTAGGGACGCCGAACGGGCCTGTGGCACAGGCGAGGATATGAGGTTGCACCACAGAATCCGCGCAAAACGCCACAGTTTCCGCACGAAACGCCACAGTTTCCGTGTAAACCACCACAGAATCCGCGAGTACCACCACAAAATCCGCGGCCCGATTTTGGCGTTTATGCACAGAATTCAGGGTGGTTATCCACAGAGATTTTATGTTTTCTGTGGGTAACATGGCGGTTTGAGGTGGTTGGATTCGTATCTTGCCTAGTGTTGCAGGGGTGTTCGCTGTACCGGCCTAAAAATGTCCTTCATGAGGCGTTTTGAGCTCGGTTTCGGCACGGAAAGACTTGAAAATATCGGTTGTACACAGCTTGGTCACAGGTTGTCAACAGAGTTATGCACAACAGGGTGTACAGCGAACGGGACTGTGCAAGAGGGAAGGATATGATTCGGAGAAGACTTTGACGGCTAAAAAACAGACTAATGACGCACCGACCTCTGAGAAGGCCCCTTCAAAGCGTACGCGCAAGGGCGTGCCCAGCCGGTTGAGCCTCCTCACGGGCCTTGCAAACGTGACTGGATTGGGTCGGAAATCCCGAAAAACGGCTCAATCGGCCTCTGAGAAGGCCGTGTCGGGTCAACAGCTTACTGCCGCAGGGGAAGATATGACGTCGGTGGTAACGGATCCCGTTGTGGCGACCGAAAAGCGCGTCACGAAGCGCCGTGCTTTTGGGACTGCTCCGAGGGTTCGCAAACGGTCGAAGGCTTCCAATGCCGCGACGGCAGAGGCGGCAGCGACTCTCGATCCGGCATCTCAGGGCGACCTCTTCGAGGACGCCTCGTCCTCACCAGCGGTGAAGTTGAGGAAGAAATCGTCTCAGACGAAAAAGGCGTCTCGCTCGACTGGTTCCGAAGGGACTCTCAAGCTCAAGCCGGCGAAGGATGCTCCATCCACAAAGTCGGCAACGCAGGGTGCGCAACTTTTCGAAGTAGAAAACAGCGTCTCCGTGCTTGATGAGAACAAGCTCAACGATGCGCTGCTAAAAGTTGTTCAGGGGAATGCACTCGAAGCGCCAAGCAACGTCGTCTTTCAGGACAACCGACTGATCAACGCAAACTACAAGCTTCCGATCAATCACAAGCGACTGATTGTGGCGGCCATTGCGAAGGCAGGAAATCAACCCATTACGGACGAGCGCTTCTACCGTTTGACGCGAAAGGATTTGATCGCAATCGGTGTGCCACCTGGCAGCGTTCGTACAGTCATGCGCGAGGCTTTTGAAGGCAGCCTCTACAACTCGTCGGTTGACGTTGAGTTTCCGCCCACAGTTCCCGGCGGACAAAACATCATTATGCGAATGCGTTGGGTGCAGAGCGTTGTGTACGATCCGAACCATGATTGTGTCGACATCTGTTTCGGGCGTCACATGGCCAAACTGATTTCTGGTTTGTCGCGTGAGTACACGACGTACCAAATCTCCACCGTTGGCAGTCTGAAGTCGTTCAATGCCATTCGCATTTTTGAGATGCTTTCGCAGTACAAGAACGGCGGACGTCTTGTCATTGCAATCAGCACGCTTTTGCAGCGTCTTCAAGTCGAGTCCAACTTCTCGCCGTCGGAACTTCGCAAGCGCATTCTTGATCCCGCCATCAAGCAGATCAACGAGCACACGATGATGACTGTTTCTTATTCGCTCAAAGCCGTGCACGGACGTCGTCTCGATACCATCATTTTTCTGTGGTACAGCGGCGAGGACGCAAGTCACGAAAACAGCGAGCAAGTCGTCGTACATCTGACGCGCAAACAGGCCACGCACTTCGGGATGATTCTGCACGCACGTGCCGACTTCAGAAGCGAGTGGGGAAGAGGGCGTCTTGAAAGCTGGGACTCGCTGCTCTCCGAACTCATCGACGCACTGCAGGATCCGGTTCAAACCGCCTACTTTCTGCCGTGGCTGAAAAAGTGCGGTTTCGATCCGGACTTTGCGAAGAACAAATCTCGCTCTCGACGCAAGAAGGACGACCAAGACGACAAGTTGGCGACGCCGGTGCTCGACAACTTCGACATCGATCCAAGCGACCTCGCATCCTGACGAAGCTCGAAGTCCTTTTACCCCTTAAAGCCCGCCCGTCCCCTCCAGACCGACGGGCTTTTTTCTATTTGGAGGCCATTTTTGGGGTTTCCCGCTCCGAGTTGATGGCATTTTTTGCCTTTGTGAAGAGCTCCTCTGTGGTGAGGATAGGTCATAGAAGCCCTCAGATCGCTTCATATTGCGTTTTCGTGGCCTTGGTAATGGTGGGGTAGCGGGGTAGGGGTAGAAATGCCTCTATGATCGATTTTGGGCCTTCTGGAGGGTTTGCCAGGCATGAGGCAAAGTCAGGCGATCAAGGGGAGGGGCAATCTCTCCGAGAAAAGCTGTCCCGGGACCGTCCGGGCTCGAATTTATGCGGATTCTGTGGTGGTGAAGGACGGATCCCTACTCCCGCAGGCTTGTTCAGTGGGTTCCGTGGTTGCTGTCCCAAGTTGGTCTGGGCCGCTGCCTTGGCAGTGGAACTCTGCGGATTCTGTTGTGCTGACGACCGAACAGCCTACTCCCACAGGCTTGTTCGGTGTTTCCAGTAGATGCAGTCTAGCCGGTCGCGGTTGAAGTTCTGGCAGTGGGATTGCGCGGATTCTGTGGTGGTGATGCACGAATTGCCTACTCCCGCAGTTCAGTTCGGCGGTTTCCGTACCCGCCAAATGTGTCGGACAGGTCTGGACTGCGGGATTCCGCGGATTCTGTGGTGTTTCGCATGCATCGGCTACTCGCACAGCGGCAGTTATCCGTTCACGACGTACAGTCCACACCTATTCGGCTTCCGAATCAGCGTTCCAGTGGAAAAGCGACGCATCAAGTGCCCGGAATGGTCGCGCTTTTTGACTTCGGATTCCGTCAACAAGCGTGCAGATTACCGATGCGCTTAACCGCGTCAATTGATGCTGTTCATTGAACAGCCAACTGGCACAGGCGAATTAACCGAATGAGCGTTTCGCGGATTCTGTGGTGGTTTGTTTTTGGCGTCGTTTTTCGGACGCGCTAAGCGTGCGTTGGACATGCGGCAAAGTATGGTCGTTATTGCGCAGTTTCTGGAACCTTGATGATGGTCGGCTCTTCGACGCTCGGAACATTGTCCATCTTTGACTTTTTGATGCGCGGTTGGGTGTCGTAGATGATTGTTTCATCGAAGAACTTCGTAGCGTGCCGGTCCGCCGTTTCGATGGTGCGCCGCATGGCGTTTACCTGATGCATGAGAAAGCGCAGTTCCTTGAACTTGTCTTCGGTGTCGCCAAGAAGTTTTCGGTCGTTCGGCTCTTGTCCTGCAAAAACGGATTTCGGATAGTAGCCCGCACGTTCATCCTTGTCGTCGCCGGCGCGAATTGGAATGCGTGATGACTGGATGCTGCCGGGCGTGTTTGTCTGGCTCGCGAATACGCGCGTCACGCGTCGCCAATAGAGCCTGAAAGAACGGCTCTCTTCGTTGTACGAGAACTCGGGCACAATGCCGGCAATCTGCTTCATTCCGAAGCGCAGCTCTTCGAAGTCATCCTTGGTTTTCAAGGCCATCACGGAAAGGATGTCCACGATGTGATCGAGCTCGCAGAGAATGCGTCCGTAATGAAGGTGCAGCTCTTTTTCCAATTCGATCGGATCAATCTCTCGTCGGCGTTCTGCCGCCGACTTCTGTGCTTCCTTGCTTTCGCGGATGAGCGTCCCTTTGGAGATCTCTTTGTCGTCCTTGATGCGTACGAGCGGAACCACTAGTCGGTACAGGGATTCAAGCATGGGGTATTTTCCTTTTTTTGAGAAGGGGGATATTCAGGTTTGTTCAATCCCAACATCCTAGAACCCATCTGGAGACCGAATTCGGTCCAATCGAAGGAACGGTCATATTCCGGCCAAACTGCGGAAGCTGATTATCCTAGTCCTATCGTTACCGCCGATTGGACTACAGAAATCGTGGTGGTTTCGAGTTTAAAAATGGACTACGGAAAAAGAGGCCGATTTTCGCCCTGCATTGGACTAGGGGATGGACGGGAAGGATTGGACTAGGCGAAAGCGTCTCAGGATTGGACTACGCCCGAGTGGAGTGCGGTCGGATGCCTTTGGCCTTCGGCGGACAGTTCGCAAAGACCATAATCGAGCGGCATGAAGTGGAGGGCCGGGGCGAGCAGAAGTCGCGTGCGCAACGCGCTGGGGAGGAGCATTTGCAGATCGAGATCGAAGAGCGTTCGAGGTCGAAAAAGTGGCGTCGCCGTGGATGTGGAGCGTGCAAGAAAGGGCGCGCAGAAGGCCGCAGATGACGCGAAAAATGGGCCGATGAAGATCGTCCTCATCGGCCCTTTTGGAAGAGGAAATCACCGCTTGAGTGGCGTCGATTTCAAGCGGTTTCGAATGTCGTCTTGACGCTTGCTAGGGAACAACATCGTTGTTCCAATCTGCGGCCCTTTCTGCGGATGGATGACGCTCTCCCCAGCGCTCGATAAATGCGTCATCATCACTTGGGATATAGGTCGGATGATCCCTTATGTATGCACTGAAAGCAGCGAGTGACTTGTCTTCAGCAAAGGCCAATTTGATGGGGCACGGATAGATGTCGGAATCGCGTTCATTGTCGTACTCTCCATTGTCCTTTCGGGTGAATGAAACGAAACCGCAGACAGGGCATTTTTGCGCCTGGTAAAGCCCCTGGATGAGCTTCAGTATTGTGTCCCAAAGTTCAGCCGTTTCCATGTGGCTGGGGTCGAATTGCAGGCGTGTATTTATCGCGAGTTTCTTGAGGATTGCTTCAGCAGTGAAGAAGGCTTGAAGGTCGACGGTTTTGAGTCCGTAATCCTCGCATAGGGTGCAGTAAAGACTAATGAAGAAGTTGTTCTGAAGCTGCATCGTGAGGCTTTCCTGCGTGGCCTTTTTACGGTCGGATTTCTCGATCATGTGCTCGTCGGAACTCTCCGTACACCGCTTATGTCTACGCCCATCGTTTTTCATTTTGAGGGAGCCCGTGACACCGCGCACTTGCGCCTCCGTCATGCCGAAAAGGGATGCAATTTGGTTGTTCGTCAAGCCCCTCACATAGAGGAGCGGCACAAGCGCCTGTTTGGGTCTGAGATCGGCACAAAGGATCTTGCGCCTAGACTTCAATTCCACCTCCGTCAGGCGTTCTTCCTCACCACGGAAACGGTTGCGATTGATGTGCTGGTACGCCAACGTAATTTCGCGATTGAATTCGTTCCTGCGGGCGCACCAGGCCTGCATCGGCGTGGCCTCAACAGGGGTGCGTTCAGGTGTGCAACGGAAGATGTCCCAGACCTCGTAGGAGGTGGCTGCCGAGAAGAAAATAGGGTTGCGCTTGAAGCACGCCGAGGACTGCATGGCAAAGCCGGCTTTGAGCAGCATGACGACGCGATTGTCTGCTGCGAAGACCATGTTCTGATCGTCTTTTACCGTGCCGATACTCTTGAAGAAGACGTCAGAATAGATCAGCGCAAAGCGCTGCGGAGCATACGCAGCGAACATCTCGATGGTGTCTGACGAAGCGTCCGCGAGCATGTCAACAATTTCATCAGGAAGCCCGAAAACGAGCTTGCACAAACGTTTGCTGTGAGCGGCCTGGCGTGCGGCACAGAGCCAGTAGTGCGTGCAAAAGCGCCGGGCGAGCGCTGTTTCCTTGTCGTGCCGGTAGTGGATGCCGTTGAGTTCGTCCGCGTAGGCCTCGCGATAGTTCTCGTAAAGACCGTCTGCAAACTCTTCGGGACTGAGCGTGCTGTGAAAGGCTATGTTGATGACGCCAGTGTAGTGGCGTACGAAGCCTTTCATGCCGCGAATGACTGAGAAGCATTGATCAGAGATTTCGCCGAAGATTTCTCGTCTAATCTTTGAGACGGCTGATTTTCGTGAGCCGGAGGCGAAAAGATCAATAAGGATGTTGAAAAGGGTGCTATCGATAAGGAAAGGGTTTTCTGTTAATCTTTCGATAAACAGATCCCCCCCCCCCTTCGGCGGTTTTATTGGGTTGAAAAAAAATGGGCAGAGAAACTTGTGAAAGGTTTGCCGCACGCACGTTGTACGGACGGAGATGGTCAAAGAGAATCCTTTAGACGGGAGTCCTTCAATTGTCTGTAGATATAGTAAACAGTCAGGCCATACTGATTCCGTTTCTTGACATTGTGCGAATGGTAGTGGCCCAGAGCAGCGACCAGATCGGTTGGACTGCGTCTGAAATTTTCAAGGAGAATGTCCGCGCCGATGCGCACATTTGTCAGAGGATCGAGCAGATCTTCCGGACGCTTGACACGGTGTTTGTGCCATCGCCAGTTGATCTGCATCAGTCCGACATCTACGCTAGAAGTGTACTTCAAAACCTTAAATAGTTCCTCTGTTGCGTGTGCTTGGGACGGGGCGTAAATCGGTTTGTCGGGTAGACGTAACGTCCATGGATACGGGGCGGCTCCGCGCGCATTTTGCACCGGTGAATACGCGCTTTCTGCAAGCGCAATGGCATAGAGCAAATGAGGGTCGATGTTCTTCTCTTGACCGACCTGTTCAAACACTGTTCCGGATAAGTCGAGCGCGTTCGCGTTCGACAATAAAACGAGCCCAGAGAGGGCGGAGATAAGCAGAGATTTCAGCATCTAGAAACTTCCAAATGAGGGTCGAAAAACATGCGTTGGAGTGCATGTTTCGGACGTACTTTTGAGCCACATCGTGCGGTGAAAAAGATGCGCCTTTCAGCACTCCTATGGACGCACATTCGCCAGCATTTTTCACACACTTGCCGAATCCAAAAACAGCGTCTTGGCGCGTCACTTTCGCGCATTCTTGTCGGCACATTTCCTGCGCTTTTGCGTCGTCTTTGCCAAGCAAAAAGCAATTCAAAACATGGCGCGAAATGCGCTCGCTTCCTCACCAAAAGGAGGGGGCTGGAACGCACAGTTTTCGAGCGAGAAAACACTTTGGAAACGAACCTTGCCGCCGCTCGTTTGAGCGTGGACCGAAACGGTTGTTGGCGAGTGCGCATAGTTCGGAGGCCGTCGCCCTCGTGCCATTTTGACGTACGACGCTTGGCCGCCATCGCCTCTTTCGCATCTGGAAATCGTCCTTTTGAGGCGAGAACCGGGCCTGCGAAGATCCTTTGCCGTCGTCACCTCTGGTGGAAACCTTTGCTCTTCTGGCGGACTGCCGGCGGGGTTTTTGCTTAGGAGCCCGCCTTTGTTGGTTGTCGCTGTCGGAGTGCGGAATGACGGCGGATCAACGATTCCGCCCTTCTTCGAAAGAGGGCAGGTAAGTCTGAATGGGTCTTTGAAAATGGAAACGTACTGAATGGAGCACACGAGGAGTTTTCTATGACCTATACCCGCGCAGAGTTTTCCGAAAAGCACCAGCAAGCCATTCGTCTCTTTGAATCCGGCTTGGGCTACAAGCGCGTGGCCACCGCTCTGCAACTGAAGCCCTACACGGTTCGGGACTGGGCCAGAAACTGGCGTTTTCATGTTCGCGCGAACCGCGAAGCCAGACCCGAGGATCGCGCCAAGGCGGTGGCGATGCGACAGCAGGGTGCAAGCCTCATGGAGATTGCAGCGGAAATGAAGATGTCCAAGCGGACGATTCTCAGCTGGCTGACGGCGGAGCAAGCGCACGAGGACTGGAACGCTGTCGGCCAAACCGCCTTGAGAGAAACCTCCGACGTAGTGCACCTCGCAACGAATTAACCATTCCACCCCATTTTGATTAAGGAGATACAACCATGTCCGAAAAGAAGGCATCCGAGCAGGAAAAACTCAACCAGACCGAAGCGCAGGGGCAAGTTGAGACCGAAGTTGCATCCATTGAAGCGCCGGCGGCTCAGACCCAGCAGCGCAAGGCGATGGTTCTGCGTCTTTATTTCGGGAACGTTCACAAGGACGAAGTGTTCCTGATGCAGGACGACGCTGTTCCGCCGCAGATCAACGAGTTCATCGGGGCGTTCAAGCAAGGTCTTGATGCGGTCTGGACGCCGAATCCGAGCAATCAGCGAGCCTATCGCGTGCGCAACATCACGGCCTACGAAGTCCAGTCGATCACGTTGAACATTCAGCAGCCGGCGGAAGTTGCTTCCGAATCTGAATCCGAACAGCAGGCGTAAAGCCCTCAGAATCCCAACAGCCTTACGCCTGAGTTGTCACTCGGGCGTTTGGCGTTTTTTCAGGACCTCATTGTTTTTGAGACATCATGAACAAGATATTCCGAACAGTTTGGAACCACCATCGTCGGCAGATCGTGGTGGTGAACGAAAACACGACATCGCATTCTCAGGCAACGGGGAGTACGGAAACGTCGTCTGTCGAGACCTTTGTTGCGAAGGCGAAGAAGACCCTCGGGCTCTCCCTGCTCGCAGCGGCTGTAAGCTCGTGCTTTGCGTTGCCGGCTCAAGCCTCGTGGATTACGGACAACGGCGGAAAGAACGGCACGCTTGACTGGACGGTGGGTACCGCCGGGACGACGACGTGGACCCCCTTGCGGAACAAAGAATTTGAGATTCTAATGGGTGAAACGCTCAATGTCGGTTCCATCGGTTCGAATTACACCGAGTTGACGAAGTACACGCTTCCCAATGTCACGGCAGGAAACCGCATCATCAATCGCGGCACCTACAACATTCTATGGACGGGCAACCAGGCTCAGGCCGGTGCTGAAAATGAAGGGAATTTCATTGACAACTACGGCACGGTCAATATCGTAATGAATCAGACGCCGAACTTTGGCGCTGAAAATACGCAGCCCAACGGCGAGCATAACCACAATATTGCCGCTTGGGAAATCTATAAGTGGAACATGGACGGTTCCGATACTGGTTGGTTGAAGGACAAGCCTGCTTTCTATAACCGACAGGGCGCGAATTTCAATATCGACATCAATGTCGATTCGACGAAGCTTACGAGCGACAAGGATGCTTCCAAGTTCGGTTCGACCATTACCGGGTTGGCAATCAACGGGGCGGGCGATCGTTCCGGCATGGCCGGCAAGAATGCCGGCCACATAACCTTGAACATCGAGAATGCGGGCGCGCGAATCTATGGTTTGTATTTGATGGAAGATGGGAATTCGTTCGTCAATGAGAAGACGGGGGGCTTCGACATCACGACCACCTACGAAAAGCCGCCTGAAAATTTTCTGGATAGCGCGATTAATTCGTTTGCAGTCGGCATCAAGCTCGGCAAAGCGACCGCGCTTCGCAATGAAGGCAAGTTCAACATCGATGTCACGGCGGATAAAGCCTACGGTGTTTCGATGGGCGGGGCAGATGCAGGCGTCGCGCATTTAACCAACGCTGCCGGTGCAACGATGACGGTGAATGCAACGGCGGACTCGAAGGTTAACAATGACTATGCCTTGCTTTTTGACATTGGCACGAACGACGTCATCGACAATTATGGAACGATCAAGGGAACGTCGCTTGCCAAAGGCAATAAGGCTCAGGGCTTTGGCTTCAACAATGCAAATGCTCGCCTCAACAACTATGCGGGTTCCGTACTCGATCTGGTGGCCAAGGCTGTAGCGACGACAGAATCTCCAAAAAACGTTACAGCTGAGGGAGTTTTTCTTGATGGCGGTGAGCAGTTCATCAACAACGGCAAGGCCACGCTGAAAACCATTGTGGACGGTGCGGGTACGGAGAAAGTCGCCAACGGCTGGGCTATTGACGGTCGTGATGCGGGCACGCTTGTTTCTAACACCGATACGCTCAATCTCAACTACACGGGTGCCATGGGCGGCAGTTTGTTCCTCACCAGCGGTGCGGCTTTTGAGAACAGCAACGCGACCACAATCACGGTGACGCGTCCCAAGGATGAAACCGTTCGCACGAGTTTGAAGGGCATTTATCTCGACAAGACCTCTCAGGTGACGAATGCCGGCAATCTCAAGATTGCCATGAACGGCACAGCTCCCAACGCATCCGCCAATAGTTTCCGCAATCAGGGCGGAGACATGACAGGCATTGCCGTACTCGGCAACGATGAGTCCGTCCTGTCGCTTCTCAACAAGAAGGGCGCAACGATCGCCATCGACATGACGATCGGCAACAGCACGAAGAACCAGACGAACGGCATCCGTACCTACGGCATACAGGCTTCGAGCAATCTCAAGAACGAAGGCACGATTGATGCGACGGTGACGGGCAACTACGGTCAGGTGGCCTCGGACTTCGAACCGTTTTCCGCTGTTGGCTTCAGCATTGATGGGGCTCATGCGACTTCAGAAGCGAACGTTGCTCACCCTCGCATCGAGAATACGGGCGTGATGAAGGCCGATGTGACCTACACGGCTCAGGGCATGACGCCGACGATCACGCCGTCCAAGGCGAAGGGCTGGGCAACCGGCTTCAACATGCACGGCACGAGCACGTTCGTCAACGACGGGACGCTTGAAGCGCGTGCGCATTCCACGGTTATTGCCAAGGCCGCTTCCGTGCAGGGGAGCGAATTCATCAACAACAAGAATGCGGTATTCGAGGCCGAAGCGACGGGCAGCGGCAGCTTTGCGGCGGCCCTTCAGGTGGGGCGTCCCAACTCCGACATGGTCGAAGTCCCGAGCTACGTCTTGAATGACATCGAGGGAACGCTGACGCTTACGGCTTCTGCCCCGGATGGCGGCGCTCACGGCATCTATCAGTCCGCAGGCAAGATCGAGAACAAGGGCACGATTACGGTTGAGGCCACGGGGCAGAACGTCAACGGCGTGAATCTCGCGAGTCTGGACTTGGAACGAACCACGGCTGTCAATCCTGAGTTCCTGAATCTCGGGAATCTGACGATTACGGCCAAGGCGCTTGAAGAAACGCCGACGGAAAGTCATACTGCCAACGGTCTGCTGATAGAGACCGGCAAGTTCACGAATACCGGCAGTCTGACGGCGAACGTAGACGTCAACGGCACGGCCCGAGGGATAAGAGTCGAAAATGGAACCTTTGCCAATGCAAAGGGTGCAACGACCAATCTGAATGTGAAGTCTGAGCGCGATGCATACACGACTGGGTTTGCTGCCGGTGTTGAAATACTCAGCAAGTCGACGTTCGACAATGCCGGTGCACTCAATATCGACCTCGAAAGTCATGCGCACTTTATCAAGGGATTTTCCTTTAAAGACAAGACTTCTACCCTGAAGAACACGGGAACGATCACGATTGTGGGTGTCAACCACGGTGACGGACAGAATCAGGTGGAAAATCCGTCACTGACGGACGTGGACGGTGCCTACGGCATCTTCACCAATTCCGGTGAATCCTTCTCGAATGGCGGGAATCTCAATATCGACGTGCAGTCGAAGAAGGGGAAGTCCTATTCGATTGTGGCAAATAGCGCTTCGTTCGCCAATGAAGAATCCGGGAACGTGAATCTGACCGTCAAGGTCCATGAAGATGCCGCCTATGGCATCCAGGTGAATGGCGCATCAGGCAGTGCCGCCAACGCCGGCACGCTTACGATGGACGTGACGGGCGGCACGACGGAAAAGGGCAATGCCTACGGTTTGCACGCGAGCGCAAAGTCCTATGTTGCCAATACGGGCAACATGACGTTTAACCTCCACGGCGTGACGAGTGCTGCTTCGAACGCCGAAGTGGGCGCAATCGTGACGACGGGCCAGGGCACCAAGTTCAAGAACACCGGTCGGATCGACATCACAGGTCGTCGCACGGGGGACATTGTCACGTCGGGCGACGTGCTCGGCATTCGTGTGGCTGACAAGGGTGTCTTTGACAACGCCGAAACGGGCGTCATCACGATTGACTTGGGGCCCACAGGGAACAAGCAGGCCGCCAACAACTACGCCGTCCAAGTGCTCAGTGGTTCGACCTTCGGCAACGCCGGCACGCTCAACATCACGCTCGACCATGAAGCGAACAACCTCGGAGCCGTGCATGGTCTCCTGCTCGCTTCGAATGCCATAGTCAACAACACGGCCACGGGCTCGATCAAGATCGACGTTTCGCCCGAGGACGTGGGTTTGAGCGACGTCTTGGCCATCAACGGCCAGGAGGCCACGATCCGCAACTACGGCACGATTGAGACGAACGGTGCGGTGCAGGTAGGTTCGATTGTCGGCAGCAGTGCCAGTCTTGATGGCGGCACGGTGAAGTTCACCGGCAAGGATGCCGTGAGCACTGTGACGACCGAGCTCAAGACCGGCACGCTCGAAAATGCGGGCACGCTGACGGTCGGAGCCAAGGATTTGCCGAATTGGGCGGTCAATGTCTACGACCTCAAGAATACGGGCACGCTTAATGCGGGCACGCTCATTGCTCTCAACAGCATTGACAATACGGGTGTACTGAATCTCGACACCACGCAGCGCATTGCGATCGGACTCTCTGGCAAGGATGCTGCTTCCGGCGAACATGTAACGCTTGTGAATCGCGAGTCAGGCCAGTTGTCGATCAACGTGGATGCGGATCCGACTCTTACGACCAAGAGCCCTCACGTCGCCGGCCTCGATCTCTTAATTCCGACCAACGCCCCCGATTTGACGGGCGGCGACTTCACGAACCTCGGCACGACCAACATCACGGTCAAGAGCGAACAGGGGGCTACCTATGGCATCGTAGCCGACTCGGCGCACGAGTCCACTATTCGTAATGACGGCACGTTGACGATCAATGTGGCGAAGATTGAATCTGATGCGACGTATGGCACTTGGGGGATCAAAGGCAACCACAACACGACGCTTGTCAACACCGGGGCGCTCTCGATTGAAGGTGCATCGGCGGGTGACGGCTTCCTGCAGGGAATTGCTCTTTATGGTTCCGAGACCTCGCGCGGCAGTTTCCGCAACGACGGTACGACGAGCATCACACTTTCGGCCAATGACGGTCTTGATCCAGCCACGGCGACGAATGCCGGTGCGATCGGCCTGCACTTGAGATATGGCGACGGTGTGAATGCGGGTGACATGACGTTCAACATCGACGGCCTGCGCACGGATGCGATCAAGTTTGAGAATGGTTCGACCTTTACCAACAGCGGCAGCATCACGGTCAACTCGAAAGCGTCCGAAGGGAATGATCAGGCCATTTATGTGGTTAGCGGCTCGACCTTCACGAACGCCAAAAGCGGTCATTTCACCTACAACTACATCAACGAAGATCCGTTGCTGACGACGGCTTCGTCGGACGGCTTGTCGACGACGGGGGGTAGCTCCAGCGTCAATCAGGGCACGATCGATATTCATCTCAAGGACTTGGCTCAACGCGAGACCGGGAAGTTCATGAAGGGCTTCTATGTCGGCGATAAGGCGACCTTCACGAACAGCGGCGTGATCAACCTGACGAGCGAAACGCAGGGCAGCGTTGAAGCCATCGACGGTGCGGTTGCCGTCAACGGCGTGTTTGAGAACCTGGGTGATGTGACGCTCGACGTCACGTCTCACGGCAGTGATCGCCAGGTTTGGGTAGGTGTCGGCACGCTCAACAACAAGAAGAACCTCACCGTGACGGCCTTGAACGACGGCAACGGTGATGTGGTCGGCTTCATGCACGACTGGAAGTTCACGACGCCTGATGTGCAGACCCTCCACGTCTCGAACGAAAAGGACATGACGCTTACGCTCACGGCCAATGCCGGAGATGCGCTGGTCTTTGACATGCAGGGTCAGGAGCGCTTTGACAATGCCGAAGGCGGTGTCGTGACGGCCAATGTCTCGGGCGGCACGGCTGCCAAGGGCTTTGTGCTCGACAACACGGCGATCTTCGCCAACGACGGCACGCTCAACCTGACGCTCATGGGCCTCACGAAGGATTCGGCGCTCGCCGGTCTTGAAGCGCTCTCCGACGGCATGACCGCCACCAATTCCGGCGAATTGACCATCACGCTGGCCGGCAACGGCAAGACGGCGGCGGGCCTGAAGAGTGCGCAAGCCAGCGCACGCTTTGCGAACAACGCTGCGCTTGCCATCAACGCCACGGGTACTTTTGACAAGGTGACGGGCATTGACTGGGCGGGCGAAGTCGCCAATGCGGGCACGATCGCGACGAATGCGGGTCTCAACATCGGTTCCGTGACGGGTGCAGGTTCCTTGACCGTCACGGGCGGTGATGTCCGTGTCGGTTCGCTTACCGATCAGCAGAGTGTAACGCTCAGGAATGTGGGCTCTGCAGCGTTTGATACGATCAGCATGAAGTCGGGAACGCTCTCCATTGAGAGCGGCAAGACGACTGCCAAGGTCACGGGGACGAGCACGCTCAAGCATTTGACGAACGCAGGCAATCTGACGCTCGGCGGCACGTTGACGCTGGGCGCTTCCGGCGCACAGGGCTCGCTCACGAACACGGGCACGCTCACGATGGGCGATGCGCACGTGGTGGGGAGCGTACTCAATAGCGGCACCTTTACGTCCGGTGACATGGACGTGACGGGGTCTGTCCACAACACGCGAACGGGCGTGATGCAGACGGGCACGCTCACGGTGCGCGGCGACAGGGCCCTCACCAATGAAGGTGAAATGACGGTGGCCGATACGTCGTCGGTGTTCGGCACGCTCACCAACACCGGTACGATCTATCTCTACGACAAGTCCCTCGTTGGTGAGGACGGTCAGATCGAGAACAAGGACGAGCTGCTGGTCTACGGCACGCTTGAAGTCAACGGTCTCTTGATCAATCTGGGCACGTCGAAGGCCGAGGAGCTGATTCTCAACGGCGAATCCGTCTTGGGCGTAGAGAGCTCATTCTTCTCCATGGATCGCGCCAATGCGAGTGCGGAGTCGATTGTCCAGTCGGGCGAGATCAACGCCAAGCGCACGAACTACGGCAAGGACTACTGGGGCACCGTGACGGTCAATGCCGTCTATGAAAACCATGATCTCGTCTTTGCGGGTTCGAGCGACACGGTGCTCGATCAGTCGGGACAAGCGCTTGCGGGCACCGGCATGACGATTGCCGCAGGCGGCTCGATTCTCAATCAGTCGGGAGCGACGCTGCGGGTCAATGGCGCTCTGGACAACTCCGGCACGATCTCGGGCGGAACGCTCGCCCAGGATGCGGGAGGCCAGTTCACGAACCGCAAGAGCGTGAACGTAGACAAGCTCACGGGTTCGAACCTGACGTTTACGCAGGGCGAAGCCGGCGCGTCCTTTGAGACGGCCAAGAATGAAGTGACGAACTCCCAATTCGTTTGGACGCAGGGTTCCATTTCGCTTGATGCCCTCGGCAAGGGAAATCGTTATGAGTTGGGCGGCCATGTCGGCGACAGCGTGACGGTTGACCTTGATCTGCTGACGTCGGACTCGTCCGTGAACATCGGTCAGGGTTCCGAACTGGCGGTCGGCACGATTACGCTCGACGGCACGGAAAACACCGTCACGCTCGCAGGCGGCACGCTGAAGACCAGTCTCGATCAGATCTTCTCCGACGTTGAAGTGAACGGTGCGGTCGACATCGATGCCGAGTCCTCGAAGGACACGGTGAACGTGGCCGGCATTACGGTGGCAACCGGCGTGGGCGGCATCAAGGATGCGGTCTCGAAGGGCATAGCGTTCAACAGCGGCACGGTGGCCTTTACGGACCGCGTGTTTGCGCTTGATGTCGCGGGCGACGTGCTCGCGAAGCTCGAAGCCGATGACAACGGCACTCTGGAAGTGGCCTTCAACGGCAAGGCGACGGGGCTCGATGCCTTTACGGTGGATGTGGCCAACAAGGTTGTGGCCACGAAGCCCGAAGGCGGGTCGACCTATGCGGTCTTTACGGGTGAAACGCTGGTCAACAAGGACGCAGAAGAGCCGGGGCTCGGCTACACGCAGCTTGTGGTCGGGGACATTGATCCTCGCGGACGCTATACGCCGAACAAGAACACGCATCGCGTTGAGCAGTCGATGGGCTTCAAGAACGTGACGGGCGTCACGGGCGGCCTGTACATCAACGACGCGCGCTTCGTGCTCGTGGGCGACAAGGATCAGGCGATAGACCTCGCCGACGGTCTCGTGCAGGTGATCGGCGGGAGCATGAGCGGTGACGGTCTCACGCTCGGCTCTTATGGTTCCGAAGCTGCCACGAAGGGCCATTTGGCAGAACTCAATCTGGGCGTTTTTGCAGAAGACGGCGGCTACCGCGTGGCGGGCGGCGCGACGGACGTGCACAACGGCGACTTCACGGTGGATGCGCTGCGTCTGGGCGGCACGCTCACGGTGGGCGACAAAGACCGCGACGACAAGGGCAACGCCAAGCTCACGATCGGCAATCTCACGGCTTACGCGGGCGAGCTTGTCAATCATGGCAACACGCATATCGGCACGGTAGCCTCGGGCGACGACAAGCCCGTGATCAAGCTTGAGAACTACGGGTCGATGACCATCGACAATGGGCTTGTCGAAGGGCGTCTTCTCAACAAGGAAGGCGGCACGCTTACGACGGGCAATCTGACGCTCGGCTATACCGACAGCCTAAACAACGGCACGTGGACTGCCGAATCGCTCACGATTGCCGGTGCGAAGCAGTATGTGGGCGATCTCATCAGTCGCGGCGAACTCTACAACGCGTCGACCCTCAATGTGGCCAACGGCCTCACGCTGGAGTCGACCGCCCTCACGCAGCCCGAAGCCACGGGCGGCGTACTCACCAACCGCTCGACGATTCGCAGCAAGCCCGCAGCGCTCACGGTGGGCGGCACGTTCACGATGAAGGAGAAATCGTCCTTCACGAACGAAGGCAAATACGCCCTCTTTACGGCTGACGCCATGGAGATGGCGCAGGGCAGCACCGTGACGAACCGGGTCGACGGTGCGATCACGATCAAGAACCATGCAAATATTGCGGGCAACTGGACGAACGAAAAGGGCACGTCCACCTTCGGGTCTCTCACGGTGACGAATACCGGTGCGATGGTGAACAACGGCACGCTTGCCGTGACCGGCAAGACTGAACTGGCTGGTTCTGTGACCGGCACGGGCAACGCAACGCTTGATGATCTGACGATCGATCCGACGGGCGTGCTCGCTATGACGGGTGCAGGTGCGCTGACGGCAGGTGACGTGGTGGTGAACGCCGGTGGCAAGATGTCCGTGGCGGGTGCCTCGACGCTAGGTTCGCTTACGGCAACGAATGCGGGCGAGTTGGCGTTTGGCACGCTCTCGATGACGGGCGACCTGAATCTCACGGGTTCCGTCATGACGGCTCTGCTCTCCCAGGCAGGGAATGTGACGCTCTCGGGCTCTCAGTTGACGAGCCAGCGTGATGCAACGCTTGCGTCTCTCACGATGACGGGCAGCGAAGCCGCGTTCGGCAACACGACCGTGGCGGGCGATGTGTCCGTGACGGGCGGTGTCCTCACCACGGGCAACCTGACGGGACAGAACCTTACGGTTCGTGATCAGGCGTCCGTGAACGGCAAGACTGCGCATGTGGCAAGCCTTGACGCGAAGGACGGCACGATTGTGCTCGATGCGATCACGTCCGATGGCACGATCCTGCTCGACAACACGACGCTCAAGGGGCATGTGGTGTCCGGCGCGGACATGATCGTCACGAACGCGGGTGCCGTGACCTCAACGGGCGCAACGACGCTCGATTCCCTCACCATGACGAATGCGGAAGATTCTTCCTTTGGTGATCTGACGGTGAACGGCAATGTGTCCCTCACGGGCACGAAGCTAACGGCGAACCTCGTGAAGGGCGGCGACACGACGCTCTCCGCGTCCGACATCACCTACAAGGGCACGACCGAACTGACTTCGCTTGCGATGACGAACGGCTCGAACGCAGTCTTCGGCACACTCACGATTGGTGGCACGTTCGATGTCAACGGCTCGATCCTGTCGGCCAATATCGCAGAGGCCGGCATTGCCACCGTCACGAACGGCGGCAAGGTGACCTCCACGGGCAAGACGACGCTTGCAAGTCTCACGATGACGGACGCTCAGGAGTCGTCCTTTGGCGACCTCACCGTGACGGGTGACGTGAATCTCACGAATACCAAGCTCACGGCTAATCTCGCCTCTGGTGAGGATGTTGATCTTACGGGTTCGACGCTCGTCTCTACGGGCGTATCCAATCTGACGACGCTTTCCCTTGCCGAGGGTTCGGATGCCCAGTTCGGTTCCGTGAACGTCGCGGGCAATCTTGATGTGAACGCTTCCGTCCTCAAGGGCGAGCTGACACAGGCAGGCGCAACGACGGTCGGCGCAAACGGGCAGATTCTCTCGTCCGGCCCGACGACGCTTGCGAGCCTCACCATGACCGACGCGAAGGATTCTACTTTTGGCGACTTGACCGTCACCAGCGACGTCTCGCTCACGAACACCAAGCTCACGGCCAACCTCAAGAAGGGCGGCAATACCACGCTGACGGGTTCGGCACTCACGAGCAAGGGTGCATCCGTTCTGGATGTGCTTTCCCTTGCTGAGGGTTCTTCCGGCACGTTTGGCACGCTTATGGTGAACGGTGCGATTGACGTTGATGCGTCGATCCTCCATGGCGCAATTGCCGAGGGCGGAGCTGCGACTGTGACGAACGGTGGTGAAATCCAGTCCACCGGCAAGACGGAACTCGCGTCTCTCACGATGACGGATGCGAAGGATTCTGCCTTTGACGAATTGACCGTCACGGGTGACGTGTTGCTCACGAATACCACGCTTGATGCTGATCTGCGCAACGCAGGCAACACGACCCTTGCGAACGCGACGCTCACCTCTACGGGCAATACGACGCTCGCTGCCTACACGCAGACGAACGGTGCAGCTTCGTTCGGACATCTCAACGCGAAGACGGTTGACGTCACGGAAGGTGCGTTTGCGACGGCAGGTCTCACGGCTGATGAAGCGGCCTTCAAGGGTGCTGGCTCTCAGGTGACTTTGAACGGCCTCACCACGGTGGGCACGCTCACGGCGACGGGCACGAACGTCAAGATGTCGGATCTCGTCATTACCGATGCGCTCACGAACGACAGCACGCTCACGGGCAAGACCTTCAAGGCTCAGGGTGCGGACGGAAAGGCGGTCTCCGTGACCAATACCGGCACGATTCGCTTTGACGGTGCTTCGGGTTCCGTTGCCTACAGCCAGACCGCCGGTGCGCTTGAAGTGGCCAAGAATGGCTTTACCGATTCGACCTTTGACGTAAAGGGCGGCACGGTGAAGACGAACGGCCTCGGCAAGGGCAATGCCTGGACGCTCGGCGGCGTGAAGGACGCGTCTGTCTTGATGACGCTTGATCGTCTCACGTCTGAAGGTTCGGTCTCGATCAACGAAGGCGCAACGCTTGAAACCTCGCTCATCACGCTTGACGGCAAGACCGAAACGGTGGTGCTCGCAGGCGGCACGCTCGCCACGATGATGGACCAAATCTTCGACGACGTGAAGATGAATCAGGGCATCGACATCGGTGCGGGCAAGCCCGGCGACATCGTGGATGTCGAAGGTCTCAACGCCGTCGTGAGTGTGGGTGACATCAAGGACGAAGTGTCGACCGGCATCGGGTTCAACGCGGGTACGGTTGCATTCAACGACAAGGTCTACTCCCTGACGCTCGCAGCCGACGTGCTCGGCAAGCTCGAAGCGGACGACGGCGGCGACCTTGAAGTCGTCTTCAACGGTCGAGCCAACGTCAACCAGTTCACGGTGGACGTGGCCAACGGCATCGAAGCCACGCAGGGCGGCAAGCCCGCGCATGCGGTCTTCGCAGGTGAAACGCTCATCAATGCCGACAAGACCCAGCCCGACCTTCAGTACACGAAACTCGTCGTGGGTTCGGTTGAACCGGCCATTGCGGACGCGCACAACCTTACGCAGTCGATGGGCTTCATGAACGTGACGGGTGTGACAGACGGTCTCTTCATCCGTGGTGAGGATACGGAATTCGTCTTGGTCGGCGTCGATGAAAAGGCGCAGGGCGTGGACGACATCCACAGCTTCATGCTCGCCGACGGTGCGGTGGACGTGGGCGAAGGCGCAGCCTTCACGCTCGGCTCCTACGGCAAGGCCCTTGGCACGGAAGGCAAGCTCACCGCCATCACGAACAACGGCACGGTGAACGTCAAGAACGGGCTCTTTACGGTTGAAACGCTCACGGGCAACGGTACGGTGGCTGTTTCCGACAAGGATCATGCCAAGGTGGCCGCGACCCTCAAGGTGACGACCCTGGAGCAGAATGACGTCAGCAACTTCGGGACGATCGAAGCTGAAACGGCGACGATCGGCACGCTAGCCAACACGGGCACGCTCAATGCGAAGACCCTTGCCTTGACGGGTGTTGCTTCGACGAACGTCGGTACGATCCATGCCGAAATCGCGAGGCTAGGCGAATCCGTCAATCTGACGAACACCGGTTCCTGGACGGGTAATGCGCTTGATGTGGACGGCACGTTCGTCCATAACGGCAAGACGCTCGATGTCGCCACGGCCACGATTGACGGCACGCTCACGAATGCGGGTGCTGCCGACATTGATGCGCTCACGATCAACGGACACGTCGATCAGACGGGTTCTCTCACGGCCAAGGGCGTGACGGTTGCGGACAATGCAGACATCGTCAACAACGGTTCCCTCACCACGGATACGCTCACCCTCAAGGGAGCCTATGCGGGCAAGGGCGACCTCACGGTGAACGTCAAGACCGATTTGACGGGTTCGCTCGTCTCGACGGCTGACGGCATCAAGCTGGGCGACCTCACCGTCACGGACGGCGATCTGACCGCGCTCAACCTCACCACGGGCAATGCCACGGTGACGGGCAAGAGCACCGTCACGCTCGACAACTGGACGGGCAAGACGGTGACGCTCTCGGGCACGACGGCGGTAGCCGATGCCATGACGTCTGATGCCCTCACCACGACGGGCACGCTCACGGCGGGCAATCTCACGACGAAGACGCTTGAGCAGAGCGGCACGCTCCGCGTGACGAAGACGCTTACGGCTGACAACGCGACGCTCTCCGGCAAGGCGACGGTCGACGGCCTCCTCGACGTTGACGTGCTCACGCAAAAGAGCGGCGAACTCGTGGCCCAGAACGTTGATGCCACGGAAGTCTCTCTGTCCGGCAAGGCGGATGTGGGCACGCTCGCCTCCGACACGCTCACGGTCTCGGGTTCTCTCGAAGCCGACGAAGTGACGACGAGCACCTATGAGCAGACCGCAGGCTCTGCCGACATCGGCACGCTCACGAGCACGACCCTTGCGAACGCGGGCGACATGACCGTCGGCACGATGGATGCGGCGCTTGCCAACACGGGTACGCTCACCATCAAGACGGGCTTTGCGCTAACGGGCTCGAATGCCGGCACGATCACGGCTGAAGCCTCCAAGGGAACGTTGACGGACTTCACGAACAACGGCACGGCCTCGTTCGGTAAGACCACGGCCACGGGGCTTGCCAACAACGGCACGATCACCTTTGCCGACGCGACGCTCGAAGGGGCGAACAACAACACGAAGGACATGTCTGCGGACATTCTCAACGTGAAGGGTTCTCTCACGACGACGGGCACGCTCACGGCGAGCAACACCACCGTAACGGGCACGCTCAGCGTCAATGGCGGCAAGACCTCGCTCGATGCGCTCAATCTCAAGGGAACCCTCGGCACGAAGGGAGAACTCACGGCCCGGAAGGCCGAAATCACGGGTTCCTTCAATCTGACGAGCGGCAAGACCACGATTGGCAACGCCACGGTCAACAAGGGCCATGTGAACGTCGCGGGCGGCAGCTTCCACGCAGATGCCTACACCCAGAAGGGCGGGTCTCTCACCCTTGCTCAGGGCGGATCGTTCACGTCGGGCAACCTCATCGTCTCGGGCTCCGACATCACGCTGGGCGACGCCGCGCTTAACGCCGAAGGTTCGATCAAGGACTCGAACATCACGATCACCGCCGGCAACTGGGCCGACAACCTCCTGGGACTTACCAACACCGACAAGGGTGCTCTGGGCGACAACGACTTCACCCTCACGGGCGGTGTGCTCGATCTTGGCGACAAGACGCTCACGTCGAGCGGAACCGTCACGATGACGGGCGGCACGCTCGTGGCCGACAAGATTGCGCTCGACGGCAAGACCCAGGGCACGATCACGGTGGGCGGCACGGGTACGCTGCAGACGTCGTTTGATCAGATCTTCCATGACTTCGTGGTCGAAGGCGTGGAAATCACGGCCACCAACTGGGAAGAAGGCTGGGGTGCCGTGCACGGTCAGGTGATCGAGGCGGCGACCGACGTGGGCGACATCAAGTCGAGCATCACGACGGGCATCAAGTTCGAAGGGGGCTCCCTCTCCTTTACGGACGAAGCCTTCCGCACCGACTTGGTCGCTGAAGTGGGCAGCGCCTTGGCCGAAGCCTTCGGCAACGGCAAGGTCAACGTCGAATTCCTCGGCCACGCAGTGGACGACTTCACGCTCGATACGATCCATAAGCTCGAACAGGACGGCATGGCCGACAAGACCCAGGGCCTCGTCTTTGCGGGTGACGATCTCATCAACAACTCCGGCGACAAGACGCTCGACGTGGGCAAGTCCGATACGGACGACATCCACATGAATACGGGCTTTGCCGGCGTAACCGATACGGATCACATCAACATCAAGGACGGCCTTGAGTTCGTGCTGGTCGGCAAGACCGACAAGGACGGCAAGCCTTCCGGCGACAAGCTCCTTTCGGATGCTGAAAACGGCGGCTCCGTTCACGTGAACACCGGCACGCTCACGCTCGGCTCCAACGGCGTCAAGGACAAGACGGGCGGCACGCTCGCAGAAGTTGTCCTCGATGAACAAGGCAACCTCGTCATCAAGAACGGCGACTTCACGGTCGAGCGCATCGAGTCCGACGGCACGCTTCATGTCACGGGCGGCGGTTCGCTCACCTCGAACGACGTGACGCTCGACAAGGGCGACAGCAAGATCGACGAAGGCGGCGTGCTCGTGGTTGAGGACGGTGAGTCAAACGGCAACCTTCACATCAAGGGTGACGGCGCGCTCACGAACGAGGGCACGCTCATCGCGGGCGGCAAGGATTCGCATGTCGATACCCTTGTCGACGGCGATCTCGTCAACAAGGGCACGGGGCTCTATGACGACATGACGATCACCAACGGCGGCCACTATCACAACACCTCGACCGGCAAGGATGCGGGCGACCGCATCGACGTGGCTGAGGGCGGCAAGTGGACGAATGACGGCCAGTCCTCCTGGGGTCAGATCGACATCAACGGGCAGTTCGAAAACAATGGCGGCCTCGAAATCGGTGACGACAAGGCTGAAACCGACGACTTCCACGTGGGGCCCGAGGGCAGCGTTGATCAGAACGGCCAGCTTGATGCCTCGAATGCGGGTCACGCCCAGATCGACGGCAGCTTCACGACGGGGGAACTCACGCCTGAAGGCAAGCCCGACGACAACGCTTGGTCGAAGTTCGACGATGTGACGGTCGGCAACGGCGGTCATCTCGAAAACAACGGCACTGAGCTCGGCAACGGTCTCGTCGTGGATCAGGGCGGCGAATACGTCAACAACGGTCATTCGAACTGGGGTTCCGTGGACATCGCGGGCAACGGCGACAACAACGGCGACCTCACGATTCGCGGCGACGGCAAGGACGATACGCCGGACTTCATCGTTGAAGGCAGCGGCTCCATGACGAACGACGGCACGCTCATTGCCGGCGGTGAGGATACGAAGAACGACACGCTCGTTGAGGGTGATCTCGTCAACAAGGGCACGGGCCTCTACGACGACATGACGATCACCAACGGCGGCCACTATCACAACACCTCGACCGGCAAGGATCAAGGCGACAAGATCGACGTGGCCGAAGGCGGCAAGTGGACCAACGACGGCCAGTCCTCCTGGGGTCAGGTCGACATCAACGGCGGTGCGACGAACAACGGTGATCTCATCATCGGCAACGGCAACGACAAGGATGACGACTTCCACATCGGTCCGGACGGCTCGCTTGAGAACAACGGCCACATCGACGCGGGCAACTCCGGCACTGCCGACATCGAGGGCGACCTCATCAACGGCAGCCTCACGCCCGAAGGCAAGCCCGATAAAGATGCGACCATCAAGTTCGAGGATGCCGTTGTGCATCCGGGCGGCAAGCTCGAAAACAACGGGACCGAAGAAGGCGATTCGCTCGTCGTCGAAAATGATGGCGAATACATCAACAACGGCAATTCCAACTGGAACGACGTCACGATCAACGAAGGCGGCCACGGCTCGAACAACGGCAAGCTCGATGTTGAAGACGATCTCGTCATCGACGGCATCTTCGACAATGACGGCACGATCAACGCCGGCAACACCGTCATCGGCGGCGACTTCAACCAGACGGACGACGGCGTCCTCAACACGGGCGACCTCACGGTTCGTCCGGGCGGCGACATCGACATGGACAAGGGCGAGATCAACGTCTCCGGCGACCTTAATCTCAACGGTGCAAACGTTGTGATCGGCAACTGGAAGGCCCTTTCGCCCGACAACCGCGTCTCGCCGACGTGGAGCGCCGAGAAGCCCCTCGACGGCAAGCTCTGGGTGATCGGCAACGGCGACCTCACCTTCGGCACCGCCTCTGACGGCTTCGCGGACAAGATCCAGAAGTTCGACGAAAAGGTTCCGGGTCTCACGGGCGCAGCCGCCCGCGTGACGGTGGGCCAGACCGTCACGATGGGCAAGGGTTCCTCCCTTGCCGTAGGCTCCAACGTCTGGAATCCCGCCAAGGACGAAGGCCGCGTTGAGATGAAGGAAGGCTCCGTTTACTTCGGACGCGACTCCTACGTGCTCATCGACATCGGCAGTCTCGGCGACGCGCCGGCTTTTGCGACCACGGTCGAAGGCGCGACGGCCACCGTCGAGCACGGCGCAAGCCTTGTCTTCGGCAACCTGACGAAGACGGGCGAATTCACGCTCCTCGAAGGCTTTGACCTTTCCGCCAACCTTGGTGAGGACGGCGACTGGAAGGGCGGCTGGGACGGCGAAGACCTCTACATCGTCAATGACGACGGCTCCGGCCTTGACTACTTCATCCAGCTTGACGTAGACAAGGACGGCAACAAGGTGAGCGCCAATGTCGACGTGGCCGACTTGGAAACGGTCTATCCCGACATCGTTCTGCCTGGCCTCGGCAACGAGGCACTGCAGGATTGCGCCAAGGGCAACGATTCGTCCTTCATCTGCGGCATCGTCAAGGATGAAAACCTTACGGTCGAAGAAAAGACGCGAATCATCAATTCCGTTGCGCAGATCGCATCCGTGGGCGGCACGACCGCTTCGGCCTACGCCGACATGGGACTCGTCTCCGACGTGCTCGAAGATCGTCTCTCCTTCACGGGCCCGACGCACAAGGACGGTCAGCTTCTGCAGATTCCCGCGACCGATGCCCTTTGGGTTGAGGTGATCGGCGGCAAGACCAAGACCGGCTCGCTCGCGCTCTCGAACCTCTCGGGCGGCGTCAAGAGCGACACCTACGGCGTCATGATCGGTGCGGATGCGCTCATGCCCAAGCCTGCCGTCAAGGTGGGCGGTGCGTTCTCGTACCTCTCGGGCAGCCTCACGAGCACCGGCAGCGGTCTCTCGACCACGAACGACTACGACACCTACGGCGCGCATCTCTATGCGGCCTGGACGCCCACCACGAAGTTCAACCTTGTCGGACACGTGGACTGGATGCTTCAGGACTCCGACATTTCGATGAGCATCGGGACGGACAGCTTCGGCAAGGCTTCGGCCAAGCCCAACGTCAATGTCGCTCAGGCCGGTATTCGTGCCGAGGTTCGCGAAACCGTGGGCGTCTTCGACATCGTGCCGCACGTGGGCCTGCGTGCCGTCTACACCAAGACGGATGACTTCAAGACCAAGATCGACGGCAAGAACGCCTTCCGAAATGCGCTTGAAGACACCTTCACCGTGCAGATGCCCATTGGCCTGACGGTCTCGGGCTATGTCCCTGCGCAGGGAGGATGGACGGTTGCACCGAAGGCCGACGTCACGTTCGTGCCGCAGGTGGGCGATACCGATCAGACCTCTACGGTGCGCGGCACGGCCATGTCTTCGTCCGACAGCGTCACCGGTGCATTCGCGGGCGAATACTACGGTCAAGTCAAGCTTGGTCTCACGATGATCAATCCGAAGGCCGACACTTCCTTCGGCGGCACTGTGGGCTACACCCGTGGTGATGCCGGCAAGAAGGACCTGACCTTCGGCGTGCAGTTCACAAAGAACTTTTGACGACTAGTTGAGGCGATCTGCAAAGGTTGCCTCGACCAACCCAGAACCGCCCGGGCGTCTCAAAGCGCTCGGGCGGTTCTGTATTGGGAAGACGAAAAAAATCAATAGGTGTCGTCTATAAGTCAATAGATTAGTGGTTGTTCTCACAGAAAAACCCAGCCCCTCGGGGAAAACCCAACAGCCAAATTCGAAATGATTGTCTATCAGAGAGTCGTTTGTAAAAGATTGTCATGTAAAAACGACGCATGTTGGATTTCGTCGCCTGTGCACGCACTTTTTGCAAGGTGATTTACAAAAGTTACAAATTAAAGTTGCGCAGGTGCACGTGGTGAAAACCCGAACCTGTCTTTAGATTTGATATAGATCAAGCTCTCGGGGGGGGGCTGGGTAGTCTGGCAAGTGCACTTTCTCGTCATTTCGAGAGAGGCAGGACCAAACAAACCATTTATTTGGAGATAACAAATGAATCGCGTTTTCAAGACCAAGTGGAGCGTGGCTCATCAGGAGTACGTCGTTACCGACGAAAAGCATGCGAGCAAGACCAAGGCCGCCAAGAGCGTTGTAGCGCTGGCTGTCGCAGCTCTCATGCTCGGTGCCGGTGCGGCATCGGCAGCCTATATGGAAAAGGGGCAGGTTGCCACATCGAATGCTGATCTCGAAGCTGCCAAGCAGTCTTGGCAGTCTGACGAGTACAAAAAGGACTGGGGCCTTGAAGCCATGAAGGCTTCTTCTGCCTATGCATTGGGCTATCACGGGCAGGGCGTGAAGGTAGCCGTGATGGACTCCGGTGCTCTTCTCCAGAAGCATCCTGAACTCGCAGGTGATCGTTTTAGCGGCACTCATGTCCAGGGTGAATATGGTTCCACGGGCAACCGTTATCCTCAGTCCGTTGTGAACGGTGGCAAGGGCCAGCCCTACGAAAAGGGTGAAGCTTTTGACGTGACCGGCGACTGGATGATGGGGGTGAACGACTCGCACGGTACGCATGTCACCGGTACTGTGGGCGGCAATCGCGATGGCAATGAATTCCATGGCGTTTCCTGGGGCTCTGACATTGTTGTCGGCAACACGGGCGCGACCGACAGCAACAACTATGGTCCTTTCCAGGATCATGATTATTTCTATGCTGGATGGAAGGCATTGGCTGATGATCTGATTGCTTCCAACGGTGCTGATCGCGGTGGTGTCATCAACAACTCTTGGGGTACCAACGCCCGCGTGATGGTGCTTCAGGTGTCGTATAAGGATGAGAAGACCGGCGAAATCAAGTGGAAGACGGTGAAGGACGAGGCTGGCAATATGACCTATCAGCATGCCGGCGAAGGTCTCGGTGATCGTCCGACTGATCCGAATAAGGAAGGCTCGTATCGTTGGTATCCGTCCGGCCATCTCCCTGCCAACTCAGTGGCAGACGCGGAATACGAGTTCTTCTATTCCAACATGATGTATGGAGACAAGTTCGCGGCGGGCGAAGCCAATTCGGACAAGTCCTTTGTGGACGCCGCTTACGAAGCCGTGAAGGGAACGAACGTTGTCCAGATCTTTACGACGGGCAACCGCAACATGGAAAACCCGTTCTATCGTCCGCTCTATCCGTACTTCAACCCCGAAGCTGAGAAGCATTGGATTGCGGTTGCCGGTCTTCAGATTGATTACGATGAATACCAGGATGAAAACGGGAAATGGCAGATCAAGTACAACTACGGCACGGACGGGAGATACAAGTACAAGTGGGTCGACGGCTTCAATGAGGCTGGTCTTGCGAAGTGGTGGACGGTCGTTGCCCCTGGCGACATGATCTACAGTTCGACGGTTGATGACAAGACGGGCGAAGCCGGCTATGAGTCTTGGGGCGGTACCTCCATGGCCGCACCGCACGTTGCAGGTGCGATGGGCGTCTTGATGTCGCGCTATCAGGATATGAGCGCACTGCAAGTTCGAGACGTGATGTTCACGACGGCAAATCGCTACAACACTGACAAGACCCTGTTTGAGGGTTGGACCTCCGATGAAGGCGTGCCTGATGACAACTACGGTTGGGGTGTACCTGATCTTGACAAGGGCATGTACGGTCCGGGTCAGTTCCTCGGCAAGTTCAACTACAACATGCAGACGAGCGCCTTGGACGTTTGGACCAATGACATCTCTCAGAAGGCTCTCGATGCCCGCAAGGCTGAAGATGAAAAGTGGCTCGCCGACTACGATAAGAACCTCAATGCCGATTTCAACCTTGGTGAGGACTTCGTGATCGGTGATGGCACGGAAGCGTCCGACGATCATGTCATCTCGCTCGAAGATGCTAAGAAGTGGCGCAAGGAATACTTCGAGAAGCGCATGGCGGCCATCAAAGCCAAGCTCAAGAATGGCGAATACGACGGCACTCTCGTCAAGAGCGGCACCGGCACGCTCGTCATGACTGGTAGCAACACCTATCGCGGCGGCACGACCGTTGAGGGTGGCACGCTCCTTGGCTTTGCTGAATCCTTCGGCGTATCCGGTACGGCGACCAAGGCGACCGGCAATGGTCAGGTAACCGTGAAGGACGGCGGTACGTTCGGTCTTCTCGAAACGTTCAATGACACGTTCACGATGCAGGGCGAAAAGACTGCCACGAACGATCATACTGTCGATGTTTCCGTTGAAAAGGGCGGCAAGTTCCTTGTGACGGCAGGACAGGACGTGACCATGGGCGGCTTGACGCTTGCCGATGGCGCTGTCTTGACCGTTGGATCCAACGATGTTGATGCCTTGAAGGACGTCTACAACGGCACGGACGCCACCGGCTCCGTGACGGTTGGTTCCGTTACCGGTGACAAGTACGTTGTTGAACAGGCTGATTACGCGTTCTTCACGGGCGATGTTAAGGTCGACGGCAACACCCTCACCGGTACGCTCTCCCGCGACGAAACGAAGAGCTTCGCCACCTACGCTCAGAACGCCAACGGTCAGGCCATTGCCGGCGCGCTTGAAGGCGCTGCGGGCGGTGCGCTCTACGACGCTCTCATTGGTGCTTCGAAGGGTGACGTTGCCAAGACCTACAACTCTCTGGGCGACGACTTCATCCTCAATACGCGCAATGCGGGCATCGTGAACGGCATGACGCTCTCCCGCGCCATCAAGGATCAGGCTACCGGTATCGGCGAAGGCCGCAAGGTCGAAATGGCCGACGGCACGGCTCGCCTCTGGGCGACGGGTGTTGGCAGCTGGTCGACGCTTGACTACGGCCAGTCCGACATGGACAGCGACTTCTACGCCGGCCTCTTCGGTGCTGAAGTTGACGTCTGCTCCGCCACGAAGCTCGGTCTCTTCTTTGGTGCCGGTTCTACCGACAACAAGGCGGGCGACAACAAGGTTGAAAGCGACGACATCCACTTCGGTGCTTATGGCGTCACGAACTTCAGTGATGTGGTCAACGCCACCTACGGCTTCGTCTACAGCCATCAGTCGGCTGATGCCACCCGCGCTCTGCAGGTTGGTTCCCAGCTTGGCATGAACGCCTTCTCGGGCGACACGGACATCACGCAGATCTTTGCTGAAGCCGCCTACACCGGTCTCAACACGGACGCCTACAGCATCGAGCCGTACTTCGGTTTGAGCTGGATCCATGCTGAATCCGACGGCTTCAACGAACAGGTCGGCACGATGGCCTTCTCGACCACCACTGAAGATCAGGATGTCCAAGTGACGACCCTTGGCGTTCGCGGTGCCATTCCGTTCACCATGGGGGCAACCAAGGTTGCTCTGAAGGGCGACGTGGCTTGGAACCACTTCTTCGGCGACACGGAAGCCGAAGCTTCGATGGCTCTCGCCGGCTCCGGCGTGGCTCGTCTGAAGGGCGGTGAACTCGGCGACATGGCCTCCGTCGGTCTCGGTGTGGAAGCTCAGGTCGGCAAGATGACGACCATGGGTCTCTCCTACACGGGTGCCTATGACGGCGACATCACGTCGCACGGCATCTCCGCCAATGTCCGCTTCAACTTCTAATGTGAAGCAGAGGACGTGACCCGATTGGTCATAGGGTCACACGGTACCGACCGAACTCGCAGTCGGTCGGTACCTTTCTCAAGCGTCTGGCCATGAGGATGCTTGAGAAAGGCAGTTGGTCCTGCTTGGGCTGCAGACTCTCGCTTGCAACCATTTGCGCCCTGTCGGCATCCGTCGACAGGGCGTTTTCTCTAGTCCAAATCGGGAAAGCATGCGAGGGTGGTGGCAATTAGAGGCGGCGTACTGCCGCTGTATAATGATGGCAGTTTTGTTGCGATTTTTCCTTCAGTCACGGCAAAACTGTTCGAACGTCTATAGCTATGGAGATATCGTCGATATGAAGACTGATATTTTAATCACCCCCCCCCCATGCCCAATTAATGGGGGCTAATAAAATTAACCTGAAAAAGACGCTTTTGTGCGTTGCCACGGTTTCGGCCTTAACCATGATTGCAGGCGGGTCGGCTGCCGCAACAAACGAATATTCGTTGCAGTACAACGGCATTGGCGTGAAGGCCAAGTATGCCGACTACGCTTCGGAACACCGCCACTTTTTCATTGGTGGCAACTTTGTCAATCATGGACCAACAGAGAAAGAATCCGGATACACCGATTACTACTACAACGCTGTCGACCGCTACGGCGACCACACTGCCGACCCCAACAACGTTGAAAAGTACAACACGATCGGTGACATTTCATTGACGTATACGGAAAGCACTTTCCGCAACGCAATCGCCGATGAGACGCTGGCGGCTCCCAAGGATTTTGAAATCTATGGCGGCGGCTTGGTGTTTGGTTCCGTCTCCAGTGGTGATCAACTCGGTGGCAACCAGGCCAATGTCAAGGGCGATGTGAATCTTGTTTTCCAAGATATTACGACCCGAAAACATGAAAACGATGAGGGGCTTCAGTGCTTCGTTGTGTTTGGCGGAGGCGCTATTCAAACGAATTTTGGCAGAGCGATCCTCGAAGGCAACACTCACATCACGCTGAAGAATGTCAATAGCCCCGTGAGCGAAGTCATGGGGGGCGGTTTGGTCAGTGGCGGTGGCCTGAGGGAATCCGAGGCGGACCCTTATCGCCCTAAGACCAATGCAGATGCAAGCGTTAAGGGCAATGTGACGATCGATGTGTCTGATTCGACCCTGGGAACCATCGCCGGCGGCGGCGATGTGACCGGTGACGGCACGACCACCGACGCCAAAATGAACATTGAGGGAGATGTCACCATCAATGTGAAGAACACCACGCTCAAGCTGGGTGGCGTTGATTTCGACTACGGCGTTGTGGTGGGAGGCTCCTTTGCTACGCAAAAGGGCGTGGCAAATCTCGAAAAGGGTGTCACGATCAATGTCCAGAACTCCACTATGGACTTGCTGATCGGCGGTGGCGGCACAGCAGACGAACTGTATCCGGATGATGGCGACAGGGTCAGCGTGGCCGGTCATTCCGCCGTTGTGAAGGGAGACGTCAATATTACGCTGGATGGGACGGCGGTTAGCCATACGCTGCTCGCGGGCGGCTATTCCGACAGCGGTTTCTTCGGCATTAAATATAATCCTCAGGATGGAGAGTACGGTGATGCTGACGTCAAGGGCAATGCCACCGTCACGCTCAAGAACGGCTCGTCCGTCAAGACCGTCTACATGGCCGGCTACGGCAAGGGTGCCGACGTGGAGGGTGATTCCACGCTCATCATCGTGGACCCGACCGTCAAGGTTCTTGAAGGCGGCGTGATTTATGGCCAGGGCGCTGTTGTGGATGGGGCGTACACGAGCACAACCGGTTCTTCGACGCTAGCTTTCGGTACGCAGGATCAAGCCTACGTTGGCGACTTCAAGGCCGCTTTCCAAGACTTTGACGTAGTGACGGCTTCAAAGAACTCCGTTGTGAATCTTGGCGTCATTGACAATGACAAGCATGGTCGCGTCACGGAGAAAGGCACGGAAAGCTGGCTCAAGTTCTCCGGTGCCGGCACGTTTGTAGCCGACATTGATATTTCGAACAACAACAATCTCTGGATCAACACGGCCTTCAACGCAAAGAACGTGAAGGTCAATGGTGCGCAAATCACCATCGGAAAGGGCGGCACGCTGACGGCTGAGAATCTTGGCGGCACGGGTTCCATTCTGATTCAGTCGGAGGGCGTCCTTTCGACCACCTCCAACCAGATCTTCACGAATGCTCTCAATGCGGATGGCTTGAACATCGATGCGGGTGCACTCAAGTACAACGGACTCGTATTTGAAGAGGGCGGTACGCTTACGCTGACCGACGGCAAGTACAACATCGTTTACGCGAAGAATGCTCAGTCCATTCTGAACACGGGCAAGCTTGAATTTACCGGCACCTTGGTCGATATTACCGGCGAAGAGTTGCCCAATCTCGACCTCGACAAGACGCCTGAGGACGTCACTCTCGGCGGTACGGATCTCAACGCCACCGCAGATCAGAACGGCACCGTCACGGTGGACAAGACTGTGGGCGGCAAGACGCTCGTCGTGGACGGCGGCAGCAAGGTTCAAGTCTCTCAGGATAAGACACTAACGCTGGTCGGTGGTGCAGATGCTTCGGGCGAGCTCATCACCTTCAAGGACGCCACGGGCGACACGACCGTGACGGCTTCCGGCGAAAAGGGCGGCGTCACGCTTGGCAGCGAATCTGACCAAAAGGCGGGCACGCTTTCCGCGACGGTCAATCTGACGCAGAAAGCGACGCTGACGGCTCAGAACGGTGCTTTTACGGTCGAGGCTGTCCAGGCTCAGGATGCTAATGTTGCTGTCAACAGTGCAGAGCTGATTGTCAACAAGCTTGAGATGTCGGGTACGTCCGCCATTTCGTCTAATGCCACCGGCAAGACGAAGGTCGCTGAACTGTCCTTTGGTAAGGATGGTACGACCACCGTTACGGGTGCCGTTTCAGCCGACAAGATCGTGGCTCAAGGCAATGCCACCATCAACATCGGCAAGACCGGCGAGGATGGCGAACGCGGCGATCTGACGATCGGCGAAGGCTCGATCAAGGGGCTGACGTTCTTCCTCGACCCGACCTGGGTGGATGGTCAGGAAGTGACCGATGCTTCCCGTCTTGTGCTCAATCAGACCACGCTTGACGGCAACGTCATCGTGGGTGAAAACAGCTACGTCGTGCTCGGAACCGACACCGATGCCGATTTCGTGAAGCTCTTCGCCGACAAGACCCTTACCTGGGGCAAGGGTGAAGGCAAGACGCTGGCTGCCGCCTACGTTGCGAAGCCCATTGATGTTACGGCGGGTTCTCTCGTCGTTGATGGCACGCTGACCTCCGCGCCTGCGAATGAAGCGGCCGGCACGGTGAAATTCGCTGCAGGTTCGGTGTTGGTGGCCGATGTGACCGACCTCACCACGGACAAAGCACTCATCACCGGCACGACGTTTGACGTCGATGCAGCTTCCAAGGCCGTCATCATCGGCCAGCTGAAGAACGGCGAAACGTACAAGCTCACGACTGATGCTGATTCCAAGTTCTGGAATACGGAAAAAACGCTGGTTGCAGGCAACAAGCTCTGGGACTTCACGGTCAACGAAGACGGCTCCTTTACGACCAAGCTTACGGATGCCGCACTCGTCTACGGCGACCTGATGCAGGGGCATGAACTTGCCAATGCCGCCACTGAAGCCGGCAATGCCTACGGAAACGAGCTTCTGACGGAGACGGAAGGTTTGTCCAATGCGGCAATTGCCGCACGCTTTGACGCCGCGATGAACACTGCGGGCGCTGCCGCCGTCTTCACGACGGCCTACGACCGCGCGTCTGAATTGCGCGACGCCGTTCGAGGCGAAGCCCTTGAGGGCGAAGGCAACCGTCTGTGGGCTCAGGTGACGGGCGGCAAGACGAAGCTCAACGGCCTTTCCTCCGGCGCTCAGTCCATTCATGTCGACACCGATGCCTACGGCCTCGTGGTGGGCGGTGACGTCGCACTCTCGAACGGCGTCCTCGGCGCTGCCTTCACGGCTGGCACCGGCGACAGCGAAAACGACGACGTGGGCGTCAAGGACGATTTCGACTTCTACGGTCTCTCTGTCTACGGCAAGACCTCTGTGGGCGGCATCGACCTTCTCGCCGACGGTTCGATGACCTTCGTGAAGTCTGATCTCACGATGGGCGGTGTAGCCGACGTCGACACCGACACGACGACCGCCGTCTACTCGCTCGGCGTGCAGGCTCAGCGCACTTGGGACTACGTCGTTGCAATCACGCCCTTCGTCGGCATGGACATCTACCATGTCCGCGGTGACGGCTACGACAACGGTCACGGCGCTCAGGTTGACGACGCCCATGCGACCGCCGTCGAATTCCCGATCGGCGCAACGATCGCCAAGGCATTCGAGACGAACGGCTTCAAGCTGAGCCCGAACTTCTCGTTCGCCGTGGTTCCGACTGTGGGCGATCGCGACATCGACAGCAAGGTGCGTTTCGCAGGTGCTGAAAGCACCTACAACTTCACCTTCGCCGACGATGTCAAGGTCCGCACGAACCTTGGATTTGCCGCCGAGAAGGACAACTTCCGCTTCGGCCTCAATGCCGGCTATGACTGGGGCAACGAAGAGCGTTCGGCCACGAAGCTCATGCTCAATGCGCAGTATCGATTCTGATTGACTGCGTTGTGCAACAGGCTTGCTCGTTGACGTGAGCTTGTTGCATCAAGACAAAACCGCTCGGCGAGGGTGACCAGCCGGGCGGTTTTGCATGGGCCTCTTCTAGCTATCCTGGGCCACGACCTTTCGTTCGACGCCGTCCTCGGTCAAGCGGAAACGCTGCCATTGGGCATCTTCTTCCATCTTGAGGGCATGCGCAGCCTTGACGAAATCTTCAACCGAGACAACGCGCCAGATGCCCTCGACAAGATCGAGCGCTTCGCGAACAAGGTCGAGATTACGCTGGCCGTTCTCGGTCACCTCCGGCTCCTTGGCAAGGAGATGCATGGCTTCGCGAAGTCGGGTGGCGATGGCTTCGCCGTTCTCGACATGCTTGCAAAGCGATTCGCCAAAGCGCAGGACCGAGTAGAGCTCGCAGCGATCCTGCCAGTCGTCGGATCCCATGTACATGCGCAGAAGCGCCGCGTCGTGCTTTTGCTTCAAGGCTTGGATGCGGGATTCCGGGACTTCCAGCTTGTGCATCAATCCGACGGGAATGCGACCCGTCGTAGGGCGGTATTTCTTGTTCTTGCGGGGAGATTTGGACTTGGGCATGCTTCGAGATTGGAAAGGGAAAGAGAAGGACGAACTCAAACCGCGAGTGCGATGAGAGATCCAACAATTAAGCCGACGATGAGGGGGACGATTGATTTCGTCCACCGATGGGCGTTGTTGGACAGCTGTTCCATTGTTGTCGTAATCGAAGCCAGTTCTTGCTTCTGTGTCTCAATCTGCTCCAGCAATCGCTGCTTATCTGTCGTAAGTTGCTCTATCAGGTTGTTGTCATATCCAGACTTTTTTATCTGTATTACAAGATCGTTGTTTTCTTCTTTCAGTTTTTTTATTTGTTCCTGTAGCTCGGCCGCCTGCAAAATCTTATCCATTCGAAGTTTTTTCAACTCTCTTTCCGCTGTAGACTTTTCGATTGCAAGGAAGGCGGCTTTCTTTTCCAGTTCATTCTTCTTCGCGTCGAGTTCTTTTTTCTGCTTTTCTTCGCTACAGAACTTGCCCTTGATCTCGTTCAAATCGGCAAGGGCTTGAATCTTTTCTCGCTCCAAACTTTGCATTTTTCGCAGTTTTGCAACGTAGCCTGCGTAAAGGGCTTTTTGAGATCGAAGGCGCTCTCCGATCCATGCTCCAAGGTCAGTCGGGGTGGTGAAAGATTTATCAGCGTAGTGGTCAAATTCCGTATGGCTACTTTCATGTCCGAGCGCTGAGACTACGGGGAGGGTACATTCGGCTAGAGCATCCAGCACGGAAGGATGCTCGAACGTTGAGGCAATGGCTTCACTTCCACCGCGCACGATGAACAGCATTTGGAAAACATCCGTTCTCTGGCCAAGGTTTCGCAAAGCCGTGGCTACCTCACCAGGTTCTGAAATTCGAACGTACTGCTGTTCGAAAGAAATGATATTGTCAAGTTGAGCATGAGTGAGCTCAGGATTGCTCCGTAGGATCGCCGAGGTGACGTCGGAAAAAATTTGAGATTGAGGTTGGATGACGGCAATTCGGCAGGGCTCAAAGCTGTCCGGTGAATCAGCGTTGATCGCAGTGAAGAATGCTGTGTTGAGAATTTCATCGGGTGTTCTAGCCTTTCGAATATGCCGACGAACAGATAAATTGGCTTTGGCCGTCAAGGCGGCAGCTTTAAGCGCCTTATCTTCATGTCGTTCGACACTCCCGAAAATGTGCAGTAGTCTCAACTGCAATGACATTTGAACTCCGCCTTGGGCAGGACGTCCATGTAGATCGACGACACCGGCAAGGCAAATGCGTTTGCCCTCATAAGGTGCAAGTTTCTCGCAGTCGGATAACTGATAGAGCAGCGTGACATTTTCGTCCAGTTTGCCGTAAAAGGAACGGTTGCCTATTCCGTAGCCTTTTGTGCCAGGTGTGAAAATTCCTTCTGTACGAATGACATGCAGGAGAGAGATGGGATGCAAATTGTCCCAAAATTTGCTCTTGACGGACTCGGTCACCAAGGTAATCAAGTCCTTAGTTGAAACGAAGTCGAGGTTGTCGTAAGGATTGGACATTGTGGGAAATGTTTTCAAAGCGTGGGATAGACACGGATTAATTTCTAGTTTTCGGTTTGACAAAGAAATAGGCGTTCTTGCCATCGCTGATATAGGGGGCTGTCCAATGCCCGTCCTGCTTCATGGGCGCGAGATAGAACAGCGTGTTGGGCGGAAGATCCTTGGACAAATGCTGCAGGATCGGTTGAATTTCCTTCTCCAGATTGATCCCGGATTTAGCATGGTAGGGGAACTTGATTCGAGGGATGTCCCAGCCGCGTGCAAATCCAAAGCCGAGGTAGCTTGGGACCTCCACGGGCTCATCAGCACCGTCATCGGGGTCGAATTTCACGTTGAAAGCGCAACCGTCGAGAATCGACTTGGTTTGTCGGCAACCGACGGATTCTTTCTCGACTCGCAGTTGAAGATAGCTGTTGCCAAAGGTCGAAAGTTCCACGGTCTTGTAGATGGAATACCCATTGGCCTTGAGAGCCTTTGCCAATTTTTCTCCCATAGCGGCGAGGGCGGCCTTGTATGCTTCCTCATGTGTAGCGAATTGCTCGGCAGGGAAGTAGACGTTGGCCTGCGAATCTTCTTCCTCTTCGCGGTTAAGGATGTTTGTTGCGAGCGAAAGCCCGAGTTCAACGCCGAAGCTTCCGATATCTATGCCTGGCAATGCGTTGCTATGAGCAAGGGTTGAGAATGTCAAGTCCGAAACGAGCGTGTTTTTGCTCGGGTCGAACCCTTCCGGCGCAGGGCTGTCCTTGAGCGAGATGCCCATGAAGTAGCCAAGCCGATTGGCTTCGCTCGCATCGTCTAGCCACTTGGGCAAACCGCTTTCGTTCTTGTAGGATGCGCATCCGGCAAGCATAGACGCGGCGATGGCCAGACAACTGGTCAAAACAAGTTTTCGGGCAAACATGACAGGTACTCCTTAAGCTCGGCTGGAAGAAAAGGCGGCAGAGGACGCCCCTTGCGGGACGCCCTCCTCAAGCTGTGCGACGTCAGTCGCGCTCAGATCAACCGAGTAGCTTGATTGCCGCTGAAATAAGTAGCGTCAGGACAGCCGAAGCGATCCGGAATCGAAGGCAAAATTTCGCCTTGACACCTTTTCGCCCAGCCTCCAACTGTGCTACTATTTCTGCGGAGTTTGGCGAGACTTTTTGACTTGACATCGCCTTACCTCCCAAAAGAGCAAAAAGCCCATACCGTTGGCGCGGTTGGGCTTTTCGCATATTGGCCGCGGCACAATTGCACGCGGCCATGACGGCCATCGCCGCCAATTCTTTCTGACCCAATCCAACGTGGAGGCAGGCGAGCTTGCAACGCTCACTCCGCAATCCGCATTCTAACGAAGAGTCCAGCGCATAGCCTCCCCATTGACTTCCTCCCCGTCCCTAAAGGGCGGGGATTCCTTGGACCACGCGGTCGCGTGGCTTGAGAGCGGTTCCCATTGATGGCATCGAGTCCTCCGGCCGAAAGCCTTGCTCCCCGACACTCACTACATGGGCGATGTGCTTTTTGTTGTGTGCACTCGGACCTGTCCGGCCCTTCCTCAACACGTTCAGGGCACCCACCACGTCGGCATTCGCTTCGAAGCCGCAACTTTCGTTGACGCACTTGAAAA
>OGUD01000272.1_pt1 | contig 50409 bp, 47 predicted proteins | sample 1573671 | NCBI WGS metagenome assembly OGUD01 (sample SAMEA2582065, study PRJEB24529) | metagenome | biome: Human gut stool | place: China | collected 2011 | reverse complement strand
CCCCACTGCTGCCTCCCGTAGGAGTCTGGGCCGTGTCTCAGTCCCAATGTGGCCGTTCAACCTCTCAGTCCGGCTACCGATCGTCGCCTTGGTGGGCCATTACCTCACCAACTAGCTAATCGGACGCGAGGCCATCTCAAAGCGGATTGCTCCTTTTCCCTCTGGTCGATGCCGACCTGTGGGCTTATGCGGTATTAGCAGTCGTTTCCAACTGTTGTCCCCCTCTTTGAGGCAGGTTCCTCACGCGTTACTCACCCGTTCGCCACTCGATTGAGGAAGCAAGCTTCCTCTCTCTCGTTCGACTTGCATGTGTTAGGCGCGCCGCCAGCGTTCGTCCTGAGCCAGGATCAAACTCTTTATAAATGATATTTATCACTTAAAAGTGTTAAATCGTTTCGCTCAGCACGCAATCGCTTGCGTCCTGTGTGAATTACTTTGTTTGGAATTGTTTAACGTGTTTTTCCAACACGAAAATAGGTTCCGTTACAAGTTTTTCGATATTGTTCAATTTTCAAGGTCCTGTGCGCCTCAGCCTTAGCGGCTGATAGCTCATACATTTTAGCACGTTTGTGTTAAAATGTCAAGCACTTTTTTGAAGATTTTTTGAAATTCTTGGAAGAACCAATCGACCTTCGTCACTTTTCATCCGTTTTTTCTGAAGCGTTTGTGTCAGACATCCGCCTGACAGTAATGTATTTTAGCACAGACTCAGACAAAAAGCAAGCCTTTTTTTCACATTTTTCAAGAAAAGCCCTATTTTCGTTTGCACGGCTCATTCCAATAACCGTTCCCGCATTTTGCGCAGGATCTTGCGCTCCCGCCGGGAGATCTGTACCTGCGTGGTATGCAGCACTTTTGCCGTCTCACTCTGGGTGCGGTTGGCATAGAACCGCAGACGGATCAGGAGCCGGTCCTCTTCCGGCAGACTTTCCAGCACCTCGGCCAGGCCGATCTTATCCGCAAGTTCTTCCTCCGGGGATTCCACCGGGATATCTATCTGCCGGTCACTGTTCTCCCCTTCCGGGGTCAGGCTCAGGGCGGGCTGTGCAGCCTGGATCGCAAGCGTGATGTTCTCCACGCTCTCCCCCAGCTCTTCTGCCAGTTGAGAAAGGGTCGGCTCGGTGCCGCAGAGCTTCCTGTGGTGTTCCCGCGCCGCATTGACCCGCAGCCCCAGTTCTTTTAAGGAGCGGCTGACCTTGACTGTGCCGCCCTCCCGGAAGAGCTTTTTGACCTCGCCCAGAATCACCGGCACTGCATAGGTAGAAAAGCAGACCCCACGCCCCTCATCAAAGCCGTCGGTCGCCTTGACCAGTCCCATGCAGCCAGCGCTGTAGAGATCATCGTATTCAATGCCCCTGCCCCGGAAGCGTCCGGCACAGGCGTGTACCAGCCCGAGGTTCTGTTCAATGAATGCACTGCGCCGGGTCTTGTCCGTTACCATGGTATTCCCTCATTTCCTTTTATGTAGAGGGCTTTTCCTCCAAATGCTTTGTCAGAATGACCCGGGTGCCCCGGCCGGGAGCGGAGCGCACACTGACTTTATCCATAAAGCTCTGCATGACCGCAAAACCGAGACCGGAGCGCTCCTCCGGGTTGCCGGTGGTGAAGAGCGGCTCCATCGCCCTGGGGATATCCGGGATGCCGACCCCTTTGTCTGCGATCACGATCCTGACCACCCGCCCCGGATAAACGGCGACTGTCATGGTGATGGGTCCCACCCGGTCGGGGTAGGCGTGGACGATGCAGTTGGTGACGGCTTCGGATACCGCCGTTTTCAGGTCAGCCAGCTGGGGCACGGTGGGGTCATACCGGGCCAGAAAAGCCGCTGCCGCACCGCGGGCATACGCTTCGTTGACGCTGAGGGAATCAAATTGGATCCTGGTCGTGTTTTCCGCTTTCATCTTCATTCCTCCTGTCCTGCATCCGTGCAGGGGATATTGGCCAGCCGCAGAACGCGGCGCAGCTGCTCCGGGGCGTGCTGGATACGCAGGGTTCCGCCCAGACTGCGGGCGCAGCGCTGGCGGCCCAGAATCAGCCCCACCCCGGACGAATCCATAAACCCAACCCCGCCCAGATCGAGCACCAGTGTTTTGGGGGTGCGGGCCAAAAGGGCATCGTCCAGCTGGATGCGCAGGTTCTGTGCGGCATCGTGGTCGATCTCACCTGCCAGATAGGCATAGAGCAGATCGTCCGCCGCACTGAATGTAACTGTTGCCATTTTCTGTCCTTTCCTTGCGTGAATCGCTCAGGCTTGTCCGGTCTGCCGGAGGCTTCCCCTTTCCGGGAGGTCGGCCAGTGCGAGACATTGACTGAGCGGTTTCCTCTAAACCAAAATAAAAGAGCCTGTACACGTTTTCATCAGTGTACAGGCTCTTTCGGGCATATTTTAGAAAAGGGTGTCGCTTACTTTTCAGCCAGCAGATCGGCAGCTTCCAGTGCGATGGCTTCGCCGCCGCAGATCAGAAGGCCGCGGCGGCTGTTGGCCCGGGCATGCTCCACGGCTTCGGCCAGACTCCCGCAGAGCTCGGCATCAAAGTGGTAGCGTGCCTTTTCCAGCAGGCGCTCGGTCATGGCGGCATCCGTACCCGCCGGGGGAACGAGGAACACCTTATCAAAGGGATTCTCGCTCATGCCGGGCATGGTGGTGCGGTCTTTTTTCTGGGTCTCAGCCGTCAGGCCGCTTTCCAGCGCGGAGAAGAAGGCCTCCGCTCCTTCTTCCTCTGCCAGGCCGATGACAGCGCTCAGGTGGCGCACCTTGGCCATGTTCAGGACACGCAGCAGGGCAATGGCCTGCTGCGGGGTGCGGCAGGCATCCAGCACCACCAGCGGGCGCTGGGAGAGGACCCGGATGCTGCTGCGGTTCTCCACAGCGGCCAGACCTTCCAGAATGGCTTCATCGGAGATGTCATAGCCCTTTTTGCAGAGGGCCAGAGCCAGCTCCACCGCAATGGCGGCACTGCCCGCCGCGTGACGGCCCAGGAAGGCCAGCGGCACGGTATAGCCGCCGTAGTCCACACGGCTGGCAAACTTTTCGGCTTCGAGGAAGGTGATGTCATCGGGGTCCGGCACGACCAGCTCACAGTCTGCCTTACCGGCGGCCACGACGAGCTCACTGACCACAGCCTTGGGCTGCTCAGGCGCGGTGACGCAGATGCTGCCCTTGCGCATGACACCGGCCGCAAGCGCGGCAGAGCGCTCCAGCGAGGCGCTGATGCCGTCCGGGCCGATGGAGGTGACCGCACAGACCGGCATCTTGGGCAGGGCCTCGGCAAGTCCCGCATCGGGCAGTTCCACCACGGCCAGCGCACAGCCTGCCTCGCCAAAGCAGCGGGCAGCGGCAGCCAGCTCGGCGGCAGCACGGGGCAGGGTCTCCCGGGCGCTCAGGGTCTCGGCGGCCTGTGCAAGCAGCTCCGGTGCCACAGGCTCCCCATTCACCCGGATGCGGGCAGAGAGCGGCTCACAGCCTGCGTGGTAGCTGCCGGTAACGAGGCCGGCAGCCCTGAGCACCGCCGCCGTGAGGGCGGCGGCAGTCGTTTTGCCAGCCGTACCGGCTACGCCCAGATAATCCACCCGCCCTGCCTTGGCAGAAAGGGCTTCCTGCAGCTGCCGGGCCGGGGCAAAGCCCTCGGGCAGAGATGCAAAATAGGCATTTGCCTGTTCAATGGTCATTGCGTCAAACCTCGTTTCGATGTTGATAGAGAATGATGCACATCCGGACAAGCCCCAGCAGGATGAGGCCCACCAGCAGGCCGGTCATCACACCGGAAAAATCGATCCAGATATCGGTAACCTGGCCGCTGCGGCCCGGCACAAAGAGCTGGATGGTCTCATCGGTCAGGGCTGTGAGCAGGCCGCCCAGCATGGGCCAGGACACATGCTTGAAGAAGTGCCGGGTGTACACCCGTAGGCAGAGCATGAGCAGGAAGCCTTCCAGCAGATACTCGCAGAAATGCGCCAGCTTGCGCACGATGTGCATGGTGAGCCGGTCAGCGGCACCGGGAAGGCCCAGATGCCGCAGGATCCCCTGCAGTATCCCCAGTACTCGGCCGCTGGCTCCCTCGGACACATCCGCGATCTGCAGAGAGTTGGAGAAGATGAACACGATGCAGCCGATGAGGGCAAAAGTAAAGATCACCCGCCACGCGATGAGCCACGGGGAGGTGCGTTGATTCTGTTCCTGCATTCGCTTAGCCCAGAGCCTTGATGCTCTGCTCGATGTTGGCCAGCTTGCTCTGGCTGTTGGTGCGCTTTGCGCGGATCTCCTCCACCAGAGCGGCGGGGGCACGCTCCACGAACTTGGGGTTGGCCAGCTGGTTCTCAAACATGGCCAGTTCCTTCTCAGCCTTGGCCTTTTCCTTGTTCAGGCGGGCCAGCTCCTTCTCGCGGTCGATCAGCTCCATCATGGGGATAAAGCCGCGGGCGGTGTGGGTGGACACCTGCACCATGCCATCGGTGCTGCCCTCGTACTTTTCTGTAAAGGTCACGTCGGTGGCAAAGGCAAACTTTGCCAGATAGACCTCTGCATTCCGGAAGGGAGCGGGATCAGCCGTCTCGATGATCATACTGGTCTTTTTGGCAGGATGGACATTCATCTCGGTGCGCATGGTGCGGACTGCCTTGATGTAGTCCATGACCTTTTCAAAGGCTTCCTCTTCCTCGGCCCAGTTGTGTGCCTCGTCAAAGGTGGGCCAGCTCTGGGTCATAATGGTCTCGGCGGAGCCGGGCAGGGCCTGATACAGCTCCTCCGTGATGAAGGGCATGAAGGGATGCAGCAGCTTGAGGGCCTTGTCCAGCACATACACCAGCACACGGCGGGCAGTATCTGCCTGCTCTGCATTGCCGGAGTTCAGGCGGGGCTTTGCGATCTCGATGAACCAGTCGCAGTAGACATCCCAGATAAAGCTGTTGATCTTGGCAGCGGCCAGACCCATCTCGAAGTGGTCGAGGTTGTCGGTCATGGCACCGGCCAGCTGATTCAGCTTGGTCAGCACCCACTTGTCGCTCATGTCCAGCTTGCTCTCCTCGGGCAGGCCGGGCTGGAAGTCCTCGGGCAGGTTCATCAGGACGAAACGGGTGGCGTTCCACAGCTTATTGGCAAAGTTGCGGGCAGCCTCCACCTTCTTCTCGCTGTAACGCATATCGTTGCCGGGGGTGGAGCCGTCCAGCAGCATAAAGCGCAGTGCATCCGCGCCGTACTGGGCAATGACCTCCAGCGGGTCGATGCCGTTGCCCAGGCTCTTGGACATCTTGCGGCCCTGGCTGTCGCGGACGATGCCGTGGATACAGACAGTGTCGAAGGGAGCCTTGCCGGTGTAGGCCAGGCCGGAGAAGATCATGCGGCTGACCCAGAAACCGATGATATCATAGCCGGTGACCAGCGTGTTGGTGGGGTAGAAGTACTTCAGGTCCGCGCTGTCCTCATTGGGCCAGCCCAGAGTGCTGAAGGGCCACAGAGCGGAGGAGAACCAGGTATCCAGAGTATCGGGGTCCTGGGTGAAGTGGCTGCCGCCGCACTTGGGGCAGGTGCAGGGCATCTCTTTGGCGACCACGGTCTCGCCGCAGTCATCGCAGTAGAAGGCCGGGATCTGGTGGCCCCACCACAGCTGACGGCTGATGCACCAGTCGCGGGTGCCCTTCATCCAGTTGAGGTAGTTCTTGGTAAAGCGCTCGGGCACAAACTTGATCTCGCCCTTCTCCACGCTCTCGATGGCGGGCTTTGCCAGCGGCTCCATCTTAACGAACCACTGCTTGGAGACCATGGGCTCGATGGTGGAGTGGCAGCGGTAGCAGGTGCCGACCTCGTGCTTCAGGGGCTCGATCTCCTTCAGGAAACCGCCCTCCTTCAGGTCTGCCAGAATGGCCTTGCGGGCCTCGAGGGTGGTCATGCCGGCATACTTGCCGCAGTCCAGTACCTCGGGCTCGTTCACGGTGTTCTTGCCTGCGGCAAACAGTGCATCGGCAGCGGCCTTATCGGCAGCACCGGTCATGTGGCCGTCGTAGGTAAACACCCGGACGATGGGCAGATCATGGCGCAGACCCACTTCAAAGTCGTTGGGGTCGTGGGCGGGGGTGATCTTGACGACACCGGTGCCCTTGGTCATATCAGCGTGCTCGTCGCAGACGATGGGGATCTCCTTGTTCAGCAGGGGCAGGACAACATGGCAGCCGTGGAGGTGGGCATAGCGGGGGTCCTCGCCGTTGATGGCAACAGCGGTATCACCCAGCATGGTCTCGGGGCGGGTGGTTGCCAGCTCCAGCATCTCGCCGGTCTCCTTGACCGGGTAGAGCAGGTGCCAGAAATTGCCGTCCTTTTCCTCGTACTCCACCTCGGCATCCGAGATGGAGGTGTTGCAGTGGGGGCACCAGTTGACCATCCGGTTGCCGCGGTAGATCAGGCCCTTGTCGTACAGGTGCACGAACACTTCCTTGACGGCATCCGAGCAGCCCTCGTCCATGGTAAAGCGCTCCCGCTGCCAGTCACAGCTGGTGCCCAGCTTTTTCAGCTGGCTGACGATGCGGTTGCCATACTTTGTCTTCCAGTCCCAGGCGCGCTCCAGGAAACCGTCGCGGCCCACCATCTCCTTGGTCAGGCCCTCGGCACGCATAGCCTCCACGACCTTGGCCTCGGTGGCGATGGATGCGTGGTCGGTGCCGGGCACCCACAGGGCGGCATAGCCCTGCATCCGCTTGGTGCGGATGAGCACATCCTGCATGGTGTTATCCAGCGCATGGCCCATGTGGAGCTGACCGGTCACGTTCGGAGGGGGCATAACGATGGTGTAAGGCTTCTTGTCGGGGTCCGCTTCCGTGTGGAAGTAGCCGCCGTCCTGCCAGAACTGGTAGATGCGGTCTTCCACCTGGCTGGGATCGTACTGTTTTGCGAGTTCTTTCATTGTATCCTCCCAAAAATGTGATGAGTGGGACGAAAAAAGCCGCCCCACGGAACGTTCCATGGGACGGCTGTAAACTACATACCGCGGTACCACCCAAATTGCACCGGCTGCAAACACAGCCCGTGCCCCTTGATGCCCCGGTAACGTGGGGCAGCTCCGAGGGCGGCTACTGGCTTCACCGCCCCTGCTCAAAAGCGACAGTGCGCGGCGCTTACCTGCCGGGCTCTCACCTGCCCCCGACTCTCTGCAAGGCGGTTTGCCGCGCACACTCTTTCTCGTTGCATTTATACAAAGAATATAACGTTTTTTTGGCGTTTTGTCAATATGCTCCGAGAACTTCCTGCTTCAATCTGCCGATCAGCCGCTCCATCAGGGCCACCCGGTTGAAGGGGGTCATCAGGTAGAGGCCGTCCGCATACGGCAGGGCGGCCTTTGCCATTTCCAGCGAGATGGCAAGACCCAGCTCCTCGCCCTGGGCACGGTCGAGCCCGGCAAACTTTTCAATGATCCAGTCCTCCACATGGATGCCGTTGATCTCGTTCTCCATGAAGATGGCGTTGCGCTGGCTGACCACCGGCATGATACCGGCCAGGATCTTTGCATCGGCCCCCAGCGTCTCCCGGGATTTTTTCAGGTTTTCCACCGCCTGTGCCGAGAGCACCGGCTGGGTCAGAAAGCCGCTCATGCCGTTTTCCAGCTTTTCTCTGGCCCGGCGCAGCTCCACATCAAAGTTGCGGGCGTTCAGATTCAGGGCACCGAACACGGTCATGGGGCCGGGCATCTCCCGGCCTTCCCCTGCCAGCGAGACGATGTACTGGGCCAGCTTGCGGGAGTTGAACTGGTAAACGTTCTTCACCTCGTCCCGCTCTGCCGTAGGGATGGGATCACCGGTGATGGCCAGCACCTCCCGCACGCCCTCGGCATACAGGCCCAGCAGCAGGGCCTTGGTGGCGTTCAGGTTGCGGTCGCGGCAGGTCATGTGGGGCAGGGTGCACAGCCCCAGCTCCCGGTGGACCCGGCAGGCCACCAGAGAGGAATCCATCCGGGCCTGTGCAATGGGGCAGTCGGCAATGGTCAGCAGGTCAGCGCCCGCCGCCTGCAGCTTTTTTGCCCCTTCCAGATAACCGGTCAGGTCTGCATTGCGGGGAGAATCCAGCTCAATGGCAATGACCTTTTCCCCTGCGTTCAGCTTACGCAGGAAAGCATCTTCATTTTCCACCGTCTGTTCCTTCACGGTGGAAAACTCTTCTGTCGGAGACGTTTTTTTCACCACGGGCAGGCTGTCCAGCTCCGCCCGCAGGGCGGCAATGTGGGCGGGGGTGGTGCCGCAGCAGCCGCCCAGGATCTGAACCGTGCCCTCGGCAGCCAGACGGCCCAGCTCCCTCGCAAAGTACTCCGGCCTGCCCTGATACTTCACCTGCGTCCGGGTGACAACGGGATACCCCGCGTTGGGCATGACCGACAGGGGCAGCGTGCCCCCCAGCTGCTTTGCCAGTGTGCGCATGGCACCGGGTGCCGACACGCAGTTCAGGCCCACGGCATCCACGATGCCGCCTTCCTGCATCCGCCGGGCAAGGTCTTTGCAGTACATGCCCTCCCGGGTGTAGCCGTCGGGCAGGACCGCAAAGGACACCAGCACAAAGGCATCCGGCACTTCCGCCTTGATGGTCCCCACGGCATCCAGAAGGCCCGCATCGGAGCTCAGGGTCTCGAACAGGAAATTCCTGGCCCCCAGCGCCGTGAACTGCTTTGCCACAGCCGTATATACCTGCCCCGCCGGAACCGCCTCGGTATCCGGAGCCGGGCCGAGGTCTGCAAAAACGGCGGCACCCGTCTCCTCTGCGGCCTGCACAGCCAGCTGCCAGCCTGCCTGCGCCAGCTGTTCCCAGCCGGGCGTGTGTGCCGCCGCCAGCCGGGGCAGGCTGAAGGTATTCGTCTTGACGGCATCAGCCCCTGCCGCCAGATACTCCCGGTGGACAGCCAGCACCCCCGCCGGGTCGGTCAGGTTGGCCTGCTCGCACTCCACCCCGGGAGCCGCCTTATAATAAGTACCCATGGCACCATCAAAAAGCAGGGGGCGGGTCTGTAACAGTTCGCGGATGTCTTTCATAAAATGTCTCCTTTTCCCTCAGTTCCCTCTTGCGAATATAAAAAAATTCAGGTATAATTTTGTTATGAAAGCGAGGTGTATTTTCATGCCGAAGATTCGTTCCAGCGCAGACCTGCGCAACAACTACAATGATATCTCTACCTTCTGCCACACCTACGCAGAGCCGGTGTTCATCACCAAAAACGGCAAGGGTGATCTGGCCGTGATGAGCATTGAGACCTACGAAGAGCTGGCAGGCCGCTTTGAGCTGTATTCCAAGCTCCAGGAAGGTCTGGACGATGTTGCCGCCGGACGCGAGCGTCCACTTGATGAAGTAATGGCTGACCTGCGAAATCGGAGGAATCGCCGATGAGCTACTATATTCACGTCACTGATGCCGCTGAACGAGACATTCAGGAAGCTTACGACTATATTGATCTGACCTTAAAAAATCCCACCGCGGCTGATTTTCTGACAGAAAGTGTCGGAACCAGTTTACAGAAGCTCGATCGTTTTCCTAATCAGAATCCTGTTGTCCATGATCCATTTTTGTATGGCCTTGGCATTCACTTTATCATTGTTCAAAACTATATGGCTTTTTATCAAATCGAGGAACCCGCTCAGGTCGTCCACATTCTCCGGTTCCTCTATGGTAAAAGCAACTGGGTCTCCATCCTCAAAACCGACTTCAGCGCAGAATAACCTTCCACTCCCCGGGCTCCGGGGAGTTTTTTGTTGCTCTCTTCCTTCAGTTTAATGAAGTTTCGCCTCTTGTCAAGCGTTTTTTTGTGGCATCGCTTGCAGGCAGGGCAGTTTTGTGCTATCCTATGCGTAACTTTTACATGTGAGGAGAGATGTACCATGCGCCATGCAGGCACACAAACGATCGAAACGGAGCGGCTGCTTCTGCGCCCGCTGACCCCGGAGGATGCCCCCATGATGTACGCCAACTGGGCCAACGACCCGGACGTGACCCGCTGGCTGCGGTGGGAGCCCCACAAAAACGTGGACGAGACCCGGGAACTGCTGGCCGCATGGGCGCTTCTCTACCCCAATGGAGATTACTACGAGTGGGGCATTGTGGAAAAGGCCACCGGACAGTTGTTTGGTACCATCGGCGTGTTCACATCCAGTTCCGCCGAGCCGGAGCGTGACCCCTGGCCCGGTTTCGACCACACGAACGGCGTGTGGGAAGTGGGCTACTGCATCGGCAAGGCCTGGTGGAACAAAGGCTTTACCACCGAAGCGCTAAAAGCAGTGGTAGAATACTGGTTCAAAAATACAGATAGTAGCTGGCTGGCCTGCTGCCATGCGTTTGAAAATCCTGCCAGCGGCCGGGTCCAGCAGAAAGCCGGCTTTGTCTACGACCACGATTCTGTCTACCACAAATTTGACGGCACACCGGTTGCCTGCAGGTGCTACGCATTGACAAGAGAACATTACGAAGAACTGAGAGGTTTATTTTGAGCGAACTTTATGACATTTTAGTAGAAACGCCCCCCACAAAGGTCATCTTACTGGCCCTGGATCAGGGGCTTTGGGACTGTGAGCGCAGCCTGAACGAGCTGGCTGCACTCTGCGAGGCCAACCACATGGAGGCTGTGGCATCCGTGACCCAGAAGCGGCAGACCCCCGAGACCGGCATCGTGCTGGGCAGCGGCAAGCTGGAGGAGGCCGCCGCTGCCGCCGGGGAGCTGGGTGCCGAGTGTGCCGTGTTTGACGGCGAGCTGACCGGCAGCCAGATCCGCAACATCTCCACGGCGCTGGGCGGCATGGAGGTCATCGACCGCACCATGCTGATTTTGGAAATTTTCCGCAGCCGCGCCGTGACCAACGAGGGCAAGCTGCAGACCGAGCTGGCGCTTCTGCGCTACCGTCTGCCCCGCCTGCAGGGAATGGGCGAGAGCCTGAGCCGCCAGGGCGGCGGTGGCGGCGGCGGTGGTGGTGCCCGCCGTGGTGCCGGTGAGACCAAGCTGGAGCTGGACCGCCGCCACGTCCACGCCCGCATCGACGCGCTGGCCGAAAAGCTGGCTGAGATGGAAAAGCGCCGGGGCGAGAGCCGCAAGGCCCGGGCCAAGACCGGGATGCCGGTGGTCAGCCTTGTGGGTTACACCAACGTGGGCAAATCCAGCCTGATGAATGCCCTGTGCGGCCCCAGCGTAGCCGAGGCCAACATGCTGTTTGCCACCCTGGACCCCACCAGCCGGAAGCTGGTTCTGCCCAGCGGCATGGCCGTTCTGCTGGTGGACACGGTCGGCTTTGTCTCCCGTCTGCCCCACAATCTGGTGGAGGCCTTCAAATCCACGCTGGAGGAAGCCGCATGGTCTGATGTCATCGTGCGGGTGGCGGACGCGGGCGACGACCAGCGGGAAGAACAGCTGGCCATTACTGATGAGGTCCTGGACGGGCTGGACTGTGCCGACATCCCCCGCCTGACCGTTTACAACAAGTGTGACAAGCCCAATGCCCTGAACTTTGACCCGGACATCCTGTTGACCAGTGCCAAGACCGGCTACGGTCTGGATGCCCTGCTGAAAAAGCTGGACGAGCTGCTCAGTGACCGGGTGCACACCATCCGGGTGCTGCTGCCTTATGATAAGCTGGGCCTGGCCGCCCCCATGCGGGAGCGGGGCAGCGTGCAGGTGGAGGAGTACCGGGAGGACGGGCTTTATCTGGAAGGCATCGTCAAAACAGAGGACCTGCACTGTTTTGAGGGTTATCTCGTGTGATCAGGTAAGCGTGACGGCGGCGGCAGGATCCTACCCCAGCGGATGGTTCCCGAAGGAGCTGCCGTCACTTTTGTAAAAAGAAAAAATCCCCAACAAACACAAAAACCCGCCTGGCAGCGGGTTTTTGTGTATAGAGGGGTGGGAAAGTATATAAAGTTGGGAATCGCAATTCAAATGCAGGCACTTGAGAAACAACGTGTTTTGCGCAGTCTTTGGCGCTTACCATGCCTCGCGATATGTATTATACGCTTTTTTCTTTTCTTGTCAAACAAAATTTTTGACATTTGCTTTAATTTAGCACTTTACATTTCGATCAAAACTTTATATAATTAACACAGAAAACACAAAAGCGAGTTTTTCCGCAGTTTATGCGATTGCAACAACAGTAAAACTTTACTTTCAAAAATTTTTGTACAATTCAACAAAAACATAAAAGGAGACCTTTCTCATGGACGATTTAGACCGCAAGATTCTCTCCCTTCTCGCAAAAAATGCCCGGATGCCCGTCAAGGAGATTGCCGAGCAGGTAGCACTGACCAGCCCGGCTGTTTCCAGCCGCATCCACAAGCTGGAGACCGACGGTATCATCAGCGGCTACACCGTGGTACTGAACCGCCCGGCAGACCGTGTCTATGTGGACGCGCTCATCAGCCTGTCCGTCACACCCAGCCACCGGGACGAGCTGGTGGAGCTGATGCAGAACAGCAAGGAGGTGCTGCAGTGCTACCATGTCACCGGTGCCTACACCTTCCTCATCAAGGTCAGCTGCGGCAGCATGCCCCAGCTGGAGCACCTGATCCTGCAGTTCCAGAAGCTGGGCACCACCAGCACCCAGATCATCCTTTCTACTCCGGTCAACCATGGTGATCTGGAAGCGCTGCAGCTGTAAGCCGTTCACAGAACTGTTACAACTGCTGTGCAATCTTCCGGCCTTCCGGGCCGTATTCCTGATACAAGGCCGCCGTTCAGCGGCTGCATAAACGCCCCCAAAGGCGGGCAGACTGATCACGATCACCCTGCCTTTGTCAGACGAAAGGAACTACGACCATGAAAAAACGCATTCTCGCCGCTCTGCTGGCTCTTGGCTGTGCCCTGCTGGTGTTCACCGGCTGCGGCAGCAAAAAAGATACCACCCCCAAAGACTACACCCAGATCATCCACGATGCCCGGGAAGCCGAGGACAATGATTATTATATGATCTTCTCCCCGGCAGAGGACGGCAAGTTCACCGCCCAGTACGGCTACAGCGCCAGCTATCCGGCGGATGACCTGAACGATGAGATCCAGAACATGCTGCTCCCCCTGCTGGACCTGCCCGAGGGCAGCTACACCGATCTTGCCGCCTCCCTCTCTGCCATGATGGTGCAGAGCTACGGCGTTGCCATCGTCAAGCCTGCTGAGGGCAAGACGCAGGAGGTCGTGGACGCAATGGATGCCTATATCCAGAACCAGCAGCAGACGATGGAGCACTACCTCGAGGATCAGTATCAGATCGCCGCCGCCGCCAAGGTGGCCACTGTCCCCACCGGCGAAGTGGTCATGGTGTGCTGTGAGAACAGCGATGCCGTGATGAACGCCATCAAGACCGCTCTGGCCGCTTAAATTATTTTTCAAAACAACAATGCCCTGTACCGTTTTGCATGGTACAGGGCATTCTTATTTCTACCAGATGGATTATATCGTTCAAATATCACATATCTGAACGGGAATATGCGTTCTTCATATTGCTGCTCAGCTCAAACAGCACCTTATCCAGCGTGTCGGCGGCGCGGGCCTTGACCTCATCGGCCAGGGCCTCGTTGGCCTCCTGGCGCAGGGCGGCGCGGCGGGCGGGGTCGGTCTCGGCCAGCTGCTTTGCGTCATACTGATTCAGCAGGGCACGGCAGGCGGAGAGCACCCCCAGCTCATAGCGCTCGACATGGAACACCGACTTGCCATAGGAAGCATCCGCCATCGCAGCGATCATCCGGCTGACCCAGTAGAAGCTGTCGGTGGACACCTCACCGGTGGTGCCGGCCAGATAGGCCGGGGTCGTCTCCACATTGGCGTAGAAGGGCACCATGGCGTTCAGGGCATTGGAGGCGTAGGCCACCCACTCCACTGCCTGCAGGTCGGCGGGCAGATCAGGCCGCAGCTGGATCAGCGCCACAAAGTCGTTGCGGTTGATGCCGATGGAGCGGTAAACGCCTCGGTTCTCTCTGGCACCGTAGCTTGCATACGGATCGTACGGCGTGCCCTGATAATGGCTGGACAGCACATATTTCACGTCCTCGGGGGTGATCTTCTTCTCAGGCACCATGCACCAGGGCAGGTCGTCGGAAGCCGGGGTATAGTCGGCATCGGGGCCATCCCAGACCCAGGTGGTGGGGTTCAGGGTACGCAGCATGTACCAGGCGCGGGGCGTGTTGTAAACGTGGTCGGAATCGGTGTGGCTGCCAAAGGCGGCACGAGGGTCGAACACGCCGTCCTGTGCCAGGTCGAGGTGATACTTTGCAATGAACTCCCTCAGGTCAGCCGAGCAGAGATGGTTTTCCTGCGCGCCAAAGGCATCGTCCAGATCAAAGGCATCGATGCCCAGCTGGTTCGGCATCACCACATAACTGTCATCGGGCACACGGCGTGCCATCCAGTGGTGGCCGCCGATGGTCTCCAGCCACCAGATCTCGTTTACGTCCTGAAATGCAATGCCGTTCATCTCGTAAGTACCGTAAGTCTCCAGCAGCTTGCCCAGCCGCTCCACGCCCTCGCGGGCGGTGTGGATGTAGGGCAGCACCAGATAGACGATGTCCTCCTCGCCGATGCCGCCGGGCACCTCGGGCTGCTCCCCCCTGGCAGGCTGGTACACCACCAGCGGGTCAGCGCCCAGCACGCGGGGGTTGGAGGTGATGGTCTCGGTGGCGGTCATACCGACATTGGCGGCATTGACACCGGCTGCGGCCCAGATTCCCTTGCCCTCCACGGCATTTGGCATGGCGGTCATCCGCATGGGGTCACCGGGCAGCGGGATTTCCACATGGGACAGCACCGAGCGGTAGACCGCCGGATGCTCCTCGGGCTGGACCACCACGAATTTCTTTGCCGTGAAATGGCCGGAACCGGAATCGTCGTTGCGGGCGATCATGGTGGAGCCGTCATAGGATGCGTTTTTACCAACCAGAAGCGTTGTACATGCCATAATATCTTCTCCTCCGAATCGAAGTATCTGTCTCTCGGTTTGCCTTGACTGATTGTAATCCTTTTTGTTTCAAAAGGCAAGAGGGCTTACCGGAGCCGTTCCCCGTTTTCCTCCGGGGCCGGAGCAGCTGCCGGGGCGCAGTCCCGGCCAAAGTAGAGCGCCACTTCGCCGATCTTCTTTTTGCGCAGCAGGAAGAGAGTCGGGATCAGATAGATCAAGAGCGAGAGCATCATGCTGGCATCATAGCCTGAAATGCTCTCGGCCACGCCCTCCGTGCCGTACAGGCCGCCCACCAGCATAGAAGCAATGTCCATGGCCCCGTGCAGGAACACCGTGACCCACAGGTTGCCGGTGCGGAAATAGATGGCTGCGAACAGCGTGCCCAGCGATGCCGCAAAGACACACTGCATCAGCACACCGAAGGGAGCGCTGGACAGCAGATTGGTCAGGTGGGCCGCGCCAAACAGCAGGCCCGACAGCAGGCAGGCTTTCCAGACCCCCGCCCTGCCGGTGCCAAAGCGCTCCAGCAGGCTCTGGGCAATGACCCCGCGGAAGATGAACTCCTCCGCCACGCCCACCAGTGCCATGCTCAAAAAGAAGCTGAGGATGCTGAACGCAGGCTGCAGCTGGCCATCCTCGGGCATCCCGAACATCAGCTTGGTATACAGGCTGTAACCGATGAGCACCAGCGGATACATTCCCACCAGCAGCCCGTTGAAAAAGCCGCTGCCCCGGCGGCGGAGCAGGTACATCTTACCGGTGCGGCCCAGAATAACCAACGCCACCACCATGCCCACCGCCTCCTGCACGGCGCTGAGGAAGTAGGAGTCCACCCGTTCCAGGTCCACCCCAAAAAGCACCAGTGCAAACACAATGAGATAGGATGACAGCAGCAGGCTGCCCAGAAACAGCACCTCGGATAAAACGCAGAAGCCGATGGGATGCTTTGCGCGCAGACGTTTCAGCATAAAAATATCCTCCTGAATCTTAGTGGCTCTATTCTAACATACTTTGCCGGAAAGAGAAAGTTTTTGGTATTTTCTGCTCAGGCGAAAAATCTCAAAAAAAGTGTTGACAAGACCCGGGCCGTATAGTATAATATCCCTTGTCAGCGGCGAGGTTCAAAGCTGACGACAACAGAATGATGGGGATTTGCATAGTGGTAGTGCGGTAGACTCTGACTCTACTTGTGGGAGTTCGATTCTCTCATCCCCAACCAGAAAACCGCAGTCGCCTTCCGGCTGCGGTATTTTCGGGGCATAGCGCAGTTGGTAGCGCGCCTCGTTCGGGACGAGGAGGCCGTGGGTTCAAATCCCGCTGCTCCGATCGAAAAAGAGACATACTTCGGTGTGTCTCTTTTTTCTTTTTACAAAATTTTTTCTTGACACATTTCCCCTTTGGGAATACTCTTATAGTACCAGATATCCCCTGCTCTGCGGCGGGAAAGATCAAGAGGAAACGAGGGATTTGTGAGATGAAAAAACGTGTTGGCATCCTGACCTCCGGCGGCGACTGCCCGGGCCTGAACGCAACCATTCGCGGCGTAGCAAAGGCACTGTATGCCCGGATGGGTGATAATGTGGAGATTGTGGGCATCCTGAACGGCTACCACGGCCTGATCAACGGCGAGTACAGGGAGATGTGCGAGGACGACTTCCGCGGCATCCTGACACTGGGCGGCACCATTCTGGGCACCAAGCGCACCCCCTTCAAACTGATGCGCGTGGTCGAGGACGACAAGATTGATAAAGTCGCGGCTATGAAAAAGACCTACAAGGACGCAAAGCTGGACTGCCTGCTCTGCCTGGGCGGCAACGGCACCCACAAAACCGCCAACCTGCTCTCGCAGGAAGGCCTGAACATCATCGGTCTGCCCAAGACCATCGATAACGATATCTACGGCACCGATGTGACCTTTGGCTTCCACACCGCTGTGGACATTGCCACCGAGGTCATCGACCGCATCCACACCACCGCCGGCAGCCACAGCCGCGTGATGTGCATCGAAATTATGGGCAACAAGGCCGGTTGGCTGACCCTCTACTCCGGCATTGCAGGCGGCGCAGATATCATCCTGCTGCCCGAGCAGCCCTACGACATCGACCGTGTCTGCGAGGCCGTGGAGCGCCGGGCAAAGCGCGGCTCCAACTTCTCCATCATCGCCGTGGCCGAGGGTGCCATGAACGTGGACGAGGCCAAGCTGAAGCGCAAGGAGTGGGCTGCCAAGCGCGCCGAGGCCGGCTACACCACCGCCACCAACCGCATTGCCGCTGCCGTCCAGAAAAAGACCGGCATGGAGACCCGGGTCTGCATCCCGGGCCACATGCAGCGCGGCGGCAGCCCCAGCGCCTACGACCGCGTGCTGGCCACCCAGTTCGGCAGCTACGCCGCCAAGCTGGTGGAGATCGAGCAGTACGGCGTTACGGTGGCTCTCGTGAACAACCACGTCATCTCCAACCGTCTGGAGGATATCGCCGGTAAGACCCGCAATATCCCCGAAGGCTGCGAGCTCCTCACCGTAGCAAAACGCATGGGGATCAGCTTGGGCTGAGAAATCTTTCCGGCATGACCGCAATCTTCTTCCCGGTTTATCCGTATTCCAAGTGTAACAAAACCTCGTGGAAGGAAGTGTCTCTCCATGAAAAAAATCCATAAGTTCTTTTCTAAAGATTTGCTCCATATTCTTGGTGCTGTTGGGATTTTTGTTGCTTTTCTGATTTCTATCGCCTATAAGCAAGTTGGAATCGGGGCACTCATAGCTGCGTGGCTTATTGCTATCGCAATTATCGGGGTAGCATGGATTACAGACATCCGCAAAGCAGACCTGCTGAAAAACGGAAAGATTGTTTCCGGAAAAGTTAATGCAGTAAAAAGGGTTCACATAAAATTCCACATGAGTACCTATCACCTTGCTGATGAAGATGTAATTTATCCTTGGGTGATCCGGTACCAGTATAAGATTGGAAAAGACACTTATTATGGACAGTCCCATTGGTTTTGGTTCAATCCTCTCGTGAGCAAGGGAACACCTATAAAGGTGACTATTGATCCTCAAAACCCAGAAAGAAGCATTGTTGCTGCATGGGAAAGTTAATAGATTGTTTCTTTCCTCTATGATGACGGAAATTCCAAAGGAGCACAATCTCCTTTGGCACACGACTTTGGTACAAAGTCTAGTATGTTACACCTCGATAGAGGTGTAACGTTCCCAGACGCAAAAAGTCCCATGCCCAGCACTTTGGCGGTGCGGGCATGGGACTTTTTGCTTTTTAGACCTAGCGGAGCGAACAGTAACCAATCCTGACATCCAGTTGCCGTGTCATTTGTTGAATACTGTTTTACGAACAGTCTGCGGATGGACGTTCCCTCTTTTTCAATATACCGAACAAGAACTTACTTATTCTTGTACATTTCCTCGTAGTATTTCTGGTAGTTGCCGCTGGTGATGTGCTCCATCCACTCCTCGTGCTCGAGATACCAGTCGATGGTCAGGACGATGCCCTTTTCAAACGGAGTCTCCGGATACCAGCCCAGATCGTTCTTGATCTTGGTGGGGTCGATGCCGTAGCGGCGGTCGTGGCCCAAACGGTCGGCAACGTGCTTGATCAGATCCTCGCTGATGCCGTCGTCCTTCAGGCGGTCGTGCAGCTGCTCAATGATGGTCTTGACGATGAAGATGTTGGGGCGCTCGTTGTGGCCGCCCACATTGTAGACCTCGCCGATCTTGCCGCCGTTGCAGACCATATCGATGGCCTTGCAGTGATCCTCAACGTACAGCCAGTCACGGATCTGCATACCGTCACCGTAGACAGGCAGCTGCTTGTGGTGCTTGACGTTGTTGATCATCAGGGGGATCAGCTTCTCAGGGAACTGATAGGGGCCGTAGTTGTTGGAGCAGCGGGTGATGTTGATGGGCATACCGTAGGTATCGTGGAATGCCATAACGAACATATCAGCGCTGGCCTTGGAGGAGGAGTAGGGGCTGTGGGGGCACAGCGGGGTGGTCTCCATGAAGTAGCCCTCGGCACCCAGAGCGCCGTAGACTTCATCGGTGGAGACCTGCAGGTACTTCTTGCCTTCCTTCCAGGTCTTGGCATCGGCATCGTACCAGGCTTCCTTTGCACGCTGCAGCAGGTTCACGGTGCCCATGACGTTGCTCTGGACAAAAATCTCGGGGTTCTTGATGGAACGGTCCACATGGCTCTCAGCGGCAAAGTTGATGACATAATCGAAATCGTACTTTGCAAACAGGCTCTCCACCAGCTCCTTGTCGCAGATGTCGCCCTGCACGAACACATGGCGGGGGTCGCCCTCCACATCCTTCAGGTTCTCCAGATTGCCCGCATAGGTCAGCTTATCCAGGTTGACCAGCAGGATCTCGGGGTACTTCTTGAGCATATAGTGGACAAAGTTGGAGCCGATAAAACCGGCGCAGCCGGTGATCAGATATTTTTTCATAGGTTTATTCTACCTCAATTTTCAGGTTTTATCTTCTTGGGGAAGCTTTCCCCTTATTTCATCCCATTCTCGCCGTCCCAGTGGGCGAAGAAGCAGGCCAGGGCCTCTTTCCAGTCCCGCACATCGTTGCCCACGGTGCAGCGGAGCATCCGGTTGTCCAGTGCGCTCCACTTGGGGCGGTCGGCGCTTTCGGGATGCTTTGCCTTGTACTCCTCGCTGGTGCAGGGAGCCACAGAGGCATCCACACCAGACAGGCGGATGATCTCGGAAGCAAAATCGTACCAGGAGCAGATGCCCTCACCGGTGCAGTGATACAGGCCGTACTCATGGGTCACGCAGAGCTGCAGCAGCTCATGGGCCAGGTCAACCGCGTTGGTGGGGTTGCCGCACTGGTCGTTGACCACCTCCAGCTTGCCGAATTTCCGGCCAGCGTTGACAATGGTCTTGACGAAGTTCTTTCCGTAGTAGCTGTACAGCCATGCCGTGCGGACGATGAAATGGCGGTGGCAGAACTGCTCCACATACTTTTCGCCCATGAGCTTGGTGGAGCCGTAGGCGCTGATGGGGCCGGGGATGGTGGCCTCGTCCTGTGCAATGCCGCCGTTCTCACGGCCGGAGAACACATAGTCCGTGGAGACATGCACCAGGCGGGCACCGGTCTTTTCAGCGGCCTGTGCCAGATTGCGGGGGCCCAGAGCATTTGCCTTGAAGGCTGTGTCGTGGTTCACCTCGCAGCCGTCCACGTTGGTGTAGGCGGCGCAGTTGATGATGACATCCGGGCGCTGGCGGCGGATGAAGTCATCCACCATCTTATAGTTGGAGATATCCAGCTCCGGCAGGTCCACCGGGATCACGGTGGCATTCATCAGCTTTTCGGGGATGGGGCCGATCTCACTGCGGCCCTCCCGCAGCTGCTTGATGATCTCGGTGCCAAGCTGGCCCTTGCAGCCGGTGACGATGATTTTCATGGGTGATTCCCCTCCTGCATCAATATCTCAGTTTTCCATCGGCCACGTTCTTGAGGTGCTGGCCGTAGGGGCTCTTACCATAACGGGAAGCGCTCTCCAGCAGGGTCTCGCGGTCGATCCAGCCATACTTGAAGGCGATCTCTTCGGGGGCGCTGATCTTGATGCCCTGACGCTTTTCGACCATGCGGACAAAGTCGGCGGCATCCACCAGGCTCTCCATCGTGCCGGTATCCAGCCATGCAAAACCGCGGCCCAGCAGCTGGACATCCAGCTCGTCCTTCTTCAGGTACATATCGTTCAGGGTCGTGATCTCCAGCTCACCGCGGGCAGAGGGCTTGACCTGCTTTGCCATCTGGACCACTTCCTTGTTGTAGAAGTACAGGCCGGTGATGGCGTAGTTGCTCTTCGGGTGCTCGGGCTTTTCTTCCACGCTCAGCACCTTGCCGTTCTGGTCAAATTCCACGATGCCGAAACGCTCGGGGTCCTGCACATAGTAGCCGAACACGGTGCAGCGACCCTTGGTCTCTGCATTGGCGGCGGCAGTCTTGAGGATCTTGGAGAAGCCGTTGCCGTAGAAGATGTTGTCGCCCAGGATCATGGCGCAGCAGTCGTCGCCGATGAACTCTTCGCCCAGAATAAAGGCCTGTGCCAGACCATCGGGAGAGGGCTGGACCTTATATTGCAGATGGATGCCGTACTGGCTGCCATCGCCCAGCAGCGCCTCAAAGCGCGGCGTATCAGTGGGGGTGGAGATGATCAGGATATCCTGAATGCCCGCCAGCATGAGGGTGGACAGAGGATAGTAGATCATGGGCTTATCGTAGACAGGCAGCAGCTGCTTGCTGGTGACCATCGTCAGCGGATAAAGCCGGGTGCCGGCACCGCCGGCCAGAATAATGCCTTTCATAATTTGTGCACTCCTTTATTTGTATTGAAAAAGTTGTGCAGCTATACGGGGTGAAACGCTCACCTCGTAATATTCAAAGCGGAGCTGCGTCCGCTGTCAACAAAGTTACAGGGTAAAAGTTCTGGCCGCGCGGGGCGGCATCAGATAGTTTTACACCTTATTCTACTCTCAAATCGAAAAAAAAGCAAGAAAAAACGGCCTGTTCCAGAATTTTTTCCGGAACAGGCCGTCAAACAGAACCGTTCAGCCGCCCACGGCGGCAGCACATCGCGATGGTGGAGCGTTTCTTACCACTTGAAGCCCCACTTATGGAAATACTTCAGCAGGTTTCCCGTCTGCCAGAGGGCGGGCTTGAGATCCCGGTGGGCAGCGCGGTGCCAGGCGTGGATGGCGGTATACTGGGGCACCAGATACACCTTGCCCCGGGTGCGCATCTTCTGGGTGAGATCCGCATCCTCCACATACATGAAGTAGCTCTCGTCAAAGCCGCCCACCGCCTTGAAGGTGCTGGTGCGCACACCGGAAAAGCTGCCGGTGCAGAACTCGATCTCGATGGGCCTGGTCAGGTCCTCATCCAGCATCAGGTAGTGGTCGTTCTGCCCTTTCCAGAAGCTGAGCCGGGGCAGCTGGCGGTAGAGCATGGGCCGCAGGGCGCACCGGCGCAGGGGCAGCCGCTGGGGCTTTCCGTCCGGGAACACCAGCGAGGGCCGGGCCATCACGGCATCCGGGTGAGCGGCCATCCAGTCGGCCAGATCACTCAGGGTATCAGCGGTCAGCTGGATATCCGGGTTGAGGATAAAGTGGAAATCACTGTCCAGCTCGGGCAGGATCATATTGTGGCCGGTGCCAAAGCCGCCGTTCTCGGTGCGGCAGTGCACCACCACCTGCTGGCCCGGACCTGCTGCCAGCAGGCCGTCCGCCACGGCCTGCTCCAGCTTTTTGCCGCTGCCGTCCGGGCTGGCATTGTCCACCAGATACAGGGTCACCGGGTAGCGGCGCGTGCAGTGCAGCACTGTCTGCGCCGCCTTCAGCGCCTCGTCATAGCCGTTATATACAACAATACAGGCTGATAGTTTCATCAATTCACTCCAAAGGCAGGATCTTCAGCGTGAAGTCCTCACGCTGGATATCAAAGTTGGGGTTGGTGCAGGGATCGCCTGCGGCCAGCAGGTCTCCCCAGCGGGCCTGGAAGCGGAGCACCTCGCCCTGGAAGCGCTTCTGCTTTTCGGGGTTGTCCTCGGTGCCGCGGCTCTTGCTCTCGTAGTGGTAGAGCTGGGCAAAGGGGGTAAACACGTTGGTGTAGCCCGCCTCCCGCACACGGACACAGAAATCCACATCGTTGAAGGCCACGGCATAGCTCTCGTCCAGGCCGTTCATCTCATCATAGATCTCCCTGCGGATGAGCAGACAGGCGGCGGTATCGCCGTAAACATCCTGCACATAGTTCAGCCGCCCCATGTAGCCATCGGATGCAGCCGGGAAATACTTGTGCAGGTGGCCCGCCACGCCGCCGATGCCAAAGCCGATGCCGGCGTGCTGGATGGTGTCATCGGGGTAAAGCAGCTTTGCACCCACACAGCCCACCCGCTTCTGCTGGGCGTACATGACCATCTCCTCCAGCCAGTTGGGGGTGATGACCTCAGTATCGTTGTTGAGCAGCAGCAGGTATTCGCCGGTGGCATACTGCTCGCCAAAGTTGTTCAGGGCGCTGTAATTGAAGCCCTTGCCCTCCCAGGTCACGACCTTGAGGTTGTCCGGGTGTTCCTTCTGCATCCGCTCGTAGACGCGGAAGGTCTCGGGCTGCTTGCTGTTGTTCTCGATGAGGATGAGTTCAAAATCCGGGTAGGTGGTGCGGGCATAGATGGAATCCACGCAGAGCTCCAGATCCCGGATGTGGTCGCAGGTGGGGATGAGGATGCTCACCCGGCCCGGGTGCTCGATGGTGTAATCGGTCTTGTAATAGCCCGGAGTGCCGGGGATGAGGGCAACATCGTCCACAGCGATCCCGCAGCGGGCATAGTGGGCCTTGAGGGCCGCAATGCCTGCGTCGATGCAGTAGGTCTTGGCGGAGATATCTGCCGCCGTGCTGCCGGGGCTGGAGCGCCAGTAATACAGGGCATGGGGAATGTGAACGATCTTCTCAGCCTGTTCCGTCAGGCGGAGGAACAGCTCGTAATCCTGGCTGCCGTTGTACTCCATCCGCTCGCCGCCGCCGGCCCGCTCCATCAGGGCGCGGCTGAACACGGTCAGGTGGCAGATGTAGTTGTTGGAGCGGAGGTTGTCCAGCATGAAGTCGGGCTTGAAGTGGTAGAGCACCACATGCTCCGGCTTCCCCTCAAAGGTCGCCTCGTCGGTGTAGACAAAGTCGGCCTTCTGCTCGGCAATGGCCCTGGCCGCGTACCACAGGGCGCAGGGATGCAGCAGGTCATCGTGGTCCAGCAGGGCGATATACTCACCGGTGGCCATCTCAAAGCCCTTGTTGGTGTTGCCAGGGATCAGCTCATTCTTTTCCAGCTTCTGATACCGGATGCGTGCATCGGCCTTCGCACGGGCCTGCACATGCTGGCCTACGGCCTCGTCCTTACCGGCATCCACGCAGCAGAGCTCCCAGTTCTTGTAGGTCTGGTTCACCACGGAATCCAGCATCTCGTCCAGGAAATCCAGCGGGGTGTTGTACAGGGGCACCACGATGCTGATCTTGGGCCCGGCAGGCTGATCGTTTGCCTGCCTGACCAGCAGCTCCACCGGGGCAAAGCGGTCGGCCCGCAGGAGGTTCCCCGGGAAGAGGGCGGCATACTCCCGCTTGGCGCGGGCGTGCTCCCGCACTCCCGAGATGCCGTCCCGGCGCAGCTCACCCAGCAGGACGAAAAGCGGAAAGGTGTGCCAGATCTGGCGGCTCTTGCTGACAACATACCGCATGGGCCAGGTCAGCTTCCAGAAGGTAGAGCTGGTCACCTCGTTCAGGGTCTTTTCCAGGTTCTTGGCATGGCTGCGGCTCAGGGAAAGATCGCTGCGGAGCCGCTCGATGAGGGCGGCTTCCTCGTTGCAGGTGCGCTCGGCACGCACCATCCGGTCCCGCAGGAGATCCAACTCCTTCTCATAGCCCGCGATCATCTCGGCGGTGGCAGGCTGGACCGTGCAGTACAGAGCCGACTGCTGGGCACGGCCCCGGCTGCGCCAGCGGAAATCCCGGTAGTAGCCCCGGCGGGCCAGTTCCTCGGCCCAGCCCTCAGCCACGTTGCTGCCGGTAAACACCAGCAGCACCTGTCCGGGCAGCTGCGCGGGCATCTCCACCCAGGCGGGGTCCTCCACCACCAGCAGGTCTGCCTGCCGGGCAGCCACTGTAAAGGGGTTGGCATCCACGCCCGCCCGGTGCAGGGCCTTTTCCAGTGCCGGGGTCTCGGCGTTCAGCACCGCAGCTGTTGCCGGGGCCAGCTCCTCCGCAATGCGCTGTGCCAACAGGCGGCAGCGCTCCATGTCCTGCTTTGTTTCCTTTGCTTTCTCCAACTGCATTCCGACTTCTCCACTTCACTGGGCCATTCCACCGCCCAGACGCATTTTTACAAACTATAATAGTATACCAGATTTCGTCCCGTTTGAGAAGCGCTTTTCCGCATTTCCTGCGCTTTCCGGTGCAAAATTTATCACAGTCCCAGCAGGCTCCACAGCCAGCCGAACAGGCCGCCGTTCGAGCTGCCGCTGCCCACCGTGCCAAAGGACACGCCGGTATAGTAGTGGCGCAGGATGTCCCGGTAGCCCATGCCCTGCTCCTGCGCATAGCCCACCATGCCGCACTGGCTCATGCCCACACCGTGGCCGAAGCCATAGTAGTTCATGCAGGGGGTTCCGTTCTCGTCCGCGCTGAAATCAAAGCAGTAGCGGGAGGAAACGAACTGGCCGATGTAGCGGTAGCTCTTTCCGTTCGAGACAAAGGTATTGTACCGGACAAAGCCGCCCAAATCCTTATGGGTGGTGTCGGCGCTCTCGTAGGGCTGGCCGGTCCTGCTGTCGTTGTACTCGGTATAGCGGTAATCCTTGCCGATGACCCGGCGCATCAGGTTGTGATACTGCTCCTCGTAAGGGCTTTCCACGCTCTGCAGATAGGGCACATCGGTGCCCCAGGCATCCAGACCGGAGCAGGTGCCGTACACGCCGGTCTGGGTGTTGTACCCCGCGCTGGCCGACCACACTGCATCGATGACGCTGCCGTTGCAGGTCAGCACCTCGTCCTTGACCTCAGAGACTGCCCTGCGGATGGCACTGCGGGCAGAGGAAGGGATCTGATCCACGGGGGTGTACACCAGCGCGTTGGCCGAAGAGCCGTATTTCTTGTGGTATTCCAGATAGGAGTGGATGGCCACTGTCTGCGCTTTCCACGCCTGCTGTGCCGCCGCGTCACTGACATAGCTGCCGATGGAGCCCAGCTCGGTGTAGGTGATGCCCACCAGACAGTCCTCAAGATCCAGGGTCACGTTCCGGCGCAGGCCCTGCCCCTTGACGTTCAGGTAGGGCATGGTGATGGTATCGCCGGAGCCGAAGAGCCAGCTCAGGCAATTTTCCTCCTCGTCCGGGATCAGAGTAGTGTTGGCACCGCCCATGGTGGTGGCACCGGCAGGCAGGGTCTCCCCTTCCGCTGCAAAGGCGGCAGGCACTGCCATGCAGAGCAGCACCACCGCCAGCATCAGCGCCGCACACCGGCGCGCAAACTTCGACATCCGTTTCAAGTTCCTTGTCCTCCTGCGTTCTGTATTTTATTCAGTTTAGCACAGTGCAGGGCCGCGGGCAAGGACTTGAATCAAGAAAACGCCGCCGGGCAGAGCCAAAAGCTCCACCCGGCGGCGTTTCACTGTTTCTATCTTATGCTTCCTGTCAGCGGCTCTCCCCGCGCTGCGCAATGCGGGAGAAGCGCTTATCCTTTTCGTCGTCCTTCTCGGCATCCTCAGCCGGGGCGGCGGGGGTCAGGCGCACCTCCGTCACGCGGCGCTTGGCGGTGCGGGTAACAACACCATCGTACTCGCCCAGGGTAAAGCGGTCGCCTACCTTGGGCAGATGGCAGGTCTTTTCCTGCACCAGACCGTTGACGGTATTGGAATCGATATCCTCTTCCTCCGGCAGGTCGAGCTCCTCATACAGATCATCGACGCTGGCAGAGCCGGACACCAGCCAGCTGCCGTCCGACTGCTTGCGGAAGTCCTCAGTGACCTCGTCGTGCTCATCCCAGATCTCACCCACCAGCTCTTCCAGGATATCCTCCAGCGTGATGATACCCTCGGTGCCGCCGTATTCGTCCACAACAACGGCCAGGTGATGGTGCTGCTCCCGGAGGGTGCGCAGCAGCTGGGAGATCTGCGTGGAGCCCGTGGTATACAGGGTGGGCACCACCAGATCATCGATCTTGGTCGCCTTTTTCAGGCGGGCGATATAGAAATCCTTTTCATGTACCACACCAATGATGTTATCAATGGTGCCGTGGTAGACAGGCAGACGGGAGTAACCGGACTCCGCAAAGGTCTGGGCCAGCTCCTCCAGCGGGATATCATCCTCCACAGCCACCACATCCACACGGGGGGTCAGGATCTCTTCCACCTCCACGTCATCGAACTCGATGGCGCTGCGGATGAGCTCGCTTTCCCGGTCGGTCAGTTCGCCGTCATTTTCAGCCTCGCTGACCATGGTCATCAGCTCACCCTCTGTGATGGTATCGGCCTCGCCGCTGTGGACAAAGTGGCCCAGCAGCTTTTTCCACTGGGTGAACAGCCAGGTCAGCGGGGTCATCAGGGCCAGCAGGAGCACAAGGAAGGGCGAGACTGCCGTGGCCACCTTTTCCGGCATCTCCTTGGCCAGGCTCTTGGGAGTCACTTCGCCAAAGATCAGCACGATGATCGTCAGCACAATGGTGGACACCGTTGCACCCCGCTCGGCACCCAGCATCTGGGTAAACAGGATGGTGCCAATGGAGGCGGCGGCGATGTTCACGATATTGTTGCCGATGAGGATGGTGGAAAGCAGCTTATCGTATTGCTCTGCCATGGCCAGCACCCGGGCGGCAGAGGAATCGCCGTCCTCGGCGCGGCTTTTCAGGCGGATCTGATTCAGGGAGGAAAATGCGGTCTCGGATGCGGAGAAAAAGGCGGAGAAACCCACCAGGATCACCAGCGCTACCCAGAGCGTCATACTGCCATCGTCCATAATAAAGGAAAATCACACTCAACTTTCTGTTTTTTATTAAAGAACGGACTCCCTCAGTCTGCTTCGCAGCCAGCTCCCTCAATGAGGGAGCCTTGCCGCACGGTCAGCCTCCCTCACCGAGGGAGGTGGCATCGCGCAGCGATGACGGAAGGAGTTCTTTCCTAGGGATACAAAAATGTGCTTTCCACCGTGGCTGTTCCGCGATGAAAAGCACATCAATGTTACTTGTTATAATATCATATTCCGCACTCCCATGCAAGCATTACAGCCGGCACAGAGGTAAAAAACTGGCAAAACTGTGGAAAATCATTTCAGCACAAGGGCATTTCCGTCGTAATCCACGGTCAGGGTGCTGCCCTCGGCATAGCGGCCCTGAATGATCGCCTTGGCGATCAGGGTCTCCACCCGGCTCTGGATGAACCGTTTGATGGGGCGGGCACCATAGACGCTGTCGTAGGCAGAATCGATGATGTAGTCCTTGGCGGCGGTGGTCACGTCCAGATTCAGGTGCTTGCCCTCGTCCATGCGGCTGCGCAGGTCTGCCAGCTGCAGATCCACGATCTTGCGCATCTCGTCCTTGGTCAGGCTCTTGTAGTAGACGATCTCGTCCAGACGGTTCAGGAACTCGGGGCGGAACTTGCTCTTGAGCAGCAGGTCGATCTGATGCTTTGCGTCGTCGCTCAGCTCGTTGGAGCCATTGGCCCGGCGCTGCTCCAGATCGTTCAGGATGATGTCGCTGCCCAGATTCGAGGTCAGGATGATGACCGTGTTCTTGAAGTCCACGGTACGGCCCTGGCTGTCGGTGATGCGGCCATCGTCCAGCACCTGCAGCAGGATGTTGAACACGTCGGGGTGGGCTTTTTCCACCTCATCGAACAGCACCACGCTGTAGGGTTTGCGGCGGACAGCCTCGGTCAGCTGGCCGCCCTCCTCATAACCCACGTATCCCGGAGGCGCGCCGATCAGGCGGCTGACGCTGAACTTCTCCATATACTCCGTCATATCGATACGCACCATGTTGCGCTCATCGTCAAACAGAGCCTGTGCCAACGCCTTGGCCAGCTCGGTCTTGCCCACACCGGTGGGGCCGAGGAAGAGGAAGCTGCCGATGGGGCGGTTGGGGTTGGCGATCCCGGCGCGGCTGCGCAGGATGGCCTCGCTCACCTTGGTCACGGCCTCGTCCTGACCAATGACTCTCTTGTGGAGCACATCGTCCAGATGCAGCAGCTTCTCGCGCTCGCCCTCCACCAGCTTCTCCACCGGGATGCCGGTCCAGCGGGCCACGATCCGGGCGATTTCCTCGTCGGTCACACGGTCACGCAGGAGGCTGTCCTCCTTCTTCTCGTTGGCCAGCTTTTCCTCCGCTTCCAGCTGTTTCTGCAGCTCGGGCAGCTTGCCGTATTTCAGCTCAGCAGCCTTGTTCAGATCATACTCACGCTGGGCTTTCTCAATGGCGGCATTGGTCTGCTCGATCTGCTCACGCAGGGTCTGTACCTTGCCAATGGCGTTCTTCTCGTTTTCCCACTTTGCCTTCATGCTGCGGAACTTATCCTGCAGCTCGGCCAGTTCCTTTTCCAGCTCATGCAGGCGGCTCTGGCTCAGGGCATCGGTCTCCTTTTTCAGGCTGACCTGCTCGATCTGCAGCTGGGTGATGCGGTGGGCCAGATCATCCATCTCGCTGGGCATACTGTCCATCTCAGTCTTGATCATGGCGCAGGCTTCATCCACCAGGTCGATGGCCTTATCCGGCAGGAAACGGTCGGTGATATAGCGGTCAGAGAGGGTTGCGGCGGCGATCAGCGCATTATCGCTGATCTTCACGCCGTGGAACACCTCATAGCGCTCCTTCAGACCACGCAGGATGGAGATAGTGTCCTCCACCGTGGGCTCATCCACCTGCACCGGCTGGAACCGGCGCTCCAGAGCGGGGTCTTTTTCGATATACTGGCGGTATTCGTCCAGCGTGGTCGCGCCGATGCAGTGCAGCTCACCCCGGGCCAGCATGGGCTTGAGCAGGTTGCCCGCGTCCATGGCACCGTCGGTCTTGCCCGCACCCACGATGGTGTGCAGCTCATCAATGAAGAGGATGATCTTGCCCTCGCTCTTCTTGACCTCATTCAGGACGCTCTTCAGGCGCTCCTCAAACTCACCGCGGTACTTTGCACCGGCTACCAGCGCGCCCATGTCCAGGCTGAACACGGTGCGGTCCTTCAGGTTCTCGGGCACATCGCCGCGCACGATCCGCTGGGCCAGGCCCTCGGCGATGGCGGTCTTGCCAACGCCGGGCTCACCGATCAGGCAGGGGTTGTTCTTGGTCTTACGGGACAGAATGCGGATCACATTGCGGATCTCCTGATCACGGCCGATCACGGGGTCCAGCTTCTGCTTCCGGGCCAGATCGACCAGATCCTGGCCGTACTTCTGCAGGGCGTTGTAGGTGTCCTCGGGGTTGTCGTTGGTCACGCGCTGGTTGCCGCGCACGGCAGTCAGCTGCTGCAGGAACGCATCCTTCTTGATGTTGAAGGCGCGGAACAGCTCCGTGGTGTTCTGGGTCGGCTCATCCAGCAGGCCCAGGAACACATGCTCAACACTGACGTATTCGTCCTTCATGGCCTTGGCTTCCCGGGCGGCGGCGCTCAGGACTTTATCCGTTGCCTGCGAGATATAGACCTTATCGGGGTCACGGCCGGAGCCGGACACCCGGGGCAGGGCCGACAGCTTTTCGGCCACAGCAGCGGCAAAGCTGCCCGGGTCCACGTTCAGTTTCTGCAGAAGCTGCGGGATCAGGCCCTGCTCCTGCGAAGCCAGGGCGTGCAGCAGATGTTCCGGCTCCAAAGCGTTGTGCTGGTACTCCACAGCCAGCTGCTGGGCAGCCTGCAGAGCTTCCAGTGTTTTCTGCGTATATTGATTGGTATTCATAGAATCGACCTCCATTCGTACCGGAAGTGTTATTTCAGCAATCTTCCAGACCGATTGCCATTTCATTTTTAGCACTCTATATGTTCGACTGCTAAAACTATACTCCAAACACCCCACTTTGTCAATAGGGTTTTCGATGGTACGGCAACAATTCACAAATTGTTTGCAAAAAAGCAAAACCCTCTTCGCATGGAAGAGGGCATTGGCTATACCTTGTGATAGGACGAGACTTTTTTCCAGTTTTCCGGAAAGCCCATTAAACTGAGCAGCGCCTTTTCTGTAATCTGGGAGTTCTCCTGTACCGCCTTTTGGATCAGGGCATTCAGCTTTCGTTTATAGGCCAGAAATTCCTCTGCCGGGAGCAGGTAACGCAATGCAATGACCAACGCAAAATAATCGCGCTTGCCCTGCGTGTAAGTAGTGCCGCGTTTGGAAATTTGAAGCTTCTGATGCATGGGCAGATCCGGGATATCCTTTGTTGCACAGCGGTATGAGAACAAGCGCTCGCCGTGTGCACATCGGTTTCGATCGTCTGCCAGCACTTCCAGCAGTCTGACGAGTTGCTGCTCATTGATACCCTCAAATTCACAGCTGACCGCAGTTTGCACCTGTGGTGCCGAAAGGTCATAGAACTTGGAAAGCGTGCCAAAGGTGAGGGCATTGACCAGAACCCAGAGCGGTACATTTCCATGAACCCGCTTATAATGTTCAAGGTAAGCGTGCTGGCTTTTCCGGGTAAGAAGCGGATTCAGATGTTTATCGATCAGCACCTGAATCCCAGCCCGGCGCTTAGGCGAACTTCCATTGAAATTTCCAGCATCCAGATAGGCTGTCTGCTGGTCGCCAAAGATGTCACAGAATGCATAGCTCAGCAAAGATCGGATGTGGCGTTCGACCTGCAGAAGATAATGCAGTGTCAGCTCCCGTAGGTGCTCATCAAAATGGTAGAGCGCCACAATATCATCCAGCGTCGTGCCATCACGGTAATTGCGGGTCGTAGGATTTTTGAACAGTTCTTTATACCCCGTGATCAGTGCGTAGTAGCCGACCCGACGCAGTTCTTCTTTTGCCTTGGCATCGTCCGGAATAATAAGCTGTTTTTCTTTTAGCTTTGCAATCTGCTGGTCATAGGTCATAAATGGCTTTGGCATAGCAGCATCCTCTTATTATAAAACGAAGGGGAGCCCCCGCAGGAGCTCCCCCGATCGCAGGCCCCACAAGCTTCTGCAATCTAATCACTGATAACAGTATAGCAAAAAAGCGCTGATATGTCAATCCTTTTCTCAGCTCACCACTGCGCTTTCCGTCAGCGCATCGGTGACGGCATCCATCAGGGCGACCATGGTGCAGTAATTCTCACCGTAGGTGCCGGTGTAGGAGGAATAGGTATCGATCTGCTCCTGGGTGGGCACGATGTCCAGTGTCTCGGCCACTGCCTGATAGAGCAGGGCCTCCTTGGAGTAGGTGGTGATGCTGTCGCTCATCCCCTCCAGCAGGTCATCGGCGTTCTCATAGCCAGCGGCGGTCTGCACAAAGCTGTCCAGATCGTAGCCGTAGTAGTTGGCCATGGTGTAGTAGTAGTTCAGGCACTGGTTCACCTGATAATCTGTGACCTCCTTGGGCAGCTCCTTGAAGGTGGAGTTCGCCAGCAGGTCGTCCATGATGGCGTTCTGCAGGTTGGTGTTGTAAAGCATCTTCTGGTAGAGCGCTTTCAGTTCCTCCACGGTGTGAACACCATCGCTCTCGCCGTAGTTCTCGGCCACCCACGCGTCGGTCAGCTCGGGCAGGACCTTCTCGCTGATGTAGTTCAGGGTAACGGAGAACACAGCCTTTTTGCCGCTCAGGACAACGGTGTTGCCCTCGGAATCGGTAGAATCGCTGTATCCCTCCGGGAAGGTCACGGTGACATCAAAGGTCTCGCCGGGGGTGTGGCCCACGATCTGATCCTCAAAGCCATCGATGAAGGTACCGCTGCCCAGGGTCAGGCTGTAGCCGCTGTAAGTGCCGCCGCTGAACGCAACGCCATCCACGGAACCGGCATAGTCGATGTTGACGGTATCACCGTCCGCTGCGGCACGGTCCGTCACCTGCTTCTCGGTGGAGTGGTCGCTGAGCAGGCTGTCGATCTCGCTCTGGACCTCCTCCTCGGTAGGCTCGATCTCAGAACGCTTGAAGGTAAGGCTTGCAAAGTTCTCGGGCAGGGTGACATAGTCAAGCGCTTTCACGCCCTCCCAGTAGCCGTTCTCGTCCAGACCGCTGCTGTAGGAGAAGTTCTCGTAATCGTAATCTTCCGCGCTGCCGTAAACAGCGGCGGCTGTGCTGGAAGCTGCAGAAGAAGAATCAGCGGACTTGGCGCAGCCTGCTGCGCCCAGCACCAGCGCACCGGCGCAGAGCAGGCAGACCGCCTTTGTGATGATCTTTTTCAAAATAAAGTTCCTCCTGTTGGAACACCGGCATCCCGCCGGGTTCAGATTCGGGTCGCATAGTACAGACCTTATTATAAAGGGCAAAAGTGAAAAAGAAAAGAATTTTGCAGAAATTCCACAAATAGAGCGCCGGGTTTGTCCGACTTTTGCGGGGCACCGGCCGAAAAAGCGGCTTTTCCGGTGGAAATGCCCGCCCGGTTCTGTTAAAATAAAAGAGATACGAGAAACCCCGGCCGCTCCCTTCCGCGGGAAGCGCCCGATACAAACGGAGGAACACCCCATGGATTACAACAAAGCCGCCCTTGAAATGCACGAGACCCACCACGGCAAGGTGGGCATTACCAGCAAGGTGGAGGTCAGGACCCGCGACGACCTGTCTACCGCCTACACCCCCGGCGTTGCCGAGCCCTGCCGCAAGATCAAGGAAAACCCCGACGATGTTTATAAGTACACCTTCAAGGGCAACATGGTGGCCGTTGTCTCCAACGGCACCGCCGTGCTGGGCCTGGGTGACATCGGCCCCGAGGCCGGTCTGCCTGTGATGGAGGGCAAAGCCGTGCTGTTCAAGGAGTTCGGCGGCGTGGATGCCTTCCCCATCTGCATTGATGCCCACGATGCCGCCAGCGTGATCGCGGCCTGCAAGGCCATTGCCCCCACCTTTGGCGGCATCAATCTGGAGGATATCAAGAGCCCCGAGTGCTTTGAGATCGAAGAGACGCTGGAGCGGGAGCTGGATATCCCCGTGTTCCACGATGACCAGCACGGCACTGCCATCGTGGTGACCGCTGCCCTCATCAACGCCCTGCGCGTGGTGGGCAAAAAGATGGAGGACGTGCACATCGTCCTGAACGGCCCCGGCGCTGCCGGTACTGCCATCATCAAGATGCTCATGACCGCTGGCGCAAAGGACATCGTGGCCGTGGACCAGTTCGGCACCCTGTACAAGGGCTGCAACAGCGCCGAGGCCCACAAGAACTGGCTGGGCGAGGTGACCAACCCCCGCCAGATCAAGGGCGGCCTGAAGGAAGCCATCGAGGGAGCCGACGTGTTCATCGGCGTGTCCCGCCCCGGCATCCTGACCACCGAGCTGTGCAAGACCATGAACAAGGATGCCATCGTCTTTGCCATGGCCAACCCCACCCCCGAGATCATGCCGGACGAAGCCAAGGCAGGCGGCGTGCGCGTGATGGCCACCGGCCGCAGCGACTTCCCCAACCAGGTCAACAATGTGCTCTGCTTCCCTGGCCTGTTCAAGGGAGCTTTGAGCGTCCGCGCCCGCGATATCAATGATCAGATGAAGCTGGCCGCAGCCTATGCCATCGCTGACCTGATCACCGATGCCGACCGCGGCGAGGAGAACATCATCCCCGGCGCGTTCGACCCCCGTGTGGCCGAGGCCGTGGCTGCTGCCGTGGCAAAGGCTGCCCGCGAGACCGGCGTTGCCCGCCTGTAAAGGGAGGAACACGAGATGAGGAACATCTCCGCACAAGCCATCACCGATGCCGTAGCCCGGCTCTGCATCGAGGCCAACACCCGCCTGCCGCAGGATGTGCAGGAGGCACTGGACAAGGCCCGGCAGGAAGAGCCCTGGCCGCTGGCAAAGAATACCCTGGACCTGCTGTGGTCCAACCTGAGCGCCGCCAGAGAGAAAGACCTGCCCATCTGCCAGGACACCGGCATGGCCTGCGTGTTTGTGGAGCTGGGCACCGATGTCCACATCGACGGCAGCTTTGAAGCCGCCATCCACGAGGGCGTGCGCCGCGGCTACACCGACGGCTACCTACGCAAGAGCATCGTGGCCGACCCGCTGCGCCGGGGCAACACCGGCGACAACACCCCCGCCGCCATCACCGTTCATCTGGTGGACGGCGACGGCTGCACCATCACCGTGGCCCCCAAGGGTTTTGGCAGCGAGAACATGAGCCGCATCCAGATGCTCAAGCCCGCCGACGGCGTGGAGGGCTTCCGGAAGTTCGTGCTGGAGACCGTCCAGCTGGCCGGTTCCAACCCCTGCCCGCCCATCGTGCTGGGCATCGGCGTGGGCGGCAGCTTTGACAAGGTGGCCTATCTGGCCAAAAAGGCGCTGCTCCGCCCGCTGGATGTTCCCAACCCCGACCCCTACTACGCGCAGCTGGAGCGGGAGCTGCTGACCGCCATCAATGCGCTGGGCATCGGCCCGCAGGGCTTTGGCGGCCAGACCACCTGTCTGGGCCTTGCCATTGAGCAGATGCCCACCCATGTGGCGGGCCTGCCCGTGGCTGTGAACGTTTCCTGTCATGTGACCCGCCGCGCCAGCGCGGAGCTGTAAGGAGGGGAGAAGAATGGAATACAGACTGACCACCCCCTGCACCGCCCAGGATCTGGCCCCCCTCAGGGCAGGCGATACCGTGTTGCTCTCCGGCGTGGTGTATACCGCCCGGGATCAGGCCCACAAGCGGATGATCGAAGCACTGGACCGGGGCGAACCGCTCCCCTTCGATCTTGAGGGCAGCGCTATCTACTACGTCGGCCCCACTCCGGAGCGCCCGGGTGAGGTCATCGGCTCTGCCGGCCCCACCACCAGCGGCCGGATGGATGCCATGAGCCCCCGCCTGCTGGATCTGGGCAACAAAATTATGATCGGCAAGGGCAAGCGGGATGCCGCTGTCAAGGAGGCCGTTGTCCGCAACGGCGCGGTCTATCTGGCCGCTCTGGGCGGTGCCGGTGCCCTGATGGCCAAGAGCGTCCAGACGCTGGAGGTCATCGCCTGGCCGGACCTCGGCTGTGAAGCCGTCCGCCGCCTGACCGTGCAGGATATGCCCCTGACTGTCATCCTGGATGCCCACGGCGGAGATCTGTATCTGGAAGGCCCGGAGGCCTACCGGAACCGCTGAGGACCTGCAGCCCCGGCTTCTGCCGAATGCTGTACATACGAAAAGGAGCTGTACCCCCGCGGGAGTACAGCTCCTTTTGCATTGCATTTTTTCTGATCAGCCGCGCTTTGCCAGCAGAGCCTCGATCTTCTTGATGGGATCGATGATGCTGGAAACAGACATATCGTGGTTCAGTGCCACCACGAAGTAGGCAGCATACTTGGAGACATCCACGTCAACATACCAGTCGCGGGTCAGCAGCTCGGGCTGGCGGTAGGTCAGGTTGGTGCCCACAACGTAGTCCAGCTTGCCATCGGCAACTGCCTGATCGAACTTCTTCAGGCCGCTGGTGAACAGCGGGAAGGTCGCATTGGCAATGATGCGGGCAGCGCCGCGCTCCTTCAGGTTGCCGGCAACCTCCAGCATGCTCTCGCCGGAAGCGATGATATCGTCGGCGATAAAGACGGTCTTGCCCTCAACGGAATCGCCCAGATACTCGTGTGCCACAATGGGGTTGCGGCCGTTCACCACGCGGGTGTAATCGCGGCGCTTGTAGAACATGCCCAGGTTGCAGCCCAGCACACTGGAGAAGTACATGTTGCGGTTCATGGCACCCTCGTCGGGGCTGACCACGATGAACTTCTCCTTATCAAAGCTGATCTCGGGGTTCTTCTTCAGCAGGCTCTTGAGCACCTGATAGGTGGGCATTGCATTGTCGAAGCTGAGCAGCGGCACAGCGTTCTGAACGCGGGGATCGTGGGCATCAAAGGTGATGATGTTGCGCACGCCCATGGTCTGCAGCTCCTGCAGAGCCACAGCGCAGTCCAGACTCTCGCGAACCACGCGGCGATGCTGGCGGCCGCCGTACAGGCTGGGCATGATAACGGACACACGGTGTGCCTTGCCGGCCACTGCCTGGATCAGGCGCTTGAGGTTGGCAAAGTGGTCATCCGGGGAGAGGTGGTTCTCGTAACCGAACAGGTTGTAGGTAACGCTGTAATTGCCCGGATCGATAACGATAAAGATATCGTCGCCGCGCACAGACTCCCTGACCAGGCCCTTTGCGTCACCGCTCTGGAAGCGGGGGCACTCGCAGGGAATGATAAAGCTATCCTTCTCCACGCCTGCGGACTTTGCCCATTCCACCAGATGCCGGTCGATCAGCTCGGTCAGCTCCTCTGCACCGGGGCAGGCCAGCAGACGCAGGTCTGCCACGCTGGGTTCCTGGAAAAATGCCATCGGATTGATCTCGTTGGACATACTTACAACTCCTTCAATGTTCCTGTTGTCTTGACGATGAAATCAGATGCTGAAAGCGCATATCTGTTCTTATTTTATCACAAAAAACAGATTTCGACACACCTAATTTCTGTCTTGGAGCCATTTTCTGCGGCTTGCACAGCTGTTGTTCAAAAACACGTTGGAGACTGTGAGTTTCACACAAAAAACCTTCCTTTTACCTTCCTCTTCCCCTTCCCCCTGCCTGCTGCCCGGGGATCCCTGCGCACAAACCCACAAATTTTTCATGTTCAAGTCGGTTTGTTTTAACAAACTTTCAGGGATTGCTTGCATCCCCCGGGAGAATGTGGTATTCTATAACAAACCGAACCGACGTGCGTTTTCAGCCCCGGGCCGGGAATCAAGAAGGCAGGAGGCCGATACCATGCAGATCCACCAATCCGCAGAAGATTATCTTGAAACGATCCTGATGCTCAACCAGAGAATGGGCCGTGTCCGTTCCATCGACGTGGTCAATGAGTTGGGCTATACCAAGGCAAGCGTGAGCATTGCCATGAAAAAGCTGCGGGAGAACGGCTATATCGCGGTGGACGGTGAGGGCAACCTGACCCTGCTGGAACCGGGCCGCGAGATCGCAGAGCGCATCTACAGCCGCCACCGCCTGCTGACCCATTTCTTTGTGCAGCTGGGCGTGGACGAGGACGTCGCCGCCGAGGATGCCTGCAAGGCAGAGCATATCCTGAGCGAGCAGACGCTGGAAAAGATCCGCGAATATGCCCTGCTCCACGACGCGCAGGACAGCGTAAAATAACCGGAATCATCAAAAAACGAGACTGCCAGGATCTGGCAGTCTCATTTTTTTGTCAGTAGCTATCCAGCCCAAGGCTGACATCCAGTGCCTGATTCACCCGGCGCTGATCCTCGGGCGTGATCTGCCCGGCCCGCTCGCGCAGGCGGTGCTTATCCAACGTGCGGATCTGTTCCAGCAGCACCACACTGTCCTTGGCAAGGCCGGTATCTGCCGCCCGGATATTGATATGGGTGGGCAGGCGGGCTTTGTCCAGCCGGGATGTAATGGCCGCTGCGATCACGGTGGGGCTGTGCCGGTTGCCGATCTCGTTCTGGACGATGAGCACTGGCCGGATACCGCCCTGTTCCGAGCCCACCACCGGTGAAAGATCGGCGTAAAAAACTTCTCCTCTGTGTACCTCCATGGAATCTTCCCTCCCTGATTTTGGAGGATGCGCCCGCTATGTGGTGCGTTTTGCGCATCCTCAGTCGCTCTGCCTTTAGTATGAGCCGACTGCAGGGCCGCTATGCACGCGCGGGCTTATTCCATTGTATGCAGACGGGAAGTTCAGGTTTCCGTTTCCAGGATGCAGTACGCCATAGCCATGCCGTCTTCATGGCTCAGGGAGAGATGTGCCCGCAGGCGGTGTGCTTCCACCCACTGGGCGCTCCGGCCGGAAAAGTGATAGGCCGGTGCCCCGCCGGGCAGGCGGACGGCTTCGATCTCGCAGAGGGAGAAGGGCTCCCGCAGACCGGTGCCCGCCGCCTTGAGGAAAGCCTCCTTGGCCGCAAAGTCCGCCGCCGCGCTGGCCACGGTATGGGCGGTGCGGCGGGCCGTGCCCTCTTCCTCTGCCAGAGGCAGGCCCAGTGCCGCCTGCTCCGCCGGGCCGAACACCCGGCGTGCAAAGACCGCGCCATGGGGGCCCAGCAGGCTCTTTTCCATCCGCGCAATGCTGCACAGGTCGCAGCCGATTCCGTAGACCATGAAAAAACCTCCTGAACGGAAAATTCGCTCCGTTCTTTTTACTCAAATTTTCAAAATTTTTTATTCAAAGTGTGCAAATTCCGGCTTGGAATCTTGAAGTCAGCGTTCATTTCGTGTACAATGGGCTATAAGTTCCAATGACCTCTCGGAACAGAATGCGAGAGGGATACCGAAGGGGGTGCATTGCGTGGGCGACGCGACTGCTATTTTTTCGATCCACGACAAAAAGGACTACGAGATTCACGAGATCGTACAGCAGGTGTACGATGCATTAAAGGAGAAGGGCTACAATCCGGTCAATCAGCTGGTGGGCTATATCCTGTCCGAAGATCCCACTTATATCACCACATACAAGGGAGCCCGCTCCCTCATCCGCAAGGTTGACCGTGACGATCTGCTGCAGGCCATGCTCCGCAGCTATCTGAACGTCTGAGCCGCGCTTACACAAGTCCGCTGCCTCACAGGAGGCAGCGGACTTTTATTTTGGCCAGCAGGCAAAGATCTGGTTCACCACCGTCTCATACTCCCAGCCTTCCCGGGCCTTGCGCAGGGGCTTTTCCAGTGCGTCGGCCCCATTGAAAAGGTGGATGAGGTAGAACCAGTGGGCCTTCATCCGGCTCACGGCACAGCTGGCCATCCCAAAGGCTTCAGTGTAGCCGTGATAGAGTTCATCATGGTAGCCGCGCAGTTCTTCCCGGGAAGCGGCAGGGCCGCCCACAGCCTTGCGCAGAAGGGCAGGGTCTGCAATGAGGCCCCTGCCCACCATGATGCCCGACAGTTCCGGGAATGCCGCTTCCAGTGCCCGCAGGTCATCCACGGTGGTCACATCGCCGTTGTAGCAGACCGGAGCAGTGCAGGCGGGCAGGTAGGCAGCAAAGGCTTCCCGGTCGGCCTGGCCGCGGTAGAGCTGTTTCATCACCCGGGGATGGATGGTCAGCTCGCAGAGGGGGTATTTGTTGTAAACGTTCAGGATCTCCCCGAACTCCTCCGCCCGGGCCACACCCAACCGGGTCTTGACCGACACCGGCCCGCCTGCTTGCGAAAAGACAGCGTCCAGAAAGGCATCCAGCTTCTGCGGGTCCCGGAGCATTCCGGAACCCTTGCCCTTGGCTGTCACGGTGCCGGAGGGACACCCGAAGTTCAGGTTGACCTCGGTATAGCCCATCCGGCGCAGTTCCCCGATCATCCAGGCCGCAAGTTCGCCGTCCTTTGCCAGCAGCTGCGGGATGACCTGCACCCCCGGGTTGGCCGCCGGTTCCAGCTCAGCCATCTTCTTTTTGATGAGCACCCGGTTCTCCGGCGGCGAGAGAAACGGCGCATAGTACCGCACCGGGGCCTCCGGTGCACCGAACCAGCGCTGGTGGGCCTGCCGCCAGATGCGGTCTGTCAGCCCCTCCATCGGGGCGGCGTAGTAGTTCATAACAGTTCTCCTTGGAATTGATGGGTTTATTGTAGCACAAAAAAAGCCGCTGCGCAAAAATTTCTGCGCAGCGGCTTGTGGGGTTACAGCTTATTCAGCAAACAGCGGGGTGGACAGGTAACGGTCGCCGGTATCGGGCAGCAGAGCAACGATCTTCTTGCCTGCGTTCTCGGGGCGCTTTGCCAGCTCCAGCGCAGCCCAGACCGCTGCACCGGAAGAGATCCCCACCAGAACGCCTTCCTTGTGGCCGATGAGGCGGCCGGTCGCAAAGGCATCCTCATTGGTCACGGTGATGATCTCATCGTAGACCTTGGTATCCAGCACATCCGGCACAAAGCCCGCGCCGATGCCCTGGATCTTGTGCGCACCTGCAACGCCCTTGCTCAGCACAGGAGAGGAGGCAGGCTCCACAGCTACGACCTTGACATTGGGGTTCTTGCTCTTGAGGTACTTGCCTACGCCGGTAACGGTGCCGCCGGTGCCAACGCCAGCCACAAAGAGATCGACCTGACCATCGGTGTCCTCCCAGATCTCAGGGCCGGTGGTCTCGATGTGTGCCTGCGGATTGGCAGGGTTCACGAACTGGCCGGGGATAAAGGCGTTGGGGATCTCCTTTGCCAGCTCATCCGCCTTGGCAATGGCACCTTTCATGCCCTTTGCGCCCTCGCTCAGGACCAGCTCTGCGCCGTAAGCCTTCATCAGCTGGCGGCGCTCCACGCTCATGGTCTCGGGCATCACGATGATGATGCGGTAGCCCTTGGCAGCGGCCACAGCGGCCAGACCAATGCCGGTGTTGCCGGAGGTAGGCTCAATGATCACGGAACCGGGCTTCAGCTTGCCGGTGGCCTCGGCATCGTCGATCATCTTCTTGGCAATGCGATCCTTGACAGAGCCGGCGGGGTTGAAGTATTCCAGCTTGGCCAGAACGGTGGCCTTCAGGTCGGCTTCCTTCTCGATATGGGTCAGCTCCAGCAGCGGAGTGTGGCCAATCAGCTGATCTGCGGAAGTGTAAATCTTGCTCATAGTAAAAGTTCTCCCTCTGCGGGCGCAGGGCCCGGGATGTTATTCTGACACAAACCATATTTCCTGTAAACCAACATGGTTTGTAGGTTTGATGGTATTATAGTCCTCTTTTCCCCCTTTGTCAATGGAAAAAACGAAAAAAGCGATTGAAAAGTTACAAACCCTGTTGTATAATAGGTTTGTTAATGAGAAGAGGACAACCCCACCATCCATGCCTGCGCATTGCCGCCCCTGACTGGGCCGCTGGCGCGAAGCGTCTGAGGGGTTGATAAGGAGAAAAGCTATGATTGTTTCAACCAAGGGCCGTTACGCACTGCGCGTAATGATCGACCTGGCCGAACACCAGGCGGAGCGGTATGTGCCGCTGAAGGAGGTCGCCGAACGGCAGGAGATCTCGGAAAAATATCTGGAAAACATCCTGAAGGTGCTGGTGCAGAACGGCTTTCTGGAAGGTCTGCGCGGCAAGGGCGGCGGCTACCGGCTGACCCGCACCCCCGACCAGTACACCGTGGCAGAGATCCTGCTGCTGACCGAGGGCAGCCTTGCCCCCGTGAGCTGCCTTGTGCCCGGTGCTCCCGCCTGCGAACGGATGCCCAACTGCCGAACCTATACGATGTGGAAGGGCCTGAACGACATGATCGCCGACTACTTTGGCAAGATCACTCTGGCCGACCTTGCCGCACCCGATCAGGCGGGGAATGATTATATCATCTAAATGACAGAAACAAAGCAAAAGGGCACGCTGGTCTCCAACGGATCAGCGTGCCTTTTTTGCTTTGCTGCATATTGGAGCACGAAGAATCCCAAACAGCTCCCAGTCAAAAAACACAGAAAGTCCACTTGAAAATCCGCATTATTGGACAGCACAACAGCCCTGCCGCTCGATGATGAGCAGCAGGGCTGTTAAGCTGTGGTCTCGGTTCTTTTGTGGCAATGCATCAGGCACTCGCAGTACATCAACAACTGCCTGCATCAAATCCATTTTATAATGCCGCTTGATGCAGGTTTTATAATCTTTCTTAAACTGCGTGGAAGTGTTCAGTTTTAACACGGTTTAGCCCTCCGCCGCCAGTTGAGCGAAGAAGTCAGCGGTAGAGCCTTCAAAGTGTTCTCCCTCGCCGGTTCTAATCATGCTGTCCACTTCATCAATCGCCGCTTGTGTCTTGGCGTTGGGAATTTCTGCATCCTTGAGAGCCTTTAAGCTCTGCATATACGCCACCAGATAGATCAAATCATTATCCGGCATCTCGTCCAGCAGGGTTCTTGCCAATTCTCTTGTACTCATGTTGCACCTGTCCTTTCGTATGGATATTATGCGCATTCTTCCACGGCGGTTTTCTCCTCTGATACCGCATGTTCTTTTAAAAACTGTTCCGCTGCCTGTTTCAGAACAGCGTTGGGGGTGGTCCCCGCTGCGGTACAGGCCTCCCGGAACTGGGCCGCAAAATCCTTACGGACCTTACAGCCCAAAATCATCATATGGGCCTTGTCCCACTTGGCATTTGCCTTTTTCTTCGCGTCAGACAGCATATTCAACCTCTTTTCCGGCGGGGCTGTTATAAAATGCCTATCCTGCCCCATAAACAATATAGCACATTTCGTTCTTGTTGAACAGTGTAAAGCTGTACAAAGTTCACGGTTCAACTCTGTCTGTTCTGTCAGCAGTTTTTGCGCCAATAACGCACAAAAGACGCACAAACCAGCATTTTCAGGGCATTCATACAACAAATAAAGCCACGATACAGTCGATATTTTCGGCGCTGTATCGTGGCTTTTATCCTGGTCGGAGTGGCGAGACTCGAACTCGCGGCCTCCTGCTCCCAAAGCAGGCGCGCTACCAACTGCGCAACACCCCGTAAAAATGAATACTACCATACTATACCCTTTTTTTGTGCATTCGTCAAGTGCGCAGAATGCGAAAATCTGCCCGGGGCACCGAAAACCACCCTTACTTTGTATTTTTGCCTTGAAGCAGAGCCAAAAATGGTGTATTATAAAGTGTATTGAAAGAAAGTGTACTTCCGGGCTGCGATGCCCTGAAACCAAGGGGGAAACCACTATGGCAGATAAAAACTTTTTGACGGAGATCATCGACGCTGACCTGGCCGAGGGCAAGATCAGCGAGATCCATACCCGCTTCCCGCCGGAGCCCAACGGCTACCTGCACATCGGCAGCGCCAAGGCCATCTACATCAACTGGTCCATCGCAAACCAGTATGGCGGCAAGTTCAACCTGCGCCTGGATGACACCAACCCCGCCCGCGAGGGTGAGGAGTATGTCAACAGCATCATTGAGGATCTGCACTGGCTGGGCGCTGACCCCAACGGCGGCATCTTCTATGGCAGCGATTACTTTGACAAGTGCTACGAGTACGCCGAGAAGCTCATCTTGGAGGGCAAGGCCTACGTGGACGACCTGACCCGTGACGAGATGCGCGAGTACCGTGGTGCCGATGCCGGCAAGCCCAGCCGTCCCTCTCCGTGGCGTGACCGCACCCCGGAGGAGAACCTGGATCTGTTCCGCCGGATGCGTGCCGGTGAGTTCCAGGAGGGTGAAAAGACCCTGCGTGCCAAGATCGATCTGGCCAGCCCCAACATGAACATGCGCGACCCGGCCATCTACCGCATCAAGTATGCTGAACACCACCGCCAGGGCAATAAGTGGTGCATCTACCCCATGTACGATTTTGCGCATCCCATCCAGGATGCCATTGAGGGCATCACCCACAGCATGTGCAGCCTGGAGTTCGAGAATCATCGTCCCCTGTACAACTGGGTCATCGAGAATATCTTTGGCACCGAGTTCCCCAAGCAGCGCGAGTTTGCCCGCCTGAACATGACCAACACCGTGATGAGCAAGCGCTACCTGCGCGAGCTGGTGGAAATGGGCATCGTGGACGGCTGGGATGATCCCCGGATGCCGACCCTGTGCGGCCTGCGCCGCCGCGGCTACACCCCCACCTCCATCTTCACCTTTGTCCGGGAGGCCGGCATCTCCAAGTCCGACAACCTGATCGACATGCGTCAGCTGGAAGCCTGCATCCGCAGTGAGCTGGACCTGACCGCCCAGCGTCGGATCGCCGTGCTGGACCCTGTGAAGCTGGTCGTGGACAACTACCCCGCCGACAAGACTGAATTCTTTGAGGTGGCCAACAACCCCAACCGCGAAGCCAACGATGCCTCCACCCGCAAGGTCGCCTTTACCCGCGAGCTGTGGATCGAGAGCGAGGACTTTGCTGAGGTGCCGCCCCCGAAGTTCAAGCGTCTGACTATTGGCGGCGAAGTCCGTCTGATGGGCGCTTACATCGTCAAGTGCGAGAGCGTGGAGAAGAACCCCGACGGCAGCATCGCCGCCATCCACTGCACCGCCGACCTTGAGACCGGCAACGGCAACCCCGCCGATAGCCGCAAGGTCAAGGGCACCATCCACTGGGTCAGCGCTGACCACGCTGTGGATGCTGAAGTCCGCCTGTACGACAAGCTGTTTACCGAGGCCAACATGAACGCCATCCCCGAGGGCAGCGACTACAAGGACTACCTGAACCCCGAGAGCGTTGTGGTGCGCAAGGGCTGCAAGCTGGAAGAGAGCCTGAAGGATGCCAAGCCCGGCGAGAAGTTCCAGTTTGTCCGCACCGGCTTCTTCACCCCGGACAGCAAGAACCCCGGCGTGTACAACCGCGTGGTCACCCTGCGTGACAGCTTCAAGCCTGCAAAGTAAATCCTTTCAAAGGAGTACAAACAGATGAAAAAGCATCTGATCCGGAATGCGATTCTGATGGCTGTTGCCACCCTCATTATGGGTGTGTTCCTCAGCCTGTATATTGCCAATACCGGCACGGTTCCAGCTGCCGACAATGCGGCCGCCTCTACCGCTTCTTCACAGACCGCACAGTAACCGCATCCCTCCCAACTGCTGCACGGCTCTGCCCGTGCAGCAGTTTTTTTGTTAGGAGACCCTATGTTTATCGATATCATCCCGTTACAGAAGAACACCGCCCGCCTGACCCGTGTTTACGGCGACGCGCCCTGTGCGGCCCTTCCCGCAAGCGTACCGGGCCCAGAGGGCGGGGTGCTGGCCATCACCGAGCTGGGGGACTACTGCTTCTCCGAGAAGCCCAGAAGCCTGCCCGGGGCCGATGCACTCTGCCGCTATGAAGTCAGCCCGGACGGCACCTGCACCCTTGTGCAGGCCTTTGGCCGTGACTTGACCGGACAGCATGGCCGCTATGACCTCGACTTCGGGGAAGGGCCTGCTGCCCCGGAGGATCTGCACCCGGTGTGCGGCAATTTCGTGGAGGAGATCACCCTGCCGGACAGCCTGCAGGTCATCGGCAGCTGCGCCTTTTACAACTGCCGCAGGCTGCGGCGGCTCAGTGTGGGAGCCGGAGACCTGACTGTGGGCAGCGACGTGTTCCTGAACTGCTTTGCGCTGGCAGACCTCCTTGTCCGGGCCGCTCCCGAGGAAAAGACCGGCCTGTTCGCCCTTGTGAACAACATCACCGAGGCCGTGCGGGCACTGTTCTGGCTCCCGGGTGAGGCGCGTCCCCGGGCAGGGCTATGGTACCCCGCCTACTGGGAGGACGTAGAAGAAAGCCCCGCCCACATCCTGCTTCACACCTTTTCGGGGCAGGGGTACCATTACAGGCAGTGTTTTCTGGATGGAAAAATCCTTTCCGCAGAATATGATGCCATCTTCCCGGACGGCCACGCCGCCGAGGATCAGGGCGTGGCGGCCATGCTCTGCTTCGACCGCCTGCGCTGGCCATGGAACCTTACCGAAAAGGCAAAGGCCCCCTACCGTGAATTTCTGGCCGCTCACACCGACCTTGTGCTCCAGCGCCTGCTAAAGGCACAGGATACCGACAGCATAAAGGATCTGCTGGCGCTGGATGTGCTGGATGCTGCTGCCTTTGCTGAGGGCGCAGCACTTGCCGCCAAGGCAGACAACGCAGCAGCTGCTGCATTGCTGGCCGACGCAGAGCACAAAAAGAGGGGTTCCGCCCCGAAGAAGCGGAGGTATGATTTTGATTTCTGAAAAAGAAAAATTCTTCGACCCCCGCAAGCCCTTTGCGTCCAAACGGCCAGAGACCAACGAAGAGTGGCAGGCCCGGATGGGCGGCGAGGTGCTGGCTGTAGTACGCAGCGGGCTGTATCTCGACTTCCGCTTTCTGGATATGGCGCTCAGTGCCCTGACCCCGGTACCGGACGAGCGGTGCGGCGTGCTGGCCACAGACGGTGTGAACCTCTATTATCAGCCCAGCGCCCTGCTGCGGCTCTACCAGGAGAACCCAAAATATCTCAATCGGTTGTATCTGCACACGGTATTCCACTGCGTATTCCGGCATCTCTGGCTCAAGGGCAAGCGGGATGCCCGGCTGTGGAATCTGGCCTGCGATATCGCCGTAGAGAATGTGCTGGACAGCCTGAATCGTTCCAGCGTCAAGCGCCCGCTGACCTGGGTGCGCCAGAACGCCTACGCCGCCATCGCTGCGGAGGGCAGGGTGGTGGCTGCTGCACCGGCTTACCGGTGGCTGGCTGGCCAGACCCCCGGCATTCTGCGCCAGCTGGAGCGGGAATTCTACACCGATGACCACCGCCTGTGGCCCAAGGATGCCCCCGAGCAGCCCCAGCAGATGCCCACGCCCCTGCCCCAGAAGACGTGGCAGAAGATCGGTGAGCGGATGCAGACCGAGCTGGACCTGCGGGACAAGGAAGCCGGTGACGGTGCCGATGCCCTGAAGCAGCAGGTCAAGGCTGCCAACCGCAGCCGCCGGAGCTATCAGGATTTCCTGCGGCGGTTCTGCGTGACCCGGGAGGAGGTCCACCTCGATCCGGATGAGTTCGACCTGAACTTCTACACCTACGGCCTGTCGGTCTACGGTAACATGCCCCTGATCGAGCCCCTGGAGACCCGGGAAAGCAAGAAGATCGAGGAGCTGGCGCTGGTCATTGACACCAGCTACTCCACCTCCGGCGAGCTGGTACGGGCCTTTCTGGCTGAGACCTACACCCTGCTGAAAGGGCGGGAGAACTTCTTCCACCGGATGAACCTGCATCTCATTCAGGCAGACAACGCCATCCGGCAGGATCTGCTCATCCGTAACGAAGACGAACTCATCCATGCCATGAACCACTTTGAGCTGCGGGGCGGCGGCGGCACCGATTTCCGGCCTGCCTTTGAATATGTGAACCAGCTCTGCGCTGAGAAGAAGTTCTCCAACCTGCGGGGCCTGCTCTATTTTACCGATGGCATGGGCACCTACCCGGCCCGCCGCCCGGCCTACGATACCGCGTTCCTGTTCCTGGGCGAAAAATTCGATGATGCCAACGTTCCCCCCTGGGCCATGAAGGTGGTTCTGGATGAGGATGAATTTTCAGGGCCAACGGCCCGGGCCGCATCGGCACTGGCCGACGCGCTGGCCGAAGAGGACGACCCTTACCGTGAATTGAACAACTCGTGAGGATGTGAACTTATGAATATCAAACGCGCCAAAGAAGAGATTGAACACACTGTCAAAGCCTACCTGGCCAAGGACGCATTGGGTGAGTATGCCATTCCCTCCATCCGGCAGCGCCCCATCCTGCTGATGGGCCCTCCGGGCATCGGCAAGACCCAGATCATGGAGCAGGCCGCCCGGGAGTGCGGTGTGGCACTGGTGGCCTACACCATCACCCACCACACCCGCCAGAGCGCCGTGGGCCTGCCCTTCATCCGGCAGCGCCATTACGGCGACAAGGATGTCTCTGTGACCGAATACACCATGAGCGAGATCATTTCCAGTGTCTACGCCAAGATGGAAGCCACCGGCCTGAAAGAGGGCATCCTCTTCATCGACGAGATCAACTGCGTTTCCGAAACGCTGGCCCCCACCATGCTGCAATTCCTGCAGTGCAAGACCTTCGGCAACCAGGCAGTGCCTGCCGGCTGGGTCATCGTGGCGGCAGGCAACCCGCCGGAGTATAACAAATCTGTCCGCGATTTCGATATCGTCACGCTGGACCGTGTCCGTCGGATGGACATTGAGCCCGACCTGCAGGTATGGAAGGATTACGCCCGCACAGCCCACATCCACAGTGCCATCCTGAGCTACCTCGATCTGCATCCCCAGAATTTCTACCAGATCAACGCCGACGTGGACGGCACACAGTTCGTCACTGCCCGCGGCTGGGAGGATCTGTCCAACCTGCTGGACACCTATGAATCGCTGGGCCTGCAGGCAGATGAAGCGCTCATCCGGCAGTATCTCCAGCACCAGAAGATCGCAGAGGACTTCTCTGCCTATCTTGATCTCTATTATAAGTATCGTGACGACTACGGCGTAGAGGAGATCCTGGCCGGTCAGGTCAAGCCTGCCGTTTATGCCCGCCTGCTCAATGCACCGTTTGATGAACGGCTCTCGCTGGTCAGTCTGATTCTGTCCGGTCTGAACACCCGGTTCACTGCTTCCCGGCAGGCCGATGCCGTCGCCGATGCCTGCTACGCCTTCCTGCGGGAGGCCAAACAGGGCTTTTCCACCCTGCCTGCAGACATCCCGGATGGGGAGCTTACCCTGTTCGGTCAGATGGTCACGGACTATGATGCCGAGACCCAGCGCCAGCGTGCCGCCGGTCTGCTGGGCCATGACGCGCTGAATACCCGCCTGCAGGTGTATGCCGCCCTCCGCAGCTGGGATGCGGAGCTGCGCCGCGCCAATGCTGTGAGCACACAGCCCACCTTTGACCTCCTGCGCACACAGTTCCAGTCCCTTGCCGAGGCCCGGGATCAGGCACAGGAAGCCGCCAGCGCCGCGCTGGAAGCTGCATTTGACTTTATGGAGAACGCCTTTGCCGAAAGCCAGGAGATGGTGGTGTTCGTCACGGAGCTGACCTTGAACCCCGCTTCCCATGCCTTCATCACCGAAAATGGCTGCGACCGCTATTTCCGGTACAACAAAGACCTGCTGCTCGACCATCGCAAGGCCGCGCTGCAGCAGGAGCTTGCCGCCGAAGCCCGCCGCCACGGAGGGCAGTAAGCACCCATTATTTATGAGAAAAGAAGCGCCTCATCCGGGAGAGGATGAAGCGCTTCTGTACTTTGTTCAGGTCAGGGATGAGCTCGTTTTCCACGGCCCGGCAAAGGAGGATTCAGATACGTTCTCTCAAGCGTTCATCTTTGCCATACTTCCAAAATTTTATGCCATACAACCCCGCACCCAGCAGGAGGCTGAAAAGGGCATAAGGCAAAATCGGCAGGCGCAGCAAAACAAAAGCTCCAGCGATCCGTGTAAAAAATGCACCTGTTGCATACAGCACTGCAATATAAAGCACCAGCCAGCCGCAGTATTTCAGACGATACTTGCTTGGCGGAAACCCCGCCTGCTCCATCATCTTCCGGAACAGCCAGCAAAAAGCAGTTATGCAGACCACAAGCTGCATCAAATACCCAAGTGAGAGTTCAAACACCCAGTCCGGAACCACCGGATACAGTAGCAGACCCTCTATCCCCCAGCCAAAGAAGAAGTACAGTGGTGCCACAAACCAGAAATAGTCTCCAGTCCTCAAAGTTTTAAGGCTTGGCTTAACCTCCTCAGCAAAGGTTTTTGCATCCTCAATCACGTTGAATAGTTCCTGTCCATTCTCATTGGCCTGCACCGCCATATCGATCAGGTCACTGTATATCAGCTCTACGCCGCACTCATCCCAACTGGTACGCCGCAGATATCGAATAACCTCTCTGATTTGCTCCTGGCTTTTGCTGTTGAGCAGTTTTACGCGCAGACGATTCGCTCTTCGCAAGGTGAAATAGTTATTCATCTTCTATCCTCCCGAAAAATCTTTTCTACCAAACCGCACAGTCGGTTCCATTCCTGTTGAAAAACCAAAAGAGAATCCGTCCCCTTTTCGGTGATCACATAGTACTTTCGGCTTGGGCCCTTGGGAGAAGGTCGCCGCTCCACTGTCACCTTCTCCTGCTGCTCCAGGCGTAAAAGCAGCGGATACAGCGTGCTTTCGCTGATCTCTGCAAAACCGACCTGTTTTAACTGCATCACTATTTCATAGCCATAGGTTGGTTCTTTTTCAATCAGCCGCAACACGCAATATTCCAATACACCCTTTAGCAGCTGTGCATTATTTTCCAATCCGCTTCCTCCTTTCTATCTACTATGCAATGCGTTGTAGCTTATCTATATTGTATTACATAGTAGTTAGTTTGTCAAGCAGTACGCTATGCGCGGTTTGAACAAACTATATCTTCTCATTTCGGTAATACACAACAAAAAAGCCCTGAGACTTTCATCTCAGAGCTTTCGTTTAAGTCGGCGACTACCTATTTTCACGCGCCGTTTCCAGCGAACTATCTTGGGCACG
>OGUD01000266.1_pt1 | contig 51334 bp, 42 predicted proteins | sample 1573671 | NCBI WGS metagenome assembly OGUD01 (sample SAMEA2582065, study PRJEB24529) | metagenome | biome: Human gut stool | place: China | collected 2011 | reverse complement strand
CTATACAGTTAGGTACTACCATTTCTGCATAGGTGTTTTTGTCGAACTCACGTTATTTTATTCATTTTAAGTGCTTCACTACTTTAAATGTGAACCTTTAATTTAGAAATGGGCTGTCGCAATAAGAAGAATTAAATCTTCATTAATGCGATAGCCCATATTTTTTGCGAACAATTAGTGAAAGTCCATGCTTGCATAAGAACTTAGCGACTATTGTGATAAATTAAAAAATTTGTGTGTTTGCTTATATAATGCTACTAGCTTCAAAACCTAAAAATAAAATATGAAAACTCAAAAATTAATCTCTTCCATAATTATTAAGAAGTTCGTGCTTGATATCATATAATGGCTTTGAAAGGTCAACGTGTACTTCTTGAGGATTGATAAGTCGCTTTGTTTCGTCCCATACTGTTGCTAATTCTTTCTTACAGTATGCTTGAATATCCATAACTTCTGGTGTTGTGTATACACATTCTCCATTTTTAAATACTTGAACCATAATTTCACGCATTGTATATTCACCCGGTTCAAGGAGTGTCTTTTTCCATGTTTCAATTGGGTCAAATAAAAGGAGTGGTTCTGTTTCATCATATTTTTCATCAGCAAGAGTAATAAGGTCAGCTTTAATCATACCATTAGTGTCATATACTCTGTATACAGTCTTATTTCCCGGATTAGTAATCTTTTCGGAATTTTCAGATACTTTAATCTTAGGAATAAATTTTCCATCATCACCCATAACAGCGGCGAGCTTGTATACACCGCCAAAGGCTGGATTGTCTTTTGAAGTAATAAGGTTAGTACCAACACCCCATGAAGTAATCTGTGCGCCTTGTGTCTTTAATGAGTCAATAAGGTATTCGTCAAGGTCACTTGAAGCTGAAATAATAGCATCTTCAAAGCCTGCATTGTCAAGCATTTTTCTAGCTTTCTTAGTAAGGTAAGCTAAGTCACCAGAGTCAAGTCTAATTCCATAACCTTTAAGTTCAATGCCCGCATTTCTCATTTCTGTAAATACCTTTATTGCGTTAGGTACACCAGAGCGGAGTGTGTCGTAAGTGTCAACAAGAAGAATACAAGCATTAGGATAAAGGTCTGCGTAAGTCTTAAAGGCTGTGTATTCATCTGGGAAGCTCATAATCCAGCTATGTGCATGAGTTCCTTTAACTGGAATGTTGAACATCTGACCTGCTAATACATTACTTGTTCCAATACAACCTGCGATAACTGCTGCCCTTGCTCCATAAATACCTGCGTCAGGTCCTTGAGCTCGTCTAAGACCGAATTCCATAATTCCATCACCTTGAGCTGCGTAACACACTCTAGCTGCCTTTGTAGCAATAAGGCTTTGGTGGTTGATTATGTTAAGAATGGCAGTTTCAACAAGCTGTGCTTCCATAATAGGAGCTATAACTTTTACGATAGGTTCTTTTGGAAACATTACTGAACCTTCTGGAATAGCATAAATATCACCAGTGAATTTGAAGTTGGCAAGGTATTCAAGGAAGTCTTCATCAAATATATTAAGGCTTCTAAGGTAAGTTATATCGTCTTCTGTAAAATGAAGATTGTTAATGTAGTCAATTACTTGGTCAAGACCGCAAGAAATAGAATATCCTCCGTCACAAGGGTTCTTTCTATGAAAGGCGTCAAATATTACAGTACGGTTATTTCCTGTTTTAAAATAACCCTGCATCATTGTAAGTTCATATAAATCTGTTAATAATGTCAAATTACGCATAAAATAACTCCTATCTTAAAAAATTGTTTTTAATATCATATCAGTTTGCCTGCACAATTTATTGTAAAATACAAAAATAGTAATTGTAATAGAAAAGACTGCCGAACAAAGATTAGTTATGTACGACAGTCATTAATAATATCTTATAATATTTAAGTGTTGGCTGGTTTATTTATTCTTGTTAAAAAACTTCTTAAGTCCTTTTTGTTTCTTTTCAGGTGTAACAATCTTGCCACCTCTTACAGACTTAATACCAGTGATGTAGATACCACTTACTTCGGCTTTAATTTCAGCTTTAGTAGGGATAAGGTCAAAAACTTGAGGGTCTGCCATAAGAGTCATAACTCTTGGACCAATCTTAGCTTTTACGATTGGCATTTTGCTTCCTCTTAAATACTTAGGTGTCTGGTCAATAACCATCTTAGGAAGCCCTGCGTCTTTTAGCTTCATTTTCTTTTTATCAATAACTAACATCGACATGACTTGCTTTGCTGCGTCAATCTGTGCTTGCTGGCTTTCCTGCTTTTTACGGAGCTTGTTTCCAAAAATCATAAGTGCGATAAATGCAACAAGCAATATAGCCAAAATAACTAATAATACTGTTACCCAAACTGGCATTGGTATTTCCTCCTAATAATAATTTATAAGATTTATCTATTATATCATAGTGTGAAAAATTTGGAAAGTACAAGACTACACTAAAGTCTTGTTTTTTTCGTACATTTCAATCATAACATTTCTTGTGTATTCGTGAATTTGTTTGCGTTCTTCTCTTGAGAATTGTGTAATATCTATTGGCTTGCCAAATTCAATTACAGTATGTGCCTTTTTTATGCGTGGAAGTTGTCTTTCAAATACTGCGTCTGTGTTGTTTTGTACTACAGGTATAATCTTACAGTTGGTTTTTTCGGCAAATTTAAAGCTTCCTGCGTGAAATGGTTGTATACCGTCACCTTTATTTCTTGTACCTTCTGGAAAGATAAATACTGAAATTCCATTTTTTATATTATCAATTCCTTTAAGAATAGTTTTTAAGCCTTCTTTCATATTTTCTCTGTCAAGAAATAGGCATTGAATGTTTTTCATCCATCGTCTTACATAGAGAAATTTGTTCATTTCTTTTTTAGCAACGTAACCTGTAGGACGTTTCATATATGTATAAGAAACGATTATGTCATAAAAACCTCTGTGATTGCCAATGAAAAGAACAGGTTCATCAGTTGGAATGTTTTCAACTCCGATAGCGGTGGTCTTAACTCCAGAGATAAACAAAATCATTTTAAATGTAACTTTGATTATTCCTAATGAAAGCTTGTCTTTGGCTTGAGGATTAATCTTACCAATAATCCAACACAGCGGTAGTAATATGATACCAAATATGGCGTGTAGGATTATGTAGAGTACAATTAATATTAATCGTATCATTTAAAATATTTCCTTTCATAATATTTTTGAAATTTTCATATTTTATATTTTTGCTATCAGTAATATATAAATACACACACCAGTAAAAGTACAATTTCCTATATTTATATGCCATTATCGAATAAGTGAGTTCGCTACGGTCATACAAATATAGAAAATTGTTCTTTTAATGGTGCATTTAGTTTATATATTACTGATATCTATTTTTTTAAAATTTATTGAATATAGAAAATATGAAGATTTGTCACAACGACAAGTTTACATTGTATATGGTTGAAATGTCAATAATAGTATTAAAATTTTAAGGCTAATCTTAAAGTAATATAAATTTTGGGTGTGATAAGTATACAAGTACGTCAGTTTGGTATATTATAATTTGTAAAAAACATATTTTTGGAGGAAATAAGAAATGGTACATCATATGATTTTATGGAAAATTAAAGAAGAAAAGACAGAAGAAGAAAAACAGCAGATTAAGGAAAATGTAAAAAAGAACTTAGAAGGGCTTGTTGGTGTTGTTGATGGGCTTGTTAAATGTAATGTAATTATTGATGGTTTAGCTTCTTCTACTTGTGATATTATGCTTGACTCTGAGCTTGAAAGCGAAGAAGCATTAAAGGCATATCAAAAGAACCCTGCTCACGTTCATGTAGCAGATACATTTGTAAGACCATTTATGCAGGTAAGAATGTGCATGGATTACGAAGATTAAAACAACTTGTTAAAATTTTAACATCAACTAAGTGGGTTTAAAATTTTTATTGCACAAGGCAGTAAGTTGAATTTTAAACTTACTTAGATTATTTTTTTTATTTCCAGATTATATATTTTAAATCACTATTTAATACTATTGGTAATATGATTTCTTATTGTGATAAATAATAAGTGAGGCAAATTAATTTATATTAAGAAAAGCCATTTTTGCATAAACTGCAATATGAGTAATAATATTGTAGATAATAGATAAAAGTGAATTGTGAATATGAATTTGGAATATAAAAAGTAAAAATAAATAATTAGAAATGAGGAATATATGCTTCAAGTACAAAATATTTGCAAAAAGTATAAGACTGGTGATTTGGTGCAGACGGCGCTTGATAACGTGTCGCTTAATCTAAGGGATAATGAGTTTGTAGCAATTCTAGGCCCATCGGGTTCTGGTAAGACTACACTTCTTAATATTATCGGCGGTCTTGACAGATATGACAGTGGCGACCTTATTATCAATGGTATTTCCACTAAAAAATATAAGGACAGGGATTGGGACTCTTATAGAAATCACACAATTGGTTTCGTATTCCAAAGTTACAATCTTATACCACATCAATCGGTGCTTTCAAATGTAGAGCTTGCGCTTACTATTTCTGGTATAAGTCGTACTGAAAGAAGAAAGCGAGCTAAAGAAGCACTAGAAAAGGTAGGACTTGGCAATCAGCTTCACAAACGACCTAATCAGATGTCGGGCGGACAAATGCAAAGAGTTGCGATTGCTAGAGCATTAGTTAATAATCCTGATATTTTGCTTGCCGATGAGCCAACAGGTGCGCTTGACTCTGAAACAAGTGTTCAAGTAATGGAGCTTTTAAAGGAAGTCGCAAAAGATAGGCTTGTTGTAATGGTAACTCACAATCCAGAGCTTGCCGAGGATTACGCTACAAGAATTGTAAGAGTAAAAGATGGTCATATAGTTGATGATACAGCTCCATTTTACATAGAAAAAGAAAAGCTACAAGAGCCACAGCATAAAAACATGGGTAAGTCATCAATGTCGATACTTACAGCGCTGTCGTTGTCATTTAACAATCTAAGGACAAAAAAGGGTAGGACATTTCTTACGGCGTTTGCAGGCTCGATTGGTATTATAGGAATTGCTCTTATTTTATCATTTTCAAATGGAGTGAATACTTATATAACTGATATACAAAAAAGTACGATGACTTCTTATCCAATCTCAATAGAAGCAGAAACCATTGACCTTACTAGCATTATGCAGAAGGGGCAGTCTTCTATGGACGATACGCAGGCGGTAAATCACGAGCTTGACGGAGTGTATTCTAATGGCAAGGATATTGAGATGGCTTCTAGTATTACAACAAGTTTTACAAAGAATAAATTAACTGAGTTTAAGAAGTATCTTGATAATTCTGACAGTGAGATTAATAAGTATATTAGAGAAAATGGTATCGTTTATTCTTACAATACTAAGTTTGATGTATTTACTTATGACTCAGAAGGAACATTTGTAAATACAGATGGTAGTACATTGAGAAGTAATAATTCGGCTTCTGCTACAAATATGATGGCAGATATGTCATCGTCTTATGGTGGAATGTCAATGTCTATGGGTACAACTACAAAGAGTAATAATTTTACAGAGCTTCTCTCAGGAAGTGAACAGGCTTCAGTAAGTAAGGCAGTAACAGACTCTTACGATGTACTTTATGGCAATTGGCCATCAGCTTATGATGAAGTTGTAATGGTGCTTAATAAGAATAACGAGATTTCGTCAGCAGTTCTTTATCAGCTTGGAATACTTCCAACTTCTGAATATAAGGATATTATGAAGAAGATTGACGCGAGCGAAGAAGTGACAATGGATACACTTAAGTTATCTTATGAAGATATATGCAATAAGGAATATTATCTTGTGCCTGCTAGTGACACTTATTTAAAAGATGACAGTGGAAATTATAAGTCTATTTCAAATGATACTGCAAAGTTGAAGGATATAGTAGCAGATGGCTTAAAGCTTAAGGTTGTAGGTGTTGTAAGACAAAATGATGATAACGACAATGCACTTATTAATAATGCTATTGGTTATACAAAGGCTCTTACAGATTATCTTATTGATTATGCAGATAAGAGTGATGTTGTTAAGGCTCAAAGAGAAAACAAGGATATTAATGTGACAAATGGAATGGCATTTTCTCCTGCTGATGATAATGCTAAGATTGCAGATGCTAAAGTATATCTTGCTAATTTGGGTGTAAGTGATAAGGCTTCTATGTTTAAAAATATGATACAAATGATATATGCTGACAATCAGCAGATGTATACTCAAATTATGGCGATGAGTGAAGCACAGCAAGCTGAAATGCTTGACTCGTATTTACAAAATCCTGATGATGAAACACTTCTTTCTATATATAATACTTATATTTCAACAGGAACGTATGATGATAATATGGATAGCTTTGGTGTTATAAGCTATGATGCACCATCAGCTATTAATATTTATGTAGATAGTTTTGAAGATAAAGATGCTGTATCTGATTGTATTAAGAAATATAATGAGGGTGCTAATGAAGAAGATAAAATAAGTTATACAGATTATGTTGGACTTCTTATGAGTAGTGTTACTACTATTATTAATGTAATAACTTATGTATTAGTAGCATTTGTGGCAGTATCTCTTGTGGTTTCTTCTATTATGATTGGTATTATTACTTATATTTCCGTACTTGAAAGAACTAAGGAAATTGGTATTCTTCGAGCAATTGGAGCTTCTAAGAGAAATATTTCACAAGTATTTAATGCAGAAACTTTTATTATTGGTTTCTGTTCGGGAATAATTGGTATTGCTATTACATTGTTGTTGTTAATTCCAAGTAATAGTATTATACACGCAGTTACGAAGTCGACTTCGGTAAATGCGGCACTTCCACCAGTTAGTGCGGTGGTGCTTATAATTCTTAGTATGGTGCTTACATTTATTGGGGGGCTTATTCCTGCTAAAAATGCGGCAAAGAAAGACCCTGTGACAGCATTAAGGACAGAATAGAGTTCATATTTTTGTGATTTTAAGCTGTGAAAGCTATCAGTATTGTATAAAACATTCACACACCAGTGAAAGGACAAAAGTCTATATTTGTATGTCATTATCGAACAAGAGTGTTCGCTACTGTCATACAAATATAGGCTTTTATTTCATTGCTTTATACAATACTGCTAGCTTAACGGGGCTTTAGTTGACTTATAAAATATGAATTTTTGGGGAGTGGGATAAAAAATAAAATTGATGTTAAATTGGTGTCGCTGATTGCTTACTCCAACGTCGTGTTTGGGAATTGATTAAAAATGATTGAAAAGTTGGCGGATTTGATTGATATTCGTAAAAATTTCCTAAACAATATTAAATAAATAAAAATAAAGTGGTTGCAATAGTATTAATTTAGCGGTACAATTGCACTACATGGAATAGTGGTGGGAAAAGTTATTAAAGAAGTTTTTTGAAATACTAAAAGAGAAGGTATTATGAAAGAAAAATTGGAAAAAAAGGCTTATTTAGCACAAAATGCGCAACAAAAAGTTAATGAAGCTTATTCAGAACAAGACAATATTTTATTACAAGATATCAACAAAGATAGTGTTGAAAGACAGCTTGTTCAGGGGGAGTGTAAAGAAGTGAATGTTAAGAAAGTTTCAAGAAGCGAGCTTGCAATGAATAATTTTCTCAAAGGTTACAATTGTGCGCAGTCGGTTGTGCTTGCATTTGCCGATATTATAGATGTTGACACAGATTCTCTTATACGAATTAGTTCTTCATTCGGCGGGGGAATGGGAAGATTAAGAGAAGTTTGTGGAAGTGTCAGTGGTATGTTTATTGTGGCAGGATATCTATATGGATATAGTACACCAGAAACGGGGCAGATTAAAGCTAATCATTATTCAGTAATTCAAGAGCTGGCGCATACATTTGAACAAAAAAACAAATCAATCGTATGTAGAGAACTTCTTGGATTGTCAGTTAAAGAACAGTCACCAGTGCCAGAAGCAAGGACACAAGAGTATTACAAGAAGCGACCTTGCAAGGAATTAATTGGCATGGCAGCGCAGATATTAGAAGACTATATAAATGAACATCAATAAAAAATTACAATATTTGAAATAGAGTAAATTAATGCTGAAAGATATAGAGGGGCAACAACATTAGAGGGAAATTACTTTTTCAAAAGAGTTAATAAGTGTTTTATATTATTTATATTGAATAATTATTAAACAGTTATTATAAATTGCAAACATACAGCATATATAATCTGGCTATAAGGACTATATAGTTAAGCTGCGTGAATTAAGATGTAGGAGGAGTAAAGTATGGCAGACGATTTGCAAAAAAAGAAAAAGAATTTATTTAATAGTGGTAGCTTGGCAAAGAAGACAGCATCGGCTATCGGAGTACTAGTTGTTGTATGTATGATAGCTCTTGTTGCCATAAGTGTAGGACTTAGTAGTAATTTCCTTTCTAACAGTATTAATGATGAGTTTATAGGACTCGCAGAAAAGAATGGACAGAATGTTCAATCAGTAGTAGATGTGGCAGCTAATACAGCTTCTAACATTCAAGCTTATATCGAAGACGCATATAAGATACAAGACCAAAATGGATACACTGGTGAAACAGAAAAGAGTGCATTATACGACATTCAGTTACAAAGAATTAACAAGCAGGTAGAAGATTTCATTCTTTACAATGCTTGGTCATCAGTATCAAGTGGTAGTGCTATTACTGGTATTGGTGTATTCTTTGAGCCAAATGCTTTTGACCCAGCAAAGACTGATTATTCAATCTATGTAAGTGAGTCTGATGCTGCAAAAAAGAGTTGTCAAAGCTATGGTAGTTATTCAGAATATAGTACACAAAGCTACTATACAGAAGCTAAGAATACTAAGAATACAGTATTTACAGACCCTTATGAAGACCAGGGCGTTACAATGGTTACAGCTTCATGGCCTATTTTATATAATAACACAGTTAAGGGTGTTATCGTGGTAGATATCAATGTTGAACAGTTTAGTATTCTTGACTCTGAGCAAGAAAACTTCAAGTCTTTATATGTTGATGTATTAACAAATGATGGTGTTATTATTTATGACAGTGAATCAACAAACTATCTTGGTGAGAACTTAAGTAGTTTAATATCAACTTCTGATTATAAGAAGATTCAGAGTGGATTAGATACAGGTAAGGCTTTTAATGTAACTACTAAGAAGGATACAGGTTCAAAGGTTGTACGTTACTATTCACCAATAACAGTTGAAAGTCAGACATGGTGGGCAGCAAGCGCACTTAATAGAACAGACTTATATAGTAATACATATCTTCTTTTAGTTCTTATGATTGTTACTTCAATTGTTGCAGTTATATTTATAGTTTACTTTACAATGCGTCTGCTTCGTAAGTATATTAAGCCAATTGATGTAGTAGTAGAAGCTTCTACACAGTTAAAGAATGGTGATTTTGATATTACTATTGAAGCTGAAAGTGATGATGAGATTGGTCTGCTTGCTGATGCCTTTTCTGAGGCGGCAGCAACACTTAGAAGTATTATTAAGGATATGAAGGCTGTATTAAAGGATATGGCTGAAAATAACTTCCAGATTAGTCCTAATACAGAGTATCCTGGTGAATTTGCTGAGATTAAGACTTCTTTATTCTCAGTTGTAACAGATATTTCAAAGACATTAACAGAGATTAATGGGGTATCAGAGCAGGTTTCAGCTAATGCTGATAATATTTCACAAGGTGCACAGTCTATTACAGAAGGTGCAACAGACCAATCAAGTGCGGTTGAAGAATTACAGGCTACAATTACAAATGTATCAGAAGAAGTTAGTAGAAATGCTGATGTAGCAAAGGCGGCTAATGAAGTTGCTAAGTCAGTTGGTAATAACTTGATTTCAAGTACTGACAATATGAAGAAGGTTGTAGATGCTATGGAAGTTATTAATGAAAGCTCTACACAGATTAGCTCAATTATTGGCACTATCAACGATATCGCTTCACAGACTAATCTTCTTGCACTTAATGCTTCAATCGAAGCTGCAAGAGCAGGTGAAGCTGGTAAGGGCTTCGCAGTTGTTGCTACTCAAGTAGGTACACTTGCAACTCAAAGTGCAGAAGCTGCTAAGAATTCAACAGAATTAATTGCTAATACAATTGATGCTGTTGACAATGGTAAGAGAATTGTTGATGCTGCATCTAATCAGTTGGCAGAATCAGCAGATAAGACTAATAAGCTTGTTTCTGACATTGCAGAAATATCAGAAGCATCTGCAACTCAAGCGGAAGCTTTAGAGCAAATTTTACAGGCAGCCGACCAGATTGCAGCAGTTGTAGAAGAAAATACAGCTATGGCAGAAGAAAGCTCAGCAAGTAGTGAAGAACTTGCAGCACAGGCTCAAAGACTTAAGGAATTAATTGAAATATTTAGACTTTATGAAGGCTAAATATTAAATAAATAACACTATGAATTAAGTTCTAGTATTTATTTTTAGTAAATAGTATTAAATAAGTGTCTGGGAATGATTGATAGTGAAAGTCTTAGTGTTAGTTAAACTATATTAAATATTAAAGATGGATTGTAGGCATTACCTTGAATATATTTTAAGGTAGTGTTTACAATCTTTTTTATAAATTAAATTTTTTTGTATTTTATATTATATAAATAAAGTATATGTAACAACTTGCCTGATATGGTTGAAATGTGTTAAGATATATAGAATGAATTTAATATTAGAGAAAACATAAAAACAGAGTATATCTTTATATAATATGCGAGTATGGAGGAATGTCATTAATGAATACTATGATTGAACTTATCACAGATAAGATAAAAGAAGCATTTACTGAGTGTGGATATGATGAAAAGTACGCAAAAGTAACTGTTTCTAACAGACCAGATTTATGTGAATTTCAGTGTAATGGAGCGATGGCGGCAGCTAAAGAATATCATAAAGCACCATTTATGATAGCTGATGAGGTTGTTGCTAAGTTACAAGGTAATTCGGCATTTAAGAGTATTGAAAGTGTTAAACCGGGTTTTATTAATATAATTGTATCAGAGCAATTTCTAGCTGATTATGTAAATGATATGGCAGTTGCAGAAAAGTTTGGCTTTACAACTGGTGAAGAAAAGAAAAATGTTATTGTAGACTACGGCGGAGCTAATGCGGCTAAGCCTTTACATGTAGGTCATCTTCGTTCTGCTGTTATCGGTGAAAGTATCAAAAGAATACAAAAGTTTGCAGGAAATAACGTTACAGGCGATGTACATCTTGGCGACTGGGGACTTCAAATGGGACTTATTATTGAAGAATTAAGAGATAGAAAGCCTGAACTTCCATATTTCGATGAAAGCTTTGAAGGAGAGTATCCAAAAGAAGCACCATTTACAATATCAGAGCTTGAAGAAATATATCCTGCGGCAAGTGCTAAGTCTAAAGAAGATGAAGCATTTAAGGAAAGAGCGCATACATCAACACTTAAGCTTCAAAGTGGAGATAAGGCTTGTACTGCTATTTGGAAGCACATTATGAATGTTTCTAAGGCAGATTTAAAGAAGAACTATGACAATCTTAATGTACATTTTGACCTTTGGAAAGGTGAAAGTGATGCACAGCCATATATACCAGATATGGTACAGGATATGATTGATAAGGGAATTGCTTACGAAAGTCAAGGTGCTATGGTAGTTGACATTCAAGAAGATACGGACACAAAAGAACTTCCACCTTGTATTGTAAGAAAATCAGATGGAGCAGCTCTTTATGCAACTTCCGACCTTGCGACAATGGTTGAAAGAGAGAAGTTATTTAATCCAGACGAATACATTTATCTTGCAGATAAAAGACAAGAACTTCATTTTACACAAGTGTTTAGAGTAGCTAAAAAAGCAGGAATTGTAAAGCCTGATACTAAGCTTGTATTTTTAGGTTTTGGTACAATGAATGGAAAAGACGGTAAGCCATTTAAGACACGTTCTGGCGGTGTAATGCGTCTTGAACATTTAATTGCAGATATTGATGAGGCTGTATACAAAAAGATTACAGAAAATAGGACTATGGAAGAAGAAGAAGCTAAAAATACAGCTAAGATTGTAGGTCTTGCGGCTTTAAAGTATGGAGATTTATCTAATCAGGCTTCAAAGGATTATGTATTTGACGTTGAAAGATTTGCTTCTTTTGAAGGAAATACAGGTCCATATATCTTGTATACAATTGTAAGAATTAAGTCAATTCTTGCTAAATATAAAGAAAATGGTGGAGATATTGAGAATTTAAAACTCAATCCAGCTTTAGCAAATAGTGAAAAGAACCTTGAACTTGCACTTATTAAGTTCCATGATGTAATTAAGTCAGCATATATGGATAATGCACCACATAGAATATGTCAGTATATTTATGAGATTTCTAATGCGTTTAATGGCTTCTATCATGATACAAAGATACTTACAGAAAGTGATAAAGATAAGCAAAAAGGTTATATTGCATTAATCAGCATAACAAAGGCAATACTTGAACAGTGTATAGATTTACTTGCAATTGAATGTCCTGATAGAATGTAATAATTAAAAAGAAAGGGAATGGTTTTAAACTAGTTTAATTATGAAGATATTATCATTTGCTATACCATGTTATAATTCTGCTGATTATATGGAAAAATGTATAAAATCAGTATTAACTGGTGGAGAAGATGTTGAAGTTATAATTGTTGATGATGGTTCTACGAAAGATAATACATTTGAAATTGCAAAAAAATATGAGGCTAAGTATCCAACTATAGTAAAAGCTATTCATCAAGAAAATGGTGGACATGGAGAAGCTGTTAATACGGGACTTCGTAACGCAACAGGAAAGTATTTTAAGGTTGTTGACAGTGATGATTGGGTTGACCAGAAAAGTTACAAGAAAATTCTTTCAGTATTGAAGTCATTTAATGAAGACAGTGAGCCGGATATGGTTATTGCTAACTATGTGTATGAAAAAGTAGGTGCTAAGAGGAAAAAGGTTATACAATATGATAATGTATTTCCAGAAGAACAGATATTTGGTTGGAATGATATTGGAAAATTTAAAATTGACCAATATATTCTTATGCACAGTGTTGTGTATAGAACACAACTTCTTAAAAATTGTGGACTCAAGCTTCCTAAGCATACATTTTATGTTGACAATATATTTGTGTTTGAACCACTTCCAATGGTCAAGAAGATGTATTATGTAAATACTAATTTTTATAGATATTTCATTGGCAGAGATGACCAGTCTGTTAATGAAACTGTAATGATTTCTAGGATTGACCAGCAAATAAGTGTTACAAAGAGAATGATAGATTTCTTTCTTGATAGTAGTATTAAAAATGATAAATGCAGAATGTATATGCGTAATTATCTAAGAATTATGATGGAGGTGTCATCTATATTCTTGATTATATCAGGAACAGAAGAAAACCTTGCTAAGAAAAAGGAACTTTGGGATTATACTAAAAGGGATAAAGGGCTTCATAGAATGTTGAGATATTCAATTCTTGGGTATACTGTTAATCTGCCAGGTAAGGTGGGAAGAGGAATATCAAAGGCAGGGTATAAATTCATGAATAAGTGGATTGGATTTAATTAGAGAGTTGAAAATGGAATCAGGCAGGTGCTTTTGTAGTTGATGGATAAAAGCTAAGTAGTTCTAAGATGTGCTGATGTAAGTGTTGAGAACGGACGTGAGCGCAATCAATGCGACATCGTGTCGCTGATTGCTTGACCGCACGTCCATGTGCGGTCATCACTGATTATAGACAGCACACCTAAGAACAACTAAGCTTTTACCATATGCTACAAAATCACCTGTCTGTTTCTATTTTCTTGGTGGTGGAGTGATTGTAAGATAAGCTGGAAAGTTTTTTGAAAACAAATGCCCTTTTTCTTTGTGTTTTTGTGTGTTTTGGTGGGAAGTAGTTCTTGCTGATTGTTGAACTCACATGCTTGAGATTGAAAAAGGCTTGCCGATGTTACTTTTGTTAAAAAGTTAATACATTGACAAGCCTTTTTTAAATTATAAGTTTTTTAAAATAGTACTTTACATTTATTCATGTCTATGTTTTTCTTGATGTAGTCGCCGACTTGGTTTCTTTGGGCTTCGGACATGTCGGCTTGTCTTAGCATTACTATCATTTTGCCTTTGTTAAACATCATGTAGTAGCCGAATTTGTTGTAGATTGTTGTAAATTCATTCCAGTCGTAGTTAGTAATTATATCATATTCTGGAATTTCGGCTAGTATGCCATTTTCCATAAGTGTGATTGTACAAGGTGCAGCTTCTGATGGGTCACGATGTTTTAAATGGTATGATACACTATTTTTAAATTGAAAGAAAAATATGTATAGTGGGTAGCACCAACATGCTGCATATAGTACGGCTATATAAGATGAAATAAAGCCCATAGAAATTAATACAATAGAAGCAATAGCTGGAAGCCATGTGAGTATTAATTCAATTGGGTTTCTAATAAAACGGTTCCAAAATACAATTTTTTCATATTCTTTTCCACTTGCTTTTAAAGTGGTGTCGTATTTTATAAAGTCCATAAGTTCCCTCGTTTCTATTTTTATTCACATAATACTGACAATAATAACATGAATAGTCATTTAATACAATTATAATTAATTAAAAAATATTTAAAAAGACAAAGTTAAATTGTAATGCTTTATATAATAAAAATAAGGTGTTACTTGATATTATTAAAAAATGATAGTTTAAGTTATAAGTAGAAATTAACTATATAGTGTTTTCAAAATTGCAAAAATAAGCTATAATATTATTAACTTTAAATGACACCTGCTAATGTGAATATTAATTAATGGTGTATAAGTGAAAATTATAATTAATTGGGGGCTTTAGTTGCGTTGGAGAAAAATAAGTTAAGGGAAAGAGTACTTACAGATGTTGTACAGCTTTTAGAAAGTAAAGGGTTATTTACAGAAGTTGTCCGAACAATTATTGAAAAAGCTCAAGAATATCTAGATGTTACTAATCTATGTGTTATACAGTTGAGTGAAGGACATAAGAGTCTTATAAAACTTGTTGATTATAAAAGAGAAGATGCTAGTGAAATACTTATTGATGGAATGGCTTATGAAAAGTTCCTTCTTATATCAGATGATATAAGTGTATGTATACATACAAATAATACACTAGATAAAAATGTCCGTAACCAGATGAAAGAGTATGGAATAAAGACAAGTATTACAAGTCCTATATATGTCAATGATGAAATTGAGATGTATTTTGCAATATTTGATACACAAAATGAATTGACACTTGACAATTCAGAACTTAATTTTATTAATATAATAACAAAAGTTATACAAAGTATTGCACAAAGACAAGTAACTAAAAATTCACTTATTGCTTCGTATGAAGTGTTAAGAGATATATTGAGCAATATAGGTTCAGGAATAATTGTATGTAGTGAAAATGATGGTTCAGTTTTTTTGGAAAATTATATTGCAAGTACTTCACAAGAAGTAAGACGTACAATTAAGGAGTGTATTGATAAGTATTTTAGCAAAAAATATAACGATAGAGATAGTAATTTTTACATGGAACACTTTGATTCCATATCAGGCTTATGGTTTGAAGTTAAGTTTTCAGATTTGATATGGATAGACGGTAGCAAAGCACTTGTATGTACAATAACTGATATTACTCAAAAAAAGAAAAATCAACAAAAGATAGAATATCAAGCGCATAATGATGTTTTAACGGGGCTTTACAATAGAATGAAGTGTGAGCTTGATTTGCCAAAAGAGATAAAAAGAACCATACAGAATAACAAAAAAGGTGCAATATTATTTATTGACTTAGATAATTTTAAGCATATTAATGATGGATTGGGACATCGTCATGGAGATATGCTTTTACAGCAGATAGCTTCGGGACTTCAGTCAATGATGAACCTTAAAGACCACTGTTATCGAATGGGTGGTGATGAGTTTGTTATAGTAGTAACTTATGAAAATTTTGATGATATGGATAGAATAGTCAAAAATATTATCGAAATGTTTAATACACCGTGGGATTTATCAGGGACAGAATATTATTGTACAATGAGTATGGGAATTGCAGTATATCCCGATGATAGCATTGACTATAATGAACTTATACGACTTGCAGATATTGCTATGTACGACTCTAAAAAATCTGGTAAGAATAGGTATTGTTATTATGATGGCAAGGGTGGCAATAAAACTGAAAAACGCCTTGATATTGAAAATAGTATGCGTCAGGCAATAGCTTCACAGATAAATGAATTTGTGGTATTTTATCAGCCTGTTATGGATGTTCAGACTAATAAGTTTGTGTCGTGCGAGGCACTTGTGAGATGGAATAGTTCGTCACTTGGATTTTTAGGACCAGGAGAATTTATTCCGCTTGCTGAATATCTAGGACTTATTACATCAATTGGTGGATATGTATTAGAGGAGGCGTGTAAACAGTGCAAATATTGGAATGAACATGGATATCCTGATTTTAGAATAAATGTTAATCTATCAGTTGTACAGCTCTTACAAAAAGATGTTGTTGGCGATATTGCTTCTATACTTAAGAAAACAGGAGTTAATCCAAAGAATATAGTTATGGAGATAACAGAGTCATTTGCAATTAATGATATGGATAGAGTTCTTAAGATAGTTAGTGGAATTAAGTCGCTTGGACCAATGATTGCGCTTGATGATTTTGGTACAGGGTATTCATCACTTAATTATATTAAGCAGCTTCCATTTGACATTATAAAAGTTGATAAGACATTTATAGATGACATCGTAGATGATGAGTATGCGCAAGCATTTATAAAGCTAATAGTAGGATTGTCTAAGACAATTGGAACAAAGATTGTTGTAGAAGGGATTGAAAATGAACAACAATATGAACTTTTAAAAGAACTTGGAGTGCATTATATTCAAGGTTATTTGTTTGGAAAGCCACTTCCGAGTGATGAGTTTGAAGAAGTTAATCTAAAAGACCTTCGTGAAGAAGTTGTATGTTAAAAAAAAGAAATGAGGTATTATATGAAGACACTTATTAAGAATGGTCGAGTTATTGACCCAGCAAGCAACACAGATGAAATTAAAGATATCTTGTTTGAAGATGGTATTATACTCAAAGTTGAAAAGGATATTAATGACAATGCAGATGATATTATTAATGCAGATGGTTGTTTTGTAATGCCAGGATTAATTGATTTGCATGTGCATTTTAGAGAACCAGGTTTTGAACATAAGGAAACTATAAGAACTGGTGCAAGGGCAGCAGCAAGAGGTGGTTTTACTACAGTATGTGTTATGCCAGATACTAAGCCTGTTATTGATAGTGTAGAGATGGTTAATCTTATAAAGGATAGAGCAAATGATGTTACTGATATTAATGTACTTCCAGTGGCAGCAGTTACAGCGGCTCAAGATGGTGAATATATAACAGACTTTGAAAAATTAGCTGATAATGGTGCTGTAGCAGTAAGTGAAGATGGAGCTTCACTTATGAATGCTAGAATTGCAAGACAGGCTATGCGCCTTGCCTCAAATGTTGGAATACCAGTATTTGCCTACTGTGAAGATAAAAACCTTGCAGCAAGAGGTGTTATGAATGCAGGTAATAAGGCAAAAGAACTTGGACTTTTTGGAATTATGAATGCTGTTGAAGATATTATGGTTGCAAGAGATATTCTTCTTGCAAAAAATACTGGTGCAAAGCTTCATGTTTGTAGATGTTCTACTAAGGATAGTGTTAGAATGGTAAAGCTGGCAAAAGACGAAGGCATTGATATTACAGCAGAGGTAACACCACATAATCTTATTCTTACAGAAGATGATGTTGTAGAAGATAATGCTAATTATAAAGTTAAGCCACCACTTAGAACTAAGGAAGATGTACAAGCATTGATTGAGGGCGTTAAAAGTGGTATAATTGATGTAATAGCCTCAGACCATGCGCCACATAATAAGACGGAAAAAGAACGCTCTTTTGTTGACGCACCATTTGGAATTACAGGACTTGAAACATCTGTAAGCCTTATTATGACAGAGTTTGTACACAAGGGAATATTAACACCTGTGCAGATGGCTGAAAGAATGAGTTATACACCAGCTAAGATTATTAACATTGATAAAGGAACTTTACTTGTAGGAAAGACAGCAGATATTACTATTATTAATCCTGATGATGAATATGTAATTGACAGCGAGCTTTTTGCTTCAAAAGGAAAGAATACTCCATTTGATGGTAAAAAAGTTAAGGGTAGAGTTGTGTATACAATAGTTAATGGCAAGATTGTATATTCATATAAGCCAGGTTTTGAGTGTATTGTAGACAAAGATGTTCCAAAATATGAGTAAAGACTATTATTTTTATGAAAGGGAAATACATTTATGATTAACAAATTAGTTTCAAAAATTCAAAAACAAAATGCACCAATAGTAGTAGGACTTGACCCAATGATGAAGTTTGTGCCAAAGCATTTACAAGATGCCGCTTTTGAACAGTATGGCGAAACTCTTGAAGGAGCAGCAGAAGCTATATGGCAGTTTAATAAGGCAATTATTGATAATATATATGATATCGTTCCAGCAGTTAAACCGCAGATAGCTATGTATGAACAGTTTGGTATTGAAGGTTTAAAGGCATTTAAAAAGACGGTTGATTACTGCCATGAAAAAGATATGGTGGTTATTGGTGATGTTAAAAGAGGAGATATTGGCTCTACATCTGAAGCTTATGCAGTTGCACATTTAGGCAAAGTAACAGTAGGCTCTAATAAGATTTCAGCATTTGATGAGGATTTTGCAACAGTTAATCCTTATCTTGGTTCTGATGGTATCAATCCATTTACTAAGGTTTGCAAGGAAGAAAAGAAGGGTATCTTTATTCTTGTCAAGACTTCTAACCCATCAAGCGGTGAATTTCAGGATAAGCTTATTGATGGTAAGCCACTTTATGAGCATGTAGGTGCTAAGGTTGACGAATGGGGCAGAGAATGTATGGGTGATGATTACAGCTATGTAGGTGCTGTAGTTGGAGCAACATATCCAGAGATGGGAGCAGCATTAAGAAAGATTATGCCTAAAGCATACATACTTGTACCAGGTTATGGCGCACAGGGCGGTAAAGGTTCTGACCTTGTGAATTTCTTTAACAAAGACGGACTTGGAGCAATAGTTAATAGTTCAAGAGGAATTATTGCAGCATATGCAAAAGACGAATATGCTAAGTTTGGTGAAAAGAATTTTGCTGAAGCTTCAAGACAGGCAGCCATTGATATGATTAATGATATTAATGGTGCGTTAGGAAAGTAATTTGAACGAAATTAGCAAATGGCGCAAACTATGAGAAACTTGCAAAGTGTGTTTTTCATAGCTAGTTGGGATATTTATAAAAATACAATAGAAATGAGGTCGCATTATGGCATTTAGGGAACACGCATTAATCACTAAGGTATCTAACCTTGCGACAGGTGTTTATGAAATGTGGTTTAAGACAGAAAATATTGCAAAAGAAGCAAAGCCAGGACAGTTTATTTCAGTATATTCAAATGATGGTTCAAGACTTCTTCCACGACCAATAAGTATATGTGGCATTACTGATGATGGCATAAGAATTGTATATAGAGTTGTTGGAAAAGGAACTGATGAATTTTCTAAAATGCAGGCTGGAGAATATCTTAATATTCAAGGTCCTTTAGGAAATGGATATGATATATCACAAGTTAATGAAAAGAAAGTAACATCAGATGGAAAGCCAATCAAAAAAGCAATAATATTTGGAGGTGGTATTGGTGTTCCACCTATGTTAGAACTTTCAAAACAACTTGACTGTGAAAAGGAAATTATACTTGGTTATAAAGATGAATTATTCTTAGATAAAGAGTTTGAGAAGTTCGGTAATTTAAGCATTGCTACAGAAGATGGTAGTGCAGGAACTAAGGGAAATGTAATGAATGTTATTGAAGAAAAGAACATAACAGGAGATATTATATTTGCCTGTGGTCCTATGCCAATGCTTCGTGCAATTAAGGCTTATGCTGAAAAAAATAATATAGAAGCATATATTTCACTTGAAGAAAAAATGGCTTGTGGAATTGGAGCTTGTCTTGCTTGTGTATGTAAGACAAAGGAAAAAGACGAACATTCACAAGTAAACAATGCAAGAATATGTAAAGAAGGTCCAGTATTTAATGCGAGGGAGGTGGAAATTTAATGAATATGTCAGTTAATATAGCAGGTGTTGAATTAAAGAACCCTGTAATGACAGCTTCTGGAACATTTGGTTCAGGTATGGAGTATGGTGAGTATGTAGACCTTAACAAGTTAGGAGCAGTAGTAACAAAAGGCGTTGCAACTGTACCCTGGCCAGGTAATCCAACACCTAGAATTGCAGAAACTTATGGTGGTATGATTAATGCAGTAGGTCTTCAAAATCCGGGGCTTGATACATTTATAAAAAGAGATATTCCATTTCTTAAGCAATACGATACAAAGATTATTGTAAATGTATGTGGAAAAAGCAAAGAGGATTATGTAGAGGCAGTAGAAAGACTAGCAGAGCAACCAGTAGATATGCTTGAAATCAATATATCCTGTCCTAATGTAAAAGAGGGCGGAATTGCGTTTGGTCAAAATCCTAACTCAGCAATGGAAATAACACAGGCTGTTAAAAAGGTTGCAAAACAGCCTGTTATTATGAAGCTTAGTCCTAATGTAACTGATATTACAGAAATGGCAAGAGCTGTTGAAGCAGGCGGAGCAGACGCAGTATCACTTATTAATACACTTACAGGAATGAAGATTGATATTAATAGACGTACATTTGCAGTTGCTAATAAGACAGGAGGTCTTTCAGGCCCAGCAATTAAGCCAGTTGCAGTAAGAATGGTTTATCAAGTTGCCAATGCAATAAAGCTTCCAATAATTGGTATGGGTGGAATTGCAAATGCTGATGACGCACTTGAGTTTATTATGGCAGGTGCAACAGCAGTTTCAATAGGAACAGCTAACTTTAATGACCCTTACACAACTGTTAAAGTTATTGATGGAATTAAAGACTATATGTTAAAGTATGGAATAGAAGACATAGCAGAATTAACAGGCTGTGTAAAATAGAATGTAAATGATAAAACCATGTGTTTGTATAAGTACGGATACATGGTTTTATGCTCTAAAATATAATTTTTGTCTTTGGGGCATAGAAGTTTATTTATTAAAGAGTTTGTGATCTTGCTATGTGAAAAAAATAACAATTAAATACTAAATGGAGGAGGCATTTTTTTATGAACAACATTAAGGTAAGAACAAAGCTTATATTTGTTATGGTTGTTGCTATAGCAGCCTTAGTATTGAGTGTACTTTCGTCACAAAAAAGTATGGAGCAGATGAAAGAAAATATTACTGCAGAGCTTGAAGCAGACAAGCGAGCTTCGTATGATGAACTGATTAAGAATGAAGTTGATAGTGTTATTTCACTCTGTCAACAGATTTATAAGGATTATCAAAACGGTACTTATTCATTAGAGCAGGCAAAACAGATTGCAGCAGTACAGATAAGAGCATTAAGATATGGTGATAATGGATATTTTTGGGTTGACCAGTATGACGGTACTAATGTTGTACTTTTAGGTAATAGTGTAGAAGGAACTAACCGACTTGAAGCAGTAGATGGAAATGGTAATAAATATATTAGAGAAATTATAAAAGTTGGTCAACAAAGTGGTGGTGGTTATACTGATTATGTATATCCTAAAGAGGGCGAAACAGTTGACTCTCCAAAGCGTTCTTATAGTAAAGCATTTGAGCCATTCCAATGGGTTGTAGGAACTGGTAATTATACAGACTATATTGACACACAGGTTGAACAGACTAGCTCAGAGCTTGAAAGTTTTATTTTGAAAAAAGAACAATCATTTATGTATATTGCATTGGTATTAGTAATAGTTTTAATAGTTGTAATTAGAATGTTAGCAACAAGTATTACAAGACCAATGAAGCAACTTGATGAGTCTATAGGCTTTATGGGGCAGGGTGATTTTTCTAAGAACTTAGATGCTAAGTTATTAAGAAGAAAGGATGATTTTGGAATACTTTCAAATCACCTTGAAAATATGCGTTCAGAAGTAGGAACTTTAGTAGGAAATGTTAAAGATGAGTCTTCAAGAATAAGCTCTATGGTTGATGAAATAGATGAAAATGTACAAGTTCTTGACAGTGAAATTGAACAAATGACAGAAACAACACAAGAGATTGCCGCAGGAATGGAAGAAACTTCAGCTTCTTCAGAAGAAATTAATGCAATGTCACATGAGATTGAAAATGCGGCAAGAAGTATTGCAACACGTTCACAAGATGGTGCATTGGAAGTTGATGCTATTAGAAATAGAGCTGTAGAATTAAGAAGTACTACAGAAAAGAATGGTAAGCACACAATGGAAGTTCATGGAGAAATAAGTCAACATCTTACAAAGGCCTTAGAAGATATCAAGGTTGTTGACCAGATTGGAGTTCTTGCTAAGTCTATTATGGAAATTACAGAACAGACTAATCTTCTTGCTTTAAATGCTTCTATTGAAGCAGCAAGAGCAGGTGATGCAGGTAGGGGCTTTGCTGTGGTTGCTGAACAGATAAGAGTTCTTGCTGAGCAGTCTAAAGACGCAGTTGCTCACATTGAAGATGTTACTAAAAATGTAGTTGGTGCGGTTGAAAACTTGGCGGTTGATGCTAAGAAGTTACTTGATTTTGTGGGTACAGATGTTGTTAGTAATTTTGAAGGCTTTTCTGGAATGGCTGATAATTACAGCAAGGATGCAGGAACTGTTGATGAGCTCGTTACTGATTTTTCAGCTTCAGCAGAAGAATTGTTAGCTTCTATTAATGGTGTTATTAGTGCTATTAATGATGTTAGTACTGCCACTACTCAAGGAGCTTCTGGAACTACAGAGATTGCGCAAAAGGCTACATCTGCCTCTAAGAAGTCGGTTGAGATTAAGGAGAAAGCAGTAGCGGCACATGAATCGGCTGATGAATTGAGAAAGCAGGTTGAGAAATTTACGATTTAAAGTATATATTTGTTTATATGGGTGTGTTTCACTATGTTATAGTGTAGTTCCACTATGCTGTGAAAAAATATCAGTCTTATATAAAACAGGCACACACCAGTAAAAGTACAATCGCCTATATTTGTATGTCATTATCGAACAAGTTTGTTCGCTACTGTCATACAAATATAGGTGTTTGTTCTTTTACTGGTGCATTTATTGTTTTATATAAGGCTGATATCTTTTTTTATACGTTTTAGCAACCCGACTTAAGCTATGTTGTGTAAGGAAATTTGGTTACTTAACATTATTAATGGAGGACTGTTTATACTGTATGGATTTATTAAGTATTAGGATTAAATTGTGTTAGAAGAAAGTAGAGTGACTTTTGTAGACTAGTATATTATTAATGGGGGATTAGGAAAGTGGATTGGGAATTTATGGTTTTGTATTAGTTAGATAGAGATGGGTGTTTAAGATATTTGGTTTTGGAAAGTGCGAGTATATTGTTTGTAGGATAATGATGAAAATAATATTGTGACTTGGATAGAATTGGGAGTTTGTGGGGGCTACGGAAATTCGAGTTAATTCTACGGTGTGTGGGTTGTTATTTTTTGTGGTTTGTGTAATATTTTGGGAAATGAATTTGATGGAGGTGTCTTATGGATAAGGTTAAGATTGGTAAGTTTATTGCACAGATGACATCGGTTATTGGTGTTGGGTGTGTCGTTTTAATTAATATGGGTGGATATAACAGTAGCTTGTTACTTAATTTACCATGTATTTTAATAATGAGTATCGTTACTATAATGTTTCTTGTAGTTACTGGTATATTTAAGGACTTTTTTAGGGCATTTGCTATTGTATGTAATAAGAACAAAGAACTTCAAAAATGGCAGATAAAAAGGTCAGTGTTAGCTGTTGAACTTGCAAGAAAGACTTGGCTTATAATGGGCGTGCTTATGAGTGTGCAAGGGTATATTTCAATTCTTTTTCTCATTGGTCAGAGCGGAAATAGTTTTGCAAATAATGCAATGAATATCGCAATAGCTACATTGGGGATATTGTATGGGGTTATAGGATATCTTGTGTTGTTGCCTGTGAAGATTAGGGTGGAAATTATGGAGAAGGAAAATGATTGAGGTTGAACTGTATAAGGTTTTTCAAAGAAAGTTGGTAGCTGTTGTTTTTGTGGGGATATTATTATTTACGGCTATGTCTGTATGGAATGATTTGTCAATGTATATTAATAAGGATAAATATAATGAATTACAACAAGAAATGGAATGTTATGAAAAGTATAAGGGAAAATTGACAGATGAGAGAATAGCAGAATTTGGGAAAGAATTTAAACTCGATGGAGTTGGCTATGATTATATTAGCAATCGTTTTTTTGTAAATGGAGAGCAAGTTCCTGTAAAAGAATTGTATGGAGATATCTCATTTGATATACAGTTTGGTTATTTTAAGCTGTGGTTATTTCTTTTTAGCTCGATGACAACTAACATTAAATACGTTCCTATTTTTATCTCAATTGCATTTTCAACATTATTTACATACGATAATCAATGTGGAATGCCGGAAATTTTGCTTAGTACAAAAAATGGAAGAAAGACTTGTACAAAAGCGAAAATAATAGTAGCAGTAGGTGTGTCTAATTTACTTTATATTTTAATTTTGTTAATATCATTAATTCCATTTTTTTTAATAACACATGGTATTGGGAGTGATACAAGTATACAAATGACACCCTGGTTAATGGCAAGTAAAGTTGATATGAATTATAAGCGATTATTAATTCATACAATAATTATAGGCTTTTTGGAGATAAATGTGTTAGTTATATTAACATTGTGTGCTTCTATCATTTGTAAAAATCCTATGACAGCAATGTGTGTGTGCCTAGGAATTTTATTTGTGTGGCGACCTGATATTATGGCAACTCATATTAATAATATTATTGTAAATGTAATTACAGCACTAACACCATACAACATCGTTGATACTGTAAACCTTGTAAAACAAGACTTAGTTAGTGTGTTTGGAATACAGATGTCATTTATTAAGCTTGCAGAATTAATTTATTCTATATTGTTGATTGTAGGTGGAGTTGTGTTTGTTAAGATTTTGTCAAAAAATCAGAAGTATTTTGCAATATAAATGAGGTAGCTTATGATGTTGGAATTAAAAAACGTATCTAAGAGTTATGGCAAAAATGAGATTATTAAAGATATGAATGTTACTTTTAAGTGTGGAATATATGGTATACTTGGAGTTAATGGTGCAGGAAAGTCAACGACTATAAGGCTTATTAGTACAGTTGAAAAGCCTGATTGTGGGGAAATTCTATTTAATAATCAAGATATATATGAGCTTGGAGAAGAATATAGAAAAAGAATAGGCTATGTTGCGCAGAAAGGTGGGTATTACCCTGAATTTACTGTAAATAAATTTTTATATTATATTGCTGAATTAAAAGGGATACAACAAAAAGAAAGTGTAATTAATTCTTGTCTTAAAAAGGTTGACTTAACAGAGCAAAGGTATAAGAAGATAAAAACATTGTCGGGTGGTATGAAGCAGAGAGTAAATATAGCGCAGGCTTTACTTAACAATCCAGATATTCTTATATTAGATGAGCCGACAGTAGGACTAGACCCTAAAGAAAGGCTTAATTTAAAAAATATTTTGTTAGAATTTTCAGAAGAAAAGCTAATAATAATGACTACACATATAGTTGCAGATATAGAAGATATTGCAGATAATATAATTATTATAAAAAATGGGAAAATATGTGCTAATAATACAGTTAAAGATATTATGAAAGCAAATTGTAATAATGTGTGGGAGTGTAAACTTTATACAGCAGAGCAAGTTAAAGAAGCTAAAGAAAAATACATAATTTCACAATTGCATAAAAGTGATAATGAATTTACAGTGCGTATTATAAGCGAAAACAAGCCATTTGATAATGCGGTGTTAGTTGAAGCTAATTTGGAAGAAATATATCTAAATATAATGTCTTAATTATGCTAAAAATTGCTTAATTCTGTAAAATGTATTGTGGTTGGGTAAATTAATGTTATTATAATAAAAGCTAAAGAAAATTTGTATTATTTTGGCAAATAATAATAAGTGTATGGGGAATTATGGTAACGTATTATAGAAAATCATTTTACAAAGAATTTGATAAGTTGTTTGTTGATGAATATCATAAATTAAGGTTAAAAGTATATCAAAATTAAAAGAGAATATAATTATAAAGAAAAGGAATGTCACACTAAGAAAATTTCATACAAAATATAGATATTTAAGCAAAAATTCTATATCTTATATAAATTTTCATTAATGCGACAGCCACTTTTTTAATTCATAGAAACAATATATTTCATAAATTCTTTTTTAAAATAAAAGGCTCTATTTTTGTCGGATATTTCACGACTGTAGATTTCAGAATAAATTGGGTGATAAGGCTTTGTATCTTTTGTACGAATTTGAATAAATTCACCATTTGCTGTATGTAACATAGCATTTGGAGAAATTTGCAACATATCATTGAGCTGGTTGCAAATGTTGTAATAATCTTCTTCTAATTGCTTTTTTAAGTCAGAATATGCAGGCTTTGACAAGTCTACTTCAACACAAGGCAAAAACTTCCATTCAGATTGCGCTCCATCTTTGCTTATTGGGACGTATAATATGTGTTGTAGCTTTTTGTATAATTTACTTTCATAAAAATTTTTGTGAGATAACAACTCGTCTATAATAGAAGAAGTTTGCGTAATAAACATCGTTTCGAGTGGCTTGCCAGTTGCGTCACATTTGTTTGTTTTAAGCTCTCCATCTTCAAAATCTAAAGTTGTATTTGAAAGCTTTAGTCCAATAGTTAATTCAAGTAGCTGACCAGTTCTTCCTTTGTTTAATTTAAGCATTGTATCTTCAAATACTTCTGGCTCTAAATATTCTTTAAAAGGAATATTGGCGAGTTTATCAATTTTTTCTTTTGCTTCAGATAATTTCATTATTAAACCTCCTTAAAAAAATTAGTGATTTCAACATTTAAAACATTTGCAATTTGATTAAGTACTGATATTGATAAGCTTTTATTGCAACCTACAGCTTCAATTTTAGAAAGATAGCTGACACTAATTTCAGAATATTCAGCCAGTTGAGCTTGTGTTAATTTAGCTTGTTTCCTATATCGTTTTATATTTGCACCTATTACGCGATACAATTCAGTATCATTACTAAAGTTCATAAATTACCTTCTTTATAATATTTATGAGTATTATCTCATGTGGGAATATATTTATAAATTCACTTATAGTGAAATAATAATATAGTGGTTTTTTAGCAAAAAATGATGTACAATAATAAAATATGTGCATTAAGAATTAAAGAAAATGTTTTATATAAGCAGATAAAGAAAGGGGAAAAATGAATAATTCAAGTGTAGCTCCGTTTGTGAAATGGGCGGGTGGTAAAAGACAGCTTTTATCACAAATAAAAGAGAGAATGCCTGAAAAGTATAATAATTATTATGAGCCGTTTATAGGTGGAGGGGCGGTTATTTTCGAGTTACAGCCAGAAAATGCCTTAATTAATGATATTAATAAAGCCTTAATTAACACTTATAAACAGATACGTGATGTACCATATCAATTTATTGATACAGTAAATAAATTAGACAATGAAATGTGGGAAGATGGAAAAGAATATTATTATTCATTAAGAGAGCATTACAATGACAAATTAATGAAGGCTGAGTATGACTTAGAGTTAGCGGCATTATTTGTATTTATTAATAAGCATTGTTTTAATGGTCTTTATAGAGTCAATGGAAAAGGGCTTTTTAACGTCCCTTATAATAATAGTAGAAAAACTTCTATAGATGAAGAATTAATAAAAAATGTTTCAGAATATCTTAAAAAGATTATTATTACAGATGGAGATTTTGAAAAGGCGTGCGTCAATGCTACAGAGAAGGACTTTGTATTTTTAGACAGCCCTTATGCTCCAATCAATCCGACATCATTTCAAGCTTATACAAAGGAAGGCTTTGATATAGAAAGTCATAAAAGATTGGCAAAGCTCTATGATGAATTAACAGCTAAAGGGTGTTATTGTATGCTTACAAATCATAATACAGAGTTAATAAATGAATTGTATGGAAATAAAGGGTATAAGCTTGATGTAGTAAGTGTAAAGCGCATGATTAATTCAGACGCTTCTAATAGAGTCGGACAAGAAGTAATTATATGCAATTATTAGTTTGCAAGAATGTCTTAATATTTGTACACCACTATCATTGAAACCCATAAAGTTTTATGCTACAATAAAAAATAATGCTTTAAATTAGCTAAAAGGCTTTATATAGGAGGAGTTGCAGATGGAACAGTACAAACAGGAATTTATCGACTTTATGGTAGAAAGTGATGTTTTAAAATTTGGAGATTTTACATTAAAGAGTGGTAGAAAGTCACCATTTTTTATGAATGCAGGAGCTTATGTAACAGGTACACAGCTTATGCGTCTTGGTGAATACTACGCAAAAGCTATACATGAAACATACGGAGATGATTTTGATGTTCTCTTTGGACCAGCTTACAAAGGTATTCCAATAAGTGTTGTAACAGCAGTTGCTTATGCAAAGCTTTATGGTAAGGAAGTTCGTTACTGTTCAGACCGTAAGGAAGAAAAAGACCATGGTGCAGACAAGGGAAGTTTTCTTGGAAGCAAGTTAAAAGATGGCGATAGAGTAATAATGATAGAAGATGTAACAACATCTGGTAAATCAATGGAAGAAACAGTTCCAAAGGTAAGAGGGGCAGCAGATGTTACTATAATCGGACTTATGGTATCTTTAAACCGTATGGAAGTTGGTCTTGGCGGTAAAATGAGCGCACTTGATGAAATCAAAGAAAAGTATGGTTTTGAAACAAGTGCTATCGTATCAATGCAAGACGTAGTTGAACACCTTTACAATAAAGAATGTGAAGGTAAAGTTGTTATAGATGATGAATTAAAGTCAGAAATCGACAAATATTATGATGAATATGGTGTAAAATAATTTAAAATGATTATTTGAAAATACCTATATTTAGAAAGGGAAGTATTATTCAAAAATATATTCTTATAGGCTTATTATCATATTTATATATTTTTGAAATTGGGTGAAGATAAGATGGACGAAAAATTATACAAAAAAGTAAAATCAACAGGTGCATCTAATATTGTATTTGGCGTTATATCTTTAGTAGTAGGTATAACTACAGGCGTAATGCTTATTATAAGTGGTGGCAAGCTTCTTGCACATAAGTCAGATACTTTATTTTAAGGGGCAGTAATGAATAATAGAAAAGTTCGTAAGGCGATTAAGTGGTGTCTTTTTATTATGTACATAGCTGCACTTATGTATATTATGTTTTTTTCAGAAGATATGGGAAGGACATATACGTCAAGAACTTATAGATATAACCTCGTTTTATTCAAAGAAATAAAAAGGTTTCTTAACAATTATCAGCAATTAGGAGTAATGACAGTATTTCTTAATGTAGCAGGTAATGCGATTGCATTTATGCCATTTGGTTTTTGTATTCCGTTGCTGACACAACACAGAAGAAAGTTTTTTACTGTGTTACCAGCTTCTTTTGCACTTAGCTTAACAATTGAAACAATTCAGCTTATATTTAAAATCGGCTGTTTTGATGTTGATGATTTGTTTCTTAATACAATAGGTGGTGTCTTAGGATACATAGTATTTTTAGCTTATAACAAATGGTTTGGTAAATACAGAATGTATAGAAGAAACAAAAAAAGGAATAATAAGAATGAAGTTATTTAATAAATATAAGTTTTCTGATAAAAGCCAGACTTTAGGCGGAATAATTTCTTTAGTTATGGGACTGGCGGCTACCGTTATTTTTATGTACGGTGTATATATTTCATTTAAAGCACATGGCAATGCAGGACTTGAAGTTGGAAGTATTGGTCTGTTAAGTCTTATGTTTGCTGTAATGGGAACATTTATAGGACTCATAAGCTTTAAAGAAAGAGATAAATTTTATACATTATCAAAAGTTGGTTCGTTATTATGTGGAATACTTGCCATATTTTTGATATCAATATGTTTTTTAGGATTTTAATCCTAACGATTAAGGGCAAGTCTGCACTTTTGAATACTTAGAAGTAATCAGAAGAAAGGCTTGCCCATTTTAATACTATTAAAAATATTATAAGGAAGTACAAGCACTTTGTTATAAATTTTAGTATGAATAGCAATGAAGTAGATTGTAAATATTTGCTTGGTTAAAAAATAAATTAGAAGTGGAGATTTTTATGTTTGAAGATAATTTAATGGAAAGATATGAGCTTACATTTAACAGAATAAGACAGATTAGTGAAGCTTGCGATATTAAAAATGAAAATTTTAACAAATACTTTAAAAGAACAGCACAATTTATAGTGCAAATGGATAATCTTAAAAGAAAGGTTGATGATGGTAGCTTAAAAAATGCGTCATTAGAAGAACTTCAATTGTTAAATAAAAAACTATATGAAGATATTCTTAGCAGTACAGGGGCTTACGATAGTAGCTTTGCTAATCCAGTGTATGCTTGTGAAAAGTTAGGCGAAGATTATGGCAGGTTGATGTCATTTATTTATGTGGAAATTAGGGGAATGATAGTGTATGCCTACGAAAAAAGAACAGCATATATGACAGCACTTGCAGAGCTTTTTGTTGAAATTTATTGTATGTTTGAAGGAAATAGTGACATTCCACGTTACAAAAGTGTACTTGACAGTGTGTATTGGTATGTAAGTGACTATAGCGATGACGCAATCGAGTATAGAATTAGCGAAATGTTAAATCCAGAGTATTCATTTGCAACAAATATAATAATGAATAGTGACCTTAACGATTTAAGATATTTATATAGCTTTGGTGAGTATATTACAGAAAATGAAATCAATACTGCGAAGTATCTCAACTCACTTTCGCAAAATGAAATAGAAAGCATGGCAAGTACATTTACACAAGGTTACAAGATAGGCTTTGAACTTGGTAACAAAGATTTGTCTAAGAAAAAGACAGTAAATATAAGATATAGCATAGGTTTTGAAAGACTTGTAAAGGAAGAAATTAAGCAGTTTGAGCAAATGGGCTTGAAGTCTACTATATATCGTGCAGCACCAGATAGCATTAATAAGAGAATGCACCTTAAGATAGGATATTTTTCAACAAGTCCGAATAAGCAAATGGATTATGACCACAGATTTGACAATGCGCTTTACCTTGACTCTCAGTTTGTAGAAAGAAAGCTCGGTGCGTTAAAGTTAGCTTATGAAAAGAATAAAGAGCTTGCAGGACAATTTGGTGGGCCGGCTGTTATGGAAATATTCGGGGAGAACCCATTTGAACCTGTTGACAAAAAGGAAAGTCTTCACCTTGATGAAAAGCAACAAAAGCTTTCAGTTAAGTATGACAATGAAGCTTCTGCCATTGTAAATACTTATATTAAGGGCGAAGAAAGAAGCTTTACAATAATAGCATATCCAATTCCAGAGATAGGTGACAACTATGAGAAAATATTTGACGAAACAGTAAAGATTAATACGCTTGATTATGACAAATACAAGGTGATACAGCAAGATATAATAGACGCTCTTGACGGTGCTTCTTATGTAGAAGTTAAGGGGCGTAATGGCAATACAACCGATATAAAGGTGAGCATTATGCCTATTGAGAATAAGGACGCACAGACAGTATTTGAAAATTGTCTTGCAGACGTTAATATTCCACTAGGCGAAGTATTTACATCACCGGTATTAAAAGCTACTACAGGTAGACTTAATGTAAGTCAAGTATATCTTAATGAGTTAAAGTTTAAAAATCTTACGGTTGATTTTAAAGACGGTATGGTTACAGATTATTCTTGCGATAATTTTGAAGATGAAGCAAAAAACAAAGCATTTTTTAAGGAAAATGTGTTATATAACCACGACACACTTCCTATCGGTGAATTTGCAATTGGAACTAATACTACAGCTTATGTTATGGCTAATAAATACGATATTGTATACAAGCTTCCAATTCTTATAGTAGAGAAAATGGGACCTCATTTTGCAATTGGTGACACTTGTTATTCAAGGTCAGAAGATGTGGCAGTATTTAATCCTAACGGAAAAGAGATTATTTCAAGAGATAATGAAGTATCTATTCTTAGAAAGACAAAGCCAGAGAAAGCATATTTTAATTGCCATACAGATATTACAATTCCTTATGATGAGATTGGCTCTATCACAGCAGTTCATTCTGATGGAAATAGAATTGTTATTATTGAAAATGGAAGATTTGTGCTTAAAGGTTGTGAAGAACTTAATAAGCCCCTTGACGATTAATATTAAAAAAAGTACAATAAAAATGTAATATCATTTATTGAAAAATGAGTAAGATGTGTGTTAATATAACATAACATAAGGTGAAATGTGTATTAATTTGCGTTTTAATAGTGAATTATGCAATTATGTTAAGAAAATAACACACTTATATGACAGTATAGCTGTTATATTAACATTTTCACCTTTTGACATTATTAATAAAAAAATATGTTTTTGCAGGAAGCACCTGCAGGATGGAGGACAAGCAATGGCTAAAGTAGGAATAGTAATGGGTAGTGATTCAGATATGCCCGTTATGGCTAAGGCAGCAGATGTACTTGATAAGTTAGGAATATCTTATGAAATGACGATTATTTCAGCACACCGAGAACCAGATGTTTTCTTTGATTATGCAAACACAGCCAGAGATAAAGGCTTTAAGGTAATAATTGCCGGAGCTGGTATGGCAGCTCATTTACCTGGTATGTGTGCAGCAATATTTCCAATGCCAGTTATAGGCATACCAATGCACACTACTTCTCTAGGAGGAAGGGACTCACTCTATTCGATTGTTCAAATGCCATCTGGAATACCAGTTGCAACTGTAGCAATTAACGGAGGTGCTAATGCAGGCTTGCTTGCGGCAAAAATTCTTGCAACTTCTGATGAAGAACTTCTTAATAAGTTAATGGATTATACAAAAGAACTTAAGGAAAGTGTACAAGCTAAAGACGCACATCTTCAAGAAGTTGGATATAAAAAATATATGGAAGAAAAAAATAAGTAATAAACAAATAAAATAGCAGATTAAAATTATCTGATTAACGTATACAAAGCCAACAAAATAGTGGCAATTTATAAAATACAGGAAAGGAAAAGCTATTTAGATAAATAGTTAATAATCTAATAGCAGATAAGAAAATGGATTACAAAAAATCAGGCGTTGATATTGAAGCAGGTTACAAGTCAGTTGAGTTAATGAAAGAACACGTTGCAAAGACAATGAGAGAAGAAGTGCTTACTAATCTCGGTGGATTTTCTGGTGCATTTTCAATGGAAAAGTTCAAGGGAATGGAAAAGCCAACTCTTGTATCTGGAACAGATGGCGTAGGAACTAAGTTAAAGATTGCGTTTACAATGGATAAGCATGATACAGTAGGTATTGACTGTGTTGCTATGTGTGTTAATGATATAGCTTGTGCAGGTGGAGAACCACTCTTTTTCCTTGATTATATTGCATGTGGTAAGAATGAACCTGAAAAGATTGCTAATATAGTTAAAGGTGTAGCTGATGGTTGTGTTCAGTCAGATTGTGCATTAATCGGTGGCGAAACAGCAGAAATGCCAGGCTTTTATCCAGTAGACGAATATGACCTTGCTGGTTTTGCAGTTGGTATTGTGGATGAAAAGGATTTAATAACAGGAAAAGACATTAAGGCAGGAGATACTCTTATTGGTATTGCTTCAAGTGGTGTTCACAGCAATGGTTTCTCACTTGTAAGAAATGTATTTAAAATCACAGAAGAAGCTCTTAATACATATTATGATTCACTTGGAAAGACTTTAGGAGAAGCATTACTTGCACCTACTAAGATTTACGTTAAGACTCTTAAAGAAATCAAAAATGCAGGAGTAAGAGTTAAAGGTTGTAGTCATATCACAGGTGGCGGTTTCTATGAAAATGTTCCAAGAATGTTACACGATGGTGTAAGAGCTGTAATTAAAAAGGACAGCTATGAAGTGCCTGCTATATTTAAAATGCTTCAAGAAGATGGTCAGATTGAAGAAAAGATGATGTACAATACATTTAACATGGGTATAGGTATGGTACTTGCAGTTGACCCAGCAGACACAGATAAGGTGTTAGAAGCTGTTAAAAAAGCAGGTGAAACAGGTTATGTAATAGGAACAGTTGAAGATGGCGAGAAGGGAGTAACTTTATGCTAAGAGTTGCTGTTATGGTATCAGGCGGTGGTACTAATCTTCAAGCAATAATTGATGCTATTAATAATAAGACTATTACAAATGCACAGATTGTAGGAGTTATAAGTAACAATGCTAATGCTTACGCCCTTACAAGAGCTAAGGATAATGGCATACAAGCTATGTGTGTATCACCTAAGGATTATGACGATAGAGATAAGTTCAATGACGCACTTCTTGAAGCTGTTAAAGGACTTAATCCAGACCTTATAGTACTTGCAGGCTTCCTTGTTAAAATTCCTGAAAAAATGGTGCATGAATACAGTCATAGAATTATTAACATACACCCATCACTTATACCATCATTTTGCGGTGTTGGATATTATGGACTTCATGTGCATGAGGCAGCACTTAAAAAAGGTGTTAAAGTTACAGGAGCTACAGTTCATTATGTAGATGAAGGAATGGATACAGGTGAGATTATTTTCCAAAAAGCTGTAGATGTTCTTGATAATGATACACCTGAAACTTTACAACGTAGAGTTATGGAACAGGCAGAATGGAAGCTGCTTCCTGCTGCCATTAATATGATTGCGAATAAGTAATGACATATCTTTAAACAGGTTGATTATATATAAATTTTAGAAAGGAAAAGGGGTGTTGCATTTGTATACGATTTTCTTATTGCGACAGCCCCAGAGTTTATAAAATGAAAGTACTTGTTATAGGAAGTGGCGGACGTGAACACGTTATATGCTGGAAGATAGCACAGAGCGAAAAGGTTGATAAAATCTATTGTGCGCCAGGTAACGCAGGAATATCAGAAGTGGCAGAATGTGTTGATATTAAAGCTATGGAATTTGATAAATTAGCACAGTTTGCAAAAGAACATGAGATTGACTTAACTGTAGTAGGTATGGACGACCCACTTGTTGGCGGTATTGTAGATGTATTTGAACAACAAGGTTTAAGAGTGTTTGGACCTAGAAAAAATGCAGCCATACTTGAGGGTTCTAAGGCATTTTCAAAAGACCTTATGAAAAAATATAATATACCAACTGCTAGTTATGAAACATTTACTTCTCCAGAAAAAGCAAAAGAATACCTTGAAACAGCTAATTATCCTATTGTATTAAAGGCTGACGGTCTTGCATTGGGTAAGGGTGTGCTTATTTGCAATACTAAGGAAGAAGCAATGGAAGGCGTTAATGAACTTATGATGGATAAGAAGTTTGGTTCAGCAGGCAATACCATTGTTATAGAAGAATTTATGACAGGCAGAGAAATTTCAGTGCTTTCATTTGTAGATGGCAATACAATAAAGATTATGTCATCAGCACAAGACCATAAGAGAGCGCTAGATGGTGACCAGGGTCTTAATACTGGTGGAATGGGTAACTTTTCACCTAGTCCATTCTATACAAAGGAAGTAGATGAATTTTGTAAAGAGCATATATATCAAGCTACAGTTGACGCTATGAAAGCAGAAGGCAGACCATTTAAGGGAGTAATATTCTTTGGACTTATGCTTACAGAAAATGGTCCAAAGGTGCTTGAATACAATGCAAGATTTGGTGACCCAGAAGCACAAGTTGTACTTCCTAGAATGAAAAATGATATAATAGATGTATTTGAAGCTTGTATTGATGGAACACTTGATAAGATTGACCTTCAATTTGAAGACAATGCTTGTGTATGTGTTATTCTTGCTTCAGACGGCTATCCAGTAGAATATGAAAAAGGCTTTGAGATTATGGGCTTAGATAATTTTAAGGGTAAAGACGGATATTATCTTTTCCATGCAGGAACTAAGTTTAATGAAGAAGGCAAGGTTGTAACTAATGGTGGACGAGTTCTAGGAGTTACAGCATTAGGTAAGACTTTAAAAGAAGCAAGAGCAAATGCTTATGACGCAACAGAGTGGATTGGATATAAGAATAAATATATGCGTCACGATATTGGTAGAGCAATTGATGAAGTATAATTATTGTTAATTTTTAAACTAGTATCAAGTTTTATAGTTAATTCTAGCTGTAGCATTAACGAAAATTTATATAAGATATAGAATTATTTGCTAATTAAATAGCTATGTTTTTATAGAATTTTCTTATTGCAACAGCTACATATACTATAAAATTTGGTACTAGTTTTATTTGTGTGAACAACGATACAAAGTCCATGTTTGCACGATAACGTAACGCCTATTGCGTAAAATAGGAGAAACTTGCAATGTGTATTATTTATATTTTATGCAGATAATGAGTAAAAGCCGATTAGTTGTTGTACTTTACTTGCACAATATAAATTTTTCTGCTAAAATGCAAGAGCAGTAATATTATTATAAGTAACAAATTGCTGTAAATAATAAAAGGAAGTAAATAAATGAGAAGAAATATGAAAAAAAATATCAAAAAGACAATAGCCAAAGCGGGTACGGTAGCTTTGGCTATTGGTATGAATATGTCTTTACTAATGTCAGGTAGTGGTAGCAGTTACACAGGAACAGTAGTGGTACAAGCAGCAGAATACAATTCAGAATACAGTTTAATGGTAGGACAGTGTATTGCTGATTTTAATTTATCAGAATATTACAATCTTACACCACCATCTTATAATACATATTATCCATGGGAATGTGTGTGGTATGCAAGTGGTAGAGCAGAAGAAAAAGCAGGACATAAGATATCACAAATAAGAGGGTTAGGAAATGCTAACCTTTGGTATAATAGAACAACACTTGAAACAGGCAGCGAAATAAGAAGCAATTCTATCCTTTGTTATGGAAGTACTGCAACTAATCAGTATGGTCATGTTGTATATATAGAGTGTGTTCAAGGTGATACTGTGTATTATACAGAGGCTAATGTAGATGGGGGTAAATCTGACCAATTACGTTCTCCTAGTGATGGGGTGTTAAAGAAGTCTACTATAGAAAAACTTGAAGCACCAGCTAATTTTCAAGGTTACATATATCTTGACGGAATTATAGATGGTGAGCTTTTATTAGGTAATGACGACCAGTGGCACGTTTACAAAGATGGTGTTATTAATACAGAATATACAGGTATGGCAAGAAATCAATATGGCTGGTGGTATGTAGTCGATGGTAATATAGATTTAAACTATACAGGTATTGGTGAAAATGACTATGGCACATGGTATTTTGAAGATGGTGTTATAGCTTGGGATTATACTGGAATGTTTTTTGCCGATGATGACTGGTGGTATTGCAATAATGGTTTAGTTGACACTGAATATACAGGAATGGCACTCAATGAGCATGGTTGGTGGTATTATACAGATGGCAATATAGACTGGGAATATACAGGCATGGCAGAAAATGAGTATGGCTGGTGGTATTTTAAAGACGGTGTTATAGACTTTAATTATACAGGCATGGCAGAAAATAAGTATGGCTGGTGGTATTTTAAAGATGGTAATATAGATTGGGATTATACAGGCGAAGCTGAAAATGAATATGGAAGCTGGTACTTTAAAGATGGCATTATAGATTTTGATTATGTAGCTTCTGATGATGAAGATAAGTAATTATTTAATTTATGCGAGCAATGAGAAACGCAAAAAATAATAAAAAACCTACTATGTGGGTTGCGATAATTTTAGATTATTTCAGGTTTTTTAGAAATGTAAAATAGTATAAGATTTAGTAATAGCTATAATAGAGCTGTTGCAATAAGAAAATTTTAACAAAATATAGAATTTATATAGTAAATATTCTATATCCTGTATAAATTTTCTTATTGTGACAGTTCTATTTTTTTATACGGACATATAGCTGTCCATACATTATGTTATCATAAAATCAAGAATAAATCGCATAATGTTAGAGCTTGTATTAGGTGTATTTAAGTTATTCAAATATTATATTGATTAGAGATTATAATTGATAAGGTGACTTTAATATGGTGTATTAATATATATTATAAATAACTTGAAGTCGAATAATTGAAAAGAAAAAATAATTTGTCTTTATGTAATTGATATTAAAAAATATAGCACATTTTTGTAATGAAATGCTTTCTGTGAATTAGAAAAAGCATTTGATAATCAAAGATGTGCTATGTTTTTTTGCGCCTATTTTTAATGTTTAATAATAAATTTTTAAGTAAAATAGTTATGTGATATTTGTATATTAAAAAATATATTGGAAATTATATTATTGTTGGTGGTATTATATAAAAATAATTTATTTATTTGATAGAGGGGCTATGGTTATATGGCGAAAAAGGTAAAATATAAAGATTTAAAAAATATTAAAATAAATAAAAAGAGAAAAAAACAAAAAAGACAACAATTATTCTTGCTTATATCCTGCCTTATACTTGTACTTACAATATGTTGGTATGTAATAAGTTTAAGTTCTACTATCAATCCCAAAGAAAATTCTAAAGGTGATAGTGTGGCTGACACTGTTCAGTTAAAAAGAGTTGGAAGTGTTAGTCGTGATAATTCAAGGTATGCAACAGGTAATTATGCAAATGTATATAATTACCTTAATAGTATTAAGCAGGTTGCAAATAATGGCTATGATATGGTGCTTGAAAAAGATGGATATTATAGAATGTCAAGTGCAGATAAATATAGTATTTTACAACTTACAGACCTTCATATCACAGGAACAGAAAGTAGTTACGACAGTGATTTGAAAGCCATTAAAGCTGTGTATACAATGATACAAAGAGCAAAGCCCGATTTTATAATACTTACGGGAGATGTAATATTTGGCACAGATGGGTATGATGCTAATGATGGTATTCGTGCGTTAAATGTTGTAAGTACTATGATGGATAACATAGGAATACAGTGGACATGGTGTTTTGGAAATCACGACCATAGTTTCTTTGACCAGTATTCTGACGATATAATAGCTTCCATGTTAGCTCAAAGTACAACACTTAGAATGTATAATAATAATGAAGAAATAACAGGGTATACAAATGGAACTTTTGAGTTGTGCAATAAGAATGGTTCACTTATAATGAGTCTTATTCTTATGGATACAGGTAATATGGTAGAAAATATAGATGGCACTTATGGATATGACTATATAAGAGATGACCAGACACAGTGGTATGAGCAACAAGTAAATAGGCTTAATGCAAAAAATCCTAATGCAAAGTCGTTACTATTTTTTCATATTCCAGTTCAAGAGTATATTAATGCTTGGAACAGTGGGACAGTAGTATTTGGTACGAAAAGAGAAGATGTTTTTTGTTCAGCATATCACAGTAGTATTTTTGATAAGGTAGTTGAGCTTGGAAATACAAAAGCAATGTTTTGTGGTCATGACCATCTAAATGATTATGGCGCATATTATAATGGAGTAGAGCTTGTATATGGAAAGTCGATAGATTATATAGCTTATACCGGAATTGAAAATAAAACAGAGCAAAGAGGTGCGACATTAATAAATATTACAAAGGATAGTAACTATTCAATAGTGCAGTTACAGTATGAGTAATTGAGGCTATATAGATATTTCTGACTATTTTTTATAGCAAGTTGTGTTTTTGGGGCGCTATTTGTAGCTATCAGCCACACAGCAAGCTATAGAGGTTGCTAATTATTTATAATAATTGTGGTGTATCAAAGGAACTTGAATTTTTTGATATACTACAATTGTATTTGATAATAGAAGTAGGGTTTGCGTAAAAAAATACTTGTAGAGTATGATATTTTAGGGTTTGGTTAGATAAAATAAAAAAAATTAAAAAAAGTGTTGACAAATTTATAATTATCATGTATTATATCTCTTGTGTTCAGCAAGAGCGAAACAAAAGCTCTAGTACATAACAACTTGATATATTTTGTAAATGCGCGAGTGGCTCAGTTGGTAGAGCTCCTCCTTGCCAAGGAGGAAGTCGCGGGTTCGAGTCCCGTCTCGCGCTCTCAGAAAACAAAAAAGGAGATATCTAATAGGATATCTTCTTTTTTTGTTTTTTCGAGTCCTGACAGGACTCGAAGGTTCTCGGTCTACGTTCCAATTCGGTCGGCGCAAAGCCAGCATCTTCAGTCTATTATGAAATCTTAAGAATTTATTGTGTATATAAATAAATTTGTCTATAATAAAATAAATTCACATTATGAAAGGAAAATTAAGATGAATATAAGAAAGGCTAATAATTCAGATATCGAAAACATTTTAAAAATATATGCTTGTGCTAGACAGTATATGATAGAGAATGGAAATCCTACACAGTGGTCAGCTACATATCCAGAAGAAGCTATAATTAAGGAAGATATACAAAAGGGTCATCTTCATGTATGTGTTGAAAATGACGAAGTGGTTGGTGTATTTGTATTTTTTATAGGAAATGACCCTACTTATAGTGTAATAGAAGATGGAGAGTGGCACAGTGACAAGCCTTATGGAGTCATTCACAGAGTAGCTTCTAATGGCAAGGCTCGTGGAGTTGCAAAGGCTTGTTTTGATTATGCAAAGTCACAAGCAGATTATTTAAGAATAGATACGCATAATGACAATAAGACTATGCAGGCAGTAATACAAAAAAATGGTTTTATTAGATGTGGAATAATACATGTAGCAAATGGTAGTGAAAGAATAGCATTTGATTTTGTTAGATAAAAAATTTTAAATATATATAAAATGTTTGATGTTATATAAGTAAGTTGCTCTACGACTATTGCGTGGAGCAACTTATTTTGCTAAAATGCCATAGTAGTGTTATTATAGAAAAATAGAGTAAATTAGAAATTTTTTTAGTTATAGAAATGAGGAAAAAATGAGTATAGCAGGTAATGTAACTACAAAAGAGATAAAAACATGGGATAATGCTTCCTATATGATTGTTGATATAAGAGATAATTCATCGTATGGATATGGTCATTTGCCAGAAGCTATTAACATACCATCAGAAGAACTTGTAGACAGAGTATCAGAGCTTAATTCAGCTAAAAAAATTGTTGTGTATTGCATGAAAGGTGAGATAAGTGTAGATGCAGCAAATTATCTTTGTGAGCAAGGTTTTGAAGCATATAACCTTGTGGGAGGATATGGACAGTGGCTTATAGAAACTATGCAGGAAGAAGATAAACCAGATTGTAAGGCTATAGAGTTAAGTCTTCGTAAAAAATTTCACAAACAAATATTTAGTAAATTTACAAAAGCTATTAACGATTATCAATTGCTTCAAGAGGGAGATAAGGTTGCCGTTTGTATTTCAGGTGGTAAAGACTCTATGCTTATGGCAAAGCTTTTTCAAGAGCTTCAAAGACACCGTAAGTTTAACTTTGAACTTGTATTTCTTGTAATGGACCCAGGATACAATGAAACTAACAGAAAAGTAATCGAAAATAATGCAAAGCTTATGAGTATTCCTATAACAGTCTTTGAAACTAATATATTTGAAGCTGTTTATGATATAGAAAAATCACCTTGTTATATTTGTGCCAGAATGAGACGAGGTTATCTTTATAGTAAGGCAAAAGAGCTTGGATGTAATAAGATTGCATTAGGTCATCACTACGATGATGTTATAGAAACAATTTTTATGGGAATGATGTATGGCTCTCAGATACAGACAATGATGCCAAAGCTTCACAGTACTAACTTTGAAGGAATGGAGCTTATAAGACCGTTGTATCTTATTCGTGAAGATGATATCAAGCATTGGAGAGATTATAACAAGCTTCATTTTATTCAATGTGCTTGTCGTTTTACAGATACTTGCACAACTTGTAATAGAGATGGAAGTAGTCAGTCAAAGAGAATGGAAACTAAAAATATTATCGCAGAGTTAAAGAAGATTAATCCATTTATTGAAAGTAATATTTTTAAGAGCGTTGAAAATGTTAATTTAAGTACAGTAATCGCATATAAAAAAGATGGTGTTAAGCACCATTTTTTAGACACTTACGATAAGTAAATTAAGAATTGGAGGATTGTAATGGCAGGCAATAAAAAATATAAAATAAAGCCAGTTCCAGTTATAATATCAGCCGTTGTAGTAATTGGATTAATAGCGGGATTAGCAATGTTTTCATTGAAAAATTCTAAAGAAGAACAGCAAAGTAATGTTGCATCAGTAAGTGTAAGTCAGAAAAATCTTAAAAATGATGTTGAAATTAACACAGAACCAGTTAAAGCAGCAACAACTGTTGAGATACAGCTACAAGACAGTGCTGTAGTAATTGGTACTGTATTTAAGGTTTCAGCAATAGTAACACCACCAGATACAGAGCTTGCTCTTGTTTGGTCATCAAGTAATGAAAATATATTAAGTGTAGATAATGATGGTGTTGTTACAGTAAAAACAACAGGAACGGCTGCACTTACAGCTACAGTTGGAACAGTGTCAGACTCCGTAATTATTCAAGGTATAGATAATGCCATAGCTGGTTCAGATAGAGGGCTTGCATTGTATACAGGTGATACATACACAGCTACTTCATCAACAGATAGCACATCATCTAATACAACTAATAATGCTAATGTAAATAATAGCAATGCTCAGACAGGCAATACAAATAGTGAAAATGTATCTTCTAGTAATAATAATTCTAATAGTGGTAATAATAATAGTGGGGAAGATATATCACAAAATGACAACAATAGTAATATAGACAATAGTAGTGATATAAATAATAATACAAATACAGATAATTCATCAAATAATTCGGCAAATGTGCCAAATGACAACCAAATTGGATATGACAATTCAAGTGACAGTGGAACTCACAGTGGTGTTACAAGTGGTGAAATAGCTGGATATTTACCAGGGTTAGGTTTTTCACAAAGAATGTCTAATGTGTATGTATGCGAAGAAAATGGTACATACTACGGAGAAATAATAACACAACCTAGTGTTACTATTGTATACATAAAACAAAGAAGTGCAACATTTGACTCTATGATACAAAGTACATTATCAACACTTCTTCCAACAGGTGGTACACAAGTGTGGAATAATTATGTTTCATCAAGTTCTGATAGAACATTTACAGTTGACGGAAGAAGAGTTAGAATTGTAACAGCATTAAATGGTGGACATTCTCAAATTGTAATATACAATTAAGTTAAAGTATGATAAAATAAAAGTTACGAGAAGTTTATTAATGGCTTTAAGAATGAGGTGAATATATTTGTTAAATGAAAACAAAGTAAAAATGATGACGAAAATGGCAATATATGAGAAAAATGAAGGCAGGAAGATGATAAAGACTGCTAAATATTTTAAAAGTGATTATATTGCATTTGGAGTATTAAGAACTTTGATAACAACAACGATAGCATTTATTATTATGCTTGTTATGGGCGTATTATACAATATTGATAAAATTATAACAGACATTAATAATCTAGATTATAGTGCAATAGTAACTGGGATTATTATATGTTACATTGTAATGCTTATTTTGTTTTCTGTAATTGCATTAATTGTATATGGCAGACAATACGATAATTCAAGAAAAGGGCTTAAAAGATATTTTTCAAGACTTAATAAGCTTGAAAGATTTTATAATGGCCATAAAAGAAAGAATTAATTTGGAGGATTTGGATGATTTTTTTGTTGGAGTTAAAGGAGAATATTAAGAGATTTTTTAACAAGTATGATGTATATATTATACCTAGTGCTAAGTTGATATTAGCATTTATTTCATTTATGGTATTGAATGCAAGCATAGGTTATATGTCAAAGTTAAGTAATCCTGTAATTGCAATTCTTTTATCAGTGGCGTGTGCTTTTGTACCTAGTGGTTTTACAATATTTATTTTATCAGTATTTATGTTATTATATCTATATTCAATATCAGCAGAGTTTTCTCTTATAGTATTAGCGGTAGTACTTATAATGTATTTATTGTATTTTAGATTTACACCAAAGCAGGGAAGTCTTCTTCTTATAACAGCTATTTTTTGTTGGATTAAAATGCCATATATGATACCTGTAGCAGTTGGCTTGTGTTCTGGTATATCGTCAGTAATTCCGGTTAGTTTTGGCGTTATTATATATTATATTGTACAGACAGCAAGTGCTTATGAAGCGGCGATTACAAAGCAATCTGTAACAGATAGTGTACAAAAGATTTCGTATATTGTAGAAAGTCTTATTAATAACAAAGCAATGATACTTTTAATTGTTGCATTTGTAGTAACAATAGCAGTAGTATATTTTGTCAGAAGAATGAAGATAGACAATGCTTGGACATATGCAATTGTAGCAGGTACAGCAGTACAACTTCTAGTGTTAATAGGCGGTCAGATTGCATTTAGCACAAAGCTTAATATGGTTCTTATGATTATTGGAATTATATTAGGTGCAGGCGTAGGATACCTTTGTCAGATAATGTTTTTTAGTGTTGATTATAAACGAACAGAATTTGTACAGTATGAAGATGATGAATATTACTATTATGTTAAGGCAGTACCTAAGATTAATATTGTAAATGAAGATGTCAAGGTTAAGCAGATTAATGCAAGAAAGACGAAAAAGACAATGGATATTAATGATGTTGCTAAGCTATCAAATGACAAAAATATCAATATAAATACTTTTGACGATGAAGATTAATTTGACAATATCAAGTATCCAATATCAAAAAATTTGCAAATATTTGTTTAAAGCATAAAGTATATTTTGAAGGGAAGTGAAGACCGATGACGGCAATCAATAACTTTATACAGAATTATCTTAATAAGTTCTATGTTCCACGAATACAATGGACAGATGTTATTGAGATTTTATTTATTGCATTTGTATTATATAGTATTCTTGTATGGATTAAGGATACAAAGGCGTGGTCTTTGCTTAAGGGTATAATTGTAGTAATGGTATTTACAATTATAGCCTATATTCTTAACTTAAGAACTATTTTGTGGATAGCAGGTAAGACGATAAGTGTTGGAATTATAGCACTTGTAATAATCTTTCAGCCAGAGCTTAGAAGAGCATTGGAGCAACTCGGTAGAAAAAGAATAGTATTAGGATTGTTTAGTTTTGGAGATAATAAAGATAAGGGCGAACTTTTTAGTGCCAAAACAGCAGAAGAAATAGTTGAAGCTGTATATGCTATGGCAGCAGTAAGAACAGGTGCTCTTATAGTTATTGAACAAGACATGATGTTGGAGGAGTATATAAGAACAGGAATAGAAGTTGATGGTATAGTAACTAACCAGCTTCTTATTAATATATTTGAACACAATACGCCATTGCATGATGGAGCAGTTATTGTAAGAGAAAATAGAGTTGTAGCTGCTACCTGTTATCTTCCTTTATCAGATAATATCAATCTTAGTAAGGAGCTTGGAACAAGACACAGGGCGGGAGTTGGTATAAGTGAAGTTACAGATAGTTTTACAATTATCGTATCTGAAGAAACAGGCGCAGTATCAATTGCTGTTGGCGGAGAAATTCTTCGTAATATAGATAAAGAATCGCTGCGTAATAAGCTTGAGTTTTTAAGAAAAAAGACAGTAGAAGTTAAGCCTTTTAAGTTATGGAGAGGAAGGTTGAAAAATGAAGGAAAAGATATTTAAAAATTTCAGCCTTAAGATATTATCAATAATAGGTGCAATTTTGTTGTGGGGAATTATTGTAAATATATATGACCCAAACACAGGCGTTACTATAAGTAATGTTACAGTTCAACTTATTAATACTGAGAGTCTAACGGATAAAGGATATACTTATGAAGTAGTTGATGGAAGTAAGATTTCAGTATATGTAAGTGGACCAAAAAGTATTATTGCTGATATTAAGGCAAGTGATATTGTAGCAACAGCAGATTTAAGTAATATATCAGCATTTGCAGATTATGTTGATATAGATGTAAGTATTGAAAAAGATGGAAGGCTTTTACAAAATGTAGAAGTTACTCCTAAAACGACAGCAGTACAGTTAAACATTGAAAATAGAGTTACACAGTCCTTTGATGTAAAAGTAGAGATGGTAGGAACAGGTGCTTCTGGATATGTTGTATTTAATGATACAATATCCCCATCATCAATAAAGGTTACTGGTCCTTCTTCAGCAATTCAAAAGATAGCACAGGTTAAAGCCGTATATGATATAAGTGATGCAACGTCTGACATATCTGATACGGCTACTGTTGTATTATATGATAGCGATGGAAATGTAATAGATGACCCGCAGTTAGAGTTATCAAAACAAGAAGTAAGATTTCAAGCGAATATGGGGTATTCAAAGACAGTTGATATAATTTATCAAACATCAGGAACTCCTGCAGATGGTTATGAATTAAGAGATATAGAAGCAGAAGAAAATGTTGCAACAATATATGGCAATGTTAAAACTGTTAATTCAATAAATGAAATTGAAATTCCAGCTTCGGTGTTAAATATTGACGGACTCAAAGCTGATAAAGAATATAAGATTTGGTTATCAGATTATTTGCCAGACGGAATTACAGTGGCTTCTGCTAATTATGTCAATGTAAATGTAATAATTGATAAAAAGTTTGTCAATGAAAGTACTACTAGTAGTTCGACTACAGATAATACAACTACTACTCCTAGTACTACAAGTGATGGTCAAAATAATATTACTTCACAATTGACTCTGATATCATCAGATATCGTTATTAATGGAGTAAGTGAGGGTACAACAGCTTCGATTGTTATGACGACTCCATTAAGTGTTAATATTTTAGGTGCTTCTAATATAGTTAATTCACTTACAGCTGCACAACTTGGTGCTAATATAGATGTTACAGGACTTTCGAGTGGAACGCATCAATTAGATATAAAGTTTAATTTACCTGATGGAATAAGTGTTTCAGGAAGTTATATGGTAACTGTTAGCATTGAAGAACAAGAAACAACAGCAACAACAACTGAGCAGATAACTACATCTGCTCAGATAGAAAGCACTCAAGCAGTTCAACAAACTATAGAAACTACAACAACAGTTAGTAATTAATTAAAGAAAGGAATTAGCGATGGTTAGTAAAAAAATTATAGTGAGTAGTTCTTTAGGCATACATCTTCGTCCAGCAGGAGCTATGTGTGATAAAGCAGTTAAGTATCAATCAAAAATAATATTTAAGTATGCTGATGGTAAAGAAGCTAATGCAAAAAGTGTTATATCAGTTCTTGCATCAGGTGTTAAATGTGGTCAAGAAATAGAACTATTTGCTGATGGTCCAGATGAAGAAGAAGCTTTAGCAGATGTAGTGGAAGCATTTACAGAAGCATTAAAAGATTGATTTAATCAAAAGCTTGTAGTATAATTAACATACGTTATAGTCGTAATGATTATAATAAAAATAGAGGAAAAGAGGTAGTAGCAGATGGGATATATGGATACATATAAGCAGTGGTGCGACAATGAATATTTTGATGAGGCAACAAGAGCTGAATTAAAATCAATTGCTGGTAACGAAGCAGAAATCGAAGACAGATTTTATAAGGACCTTGAATTTGGTACTGGTGGCTTAAGAGGGGTTATCGGAAATGGTACTAATAGAATGAATATATATACAGTTAGAAAAGCAACTCAAGGTCTTGCAAACTTTATTATTAAGGAAAATGGAGCAGATAGAGGAGTAGCTATTGCTTATGACTCAAGAAGAATGTCACCTGAATTTGCTGATGAAGCAGCTCTTTGCCTTAATGCCAATGGAATTAAGGCATATATTTTCCCTTCACTTAGACCAACACCAGAGTTGTCTTTTGCATTAAGAGAACTTAAGTGTATAGCTGGTATTGTTATTACAGCCAGCCATAATCCACCAGAATACAATGGATATAAGGTATATTGGGAAGACGGTGCACAGATTACAGCACCAAAGGATACATTAATTATTGGTGAAGTTAAGGCCGTAACAGATTATAACACAGTTAAGACTATGGATATTGATGAAGCAAGAGCTTGTGGTCTTTACAATGTTATCGGATATGATATGGACGATAAGTATATCGCAGCTCTTAAGAAGATGAGCCTTAACGGAGATATTATTAAGCAGGTAGCTGATGATATTAAGATTGTTTACACACCATTCCACGGTACTGGTAATGTTCCAGTAAGAAGAATTTTAAAGGAACTTGGCTTTAAGCATGTATATGTTGTTCCAGAACAGGAAAAGCCAGACCCAGACTTTACAACTCTTGATTATCCTAATCCAGAAGACCCTAAGGCATTTGAACTTGCACTTAAGCTTGCTAAGGAAAAGGATGCAGATATTATTTTAGCAACAGACCCAGACGCAGATAGACTTGGTGTATATTCTAAGGATACTAAGACTGGCGAATATATGTCATTTACAGGTAATATGTCAGGTATGCTTATTGCTGAATATATTCTTTCACAGAGAAAAGAAAAAGGACTTTTACATGACAATGGTGCATTTGTAAAGACAATAGTTTCTACTAATATGGCAGATGCTATTGCTAATGAATACAATGTTAAGCTTATCGAAGTACTTACAGGATTTAAGTTTATTGGTGAACAGATTAAGTTATTTGAACAAAATCATACATATGAATATGAATTTGGTTTTGAAGAAAGCTATGGTTGCCTTGTTGGAACACATGCAAGAGATAAAGATGCTATCGTAGCTGTTATGGCACTTTGCGAAGCAGCAGCTTTCTATAAGTCTAAGGGAATTACTCTTTGGGACCAGATGATTAACATCTTTGAAAAGTATGGATATTATAAAGAAGGTCAGAAAGCAATCACAATGAAGGGTGCTGAAGGTGCAGCTCAGATTGCTCAGATGATGGATAATCTTCGTAATAACCCACCTAAGAAGTTCGGTGACTGGGATGTAATTGAATTTAGAGATTATAAGACTCAGGAATGTACAGATATTAAGACTGGTGCTAAGTCAGAAACAGGACTTCCAGTATCTAATGTTCTTTACTTTGACCTTACAGATAACGCATGGTGCTGTGCAAGACCATCTGGAACAGAACCTAAGATTAAGTTCTATATGGGAATTAAGGGAACTAACCTTGAAGATGCACAAGATAAGCTTGAAAAGCTTACAAAGGCTGTTATGGAAGTAATAGGACAGTAATATATAATTCGTTTCAAACTTTCTTTACAATATAAACACAATATGAACACATTTCGTAAGTATACTACTAAGCATAAACGAAATGTGTTCATTTTATTTTTTGCGATAACTTGAGAAATTTATAGAACATATTTCTTATAGTTTATAATGTATTTGTAAGGAGGAGTAAATTATGTATAATGATGAAAATAATCTGAATGGTAATGAATATAATTCAGCTAATAATATGACACAAAATAATGAACAAGATGGTGGTTCACAATACCGATATTCTGGTAATAATATCCCTTATAATCAGACATCACAGCAGAGCAGTAATACAGGATATACACAGCAAAACTATAACAATTCGTATGATAATGCACAAAATGGCAATGCTAATTATTATAATAATATGAATAATAATAATGCTAATAACGGATATGGTTATAATAATCAAGGTTATAATGCACAAGGTAATATGACAGGAAATATTCCGCCAAAGAAAAAGAAAGGCAATTCGGGTGAAGGATTTAAGAAATTCTTTAAAAATAAAAACGTAAAACGTGTTGGTGCTTCTCTTTTATGTGGAGTTGTAGCTGGTGCAGTAATGCTTGGAACATTTTATGCAGGAGTTAATGTGTTAGGCATAGGCAGTAGTAAGAGCAATTATGAAATATCAACAGTATCTACAGCAGTTCCATCATCAGCAGTAGTTTCAGATAATTCTGTTGATATAGCTGGAGTATCTATGGACGTATCATCAGTTGCAGAAGCAGCACTTCCAGCTATGGTAGCACTTAACGGAACGACTACAGTAACATCAAATTCTTATTATGGAATATTTGGTGGAACACAGTCAAGAGAAGCTGCAACAAGTGGTACTGGTATTATTGTTGGTAAGAATGATACAGAGCTTCTTATTCTTACAAATAATCATGTTATAGAAGATGTTAATGATTTACAGTGTGTATTTGCTGATAATCAGTCAGTAAGTGCAACAGTAAAGGGTTCTAAGTCTGATAAGGATATTGCAGTTGTAGCAGTTAATCTTTCAGATATAAGTGAAGATACTTTAAGTAAGATTGCGATTGCAGAGCTTGGTGATTCTGATGATATAAAAGTTGGTCAGCAGGTTGTAGCTATTGGTAATGCACTTGGTGAAGGTCAGTCAGTAACAACAGGTATTATCAGTGCTCTTGATAAGTCAATCACAGTTAATAACATTACATTCTCAGGATTATTTATGACAGATGCAGCCATTAATTCTGGTAATAGTGGTGGTGCATTACTTGATGCTTCTGGTAAGGTTATAGGTATTAACTTTGCTAAGACATCAGAAGATGGTGTTGAAGGTATGGCATATTCAATTCCAGTATCTAATGTAAGAGAACTTATTGATTCACTTATGAACAGAGAAACAAGAACAAAGGTTAATACATCAGAAGCTTCATATCTTGGTATTTCAGCAATGGATATCACAAGTTCTATGGCTTCACAGTATGGTTATCCACAAGGTATTCTTATTCGTCAGGTAGTATCTGGCTCAGCAGCAGAAAAAGCAGGTCTTGGTGCTTATGATATTATTGTAAGTTTCGATGACCAGTCAATAACATCATTTGCAGGCTTACAGTCTACAATGCAGTATTATAAGGCTGGCGAAACAGTTACGATTGAATATTATCACCTTGAAGGTAATCAATATGTGTTAAAGTCAACACAAGTAACTCTTGATAAAAAGAATGAATAAGTTGGTGATATGATTTAATAATATTAAGCAAGGGACTGTCGCATTAGTGATAGTCCCTTGCTTGATACTATGAGAAATATATTTTGTGTGGTTTTCAAGTTGTTGCAGTAGTTGACAAGGATTTGTTTAAGCACAGGATTTTGTTTGTTGTTTGCATAAATAAAAATATTATGGTGGACTTATAAATTAAGTCTGCCATATTTTGTATTATATTTTATATTTTTTCAGCCAGAAAACCCATGGTCTTTAGACCGTGGGATGAATGGCG
>OGUD01000265.1_pt1 | contig 51355 bp, 43 predicted proteins | sample 1573671 | NCBI WGS metagenome assembly OGUD01 (sample SAMEA2582065, study PRJEB24529) | metagenome | biome: Human gut stool | place: China | collected 2011 | reverse complement strand
CCGGTTCCTCCATATGACGCTCAATCTCTTCAATTCTCTTTGACTTATCAGCTAAGTCAAAGTGAATCCCTCAATTCGGTTAATGGCTGTTCGTATCCGTTCAGACGGAATTTAAACTGATCAAGTTCGACCACTAATCTCACCACCTTAATTTTATTATTTTCATTATACATAAAAGTTTATTTTTTGCAATTAAATTTTTAAAGTTTTAGCGTAGTACAGTTAAGCATTCCTGCCGCAGCAGTTCTTATACTTAAGACCTGAGCCGCATGGACATGGGTCATTTCTCTGAATCTTCTTCTCTTCACGCTTTACAGGTGCCTTAGCTGTGCTCTCATCGCGGTTGGTTCCGGTAACTTTGGCAACCTGCTCACGCTTCTCAGTCTTTTGCTCAATCTTGACATGGGTTACAAGTCTTACTGTATCTTCCTGAATTCTTGCAATCATATTGTCGAACATGTCATAGCCCTGCATCTTGTATTCGACAAGCGGGTCCTTCTGTCCGTAAGCATTAAGACCTATACCCTGTCTTAACTGATCCATATCATCAATATGGTTCATCCAGTTAGTGTCTATAGCTCTCAACAGGCATACTCGCTCTATCTCTCTGATATGCTCAGGAACAGGGAACTCTGCTTCCTTCTCAGCATAGAACTTCACTGCACGCTCCTCAACGCCCTGAATAAGCTCCTTCTTATTCTTGTATCCATCCTCCGGTGTAACCGGCTCAATAGGAACAAGTCTTAATAGATTCTCGTTAAGCTCCGCATACTTCCATTCCGATGGGTCTGTATCGGCATTAATTGAATAATCAATATAACCTTCAATCTTATCTTTCATCATCTTGATGATATCGTTTCTTAGGTTCTGACCGTCAAGCACCTTACGTCTCTCGGCATAGATTGTCTCTCTCTGCTCATTCATAACCTGATCATAGTCAAGAAGATTCTTACGTATACCGAAGTTGTTCGTCTCTACCTTCTTCTGTGCTCCTTCAATAGCCTTAGAGAGCATGCTGTGCTCAAGTCTCTCATTCTCAGGTATCTTGAGTGCATTAAACATTGACATAAGCTTATCGGATGCGAACAGTCTCATTAAGTCATCCTCAAGTGATATATAGAAGCGTGATTCACCCGGATCTCCCTGACGACCTGAACGTCCGCGAAGCTGATTGTCAATACGTCTGGACTCATGGCGCTCTGTACCTATTATCTTTAAGCCTCCTGCTGCCCTTGCGGCCTCATCGAGCTTGATATCGGTACCACGTCCTGCCATGTTAGTCGCGATTGTTACTGCGCCATGCTGTCCTGCCTGTGCAACTATCTCTGCCTCAAGCTCATGGAACTTGGCATTGAGTACATTGTGCTTGATTCCTCTCTTCTTAAGGAGATTGCTCACTTCCTCAGACTGCTCGATTGTAATTGTACCTACAAGAACAGGCTGTCCCTTTGCGTGTGCTTCCACAACATCCTCTACTACAGCATGCAGCTTCTCTTTTCTGGTCTTGTATATTACATCATCATAATCAATTCTTGCTACAGGCTTATTCGTAGGAATCTCAATAACATCCATTCCGTAAATCTCACGGAATTCTTTCTCCTCAGTGAGCGCTGTACCTGTCATACCTGACTTCTTCTCAAACTTGTTAAAGAAGTTCTGGAACGTGATTGTCGCAAGTGTTCTGCTCTCGCGTCTTACCTTTACATGCTCTTTTGCTTCGATAGCCTGATGAAGTCCATCTGAGAAACGTCTTCCCGGCATGATACGTCCTGTAAATTCGTCTACAATAAGTACCTCATTATCCTTGACAACATAATCCTGGTCGCGGAACATAAGATAATGCGCACGAAGCGCAAGTATTACATTGTGCTGAATTTCAAGATTCGATGGGTCAGCTAAATTGTCGAGATGGAAGAACTGCTCAACCTTCCTTGTTCCCTGTTCAGTGAGGTTGACCGTCTTATCCTTCTCACTTACAACGAAGTCTCCTGTCTCCTCAAAGCCTGCACCCATCAAAATATCCATCTTGGATATATCATCATTGTTGCTCGTACCCTTTTCAAGCTGTCTGGCGAGGATATCACATACCTCATATAGCTTTGTGGAGGAATTTCCCTGTCCGGAAATAATAAGAGGTGTTCTGGCTTCATCGATGAGTACTGAGTCAACCTCATCGATAATCGCATATCTTAAATCACGAAGAACAAGATTCTCCTTATAAACAGCCATATTATCTCTAAGATAATCAAAGCCTAATTCATTGTTGGTGACATAAGTGATATCGCACTTGTATGCTTCCCTTCTCTCCTCAGGCTTCATATTATTTAAAACAACTCCTACCGTAAGCCCAAGGAAACGGTGAACCTGTCCCATCCACTCTGCATCACGGGATGCAAGATAATCATTGACCGTAATGACATGAACGCCCTTGCCTTCAAGTGCATTAAGGTATGCCGGAAGTGTAGATACAAGAGTCTTACCTTCACCTGTTCTCATCTCGGCTATACGTCCCTGATGAAGAATGATACCACCGATAAGCTGTACTCTGTAATGCTCCATTCCGATAGACCGCTTAGCAGCCTCCCTTACTGTGGCAAACGCTTCCGGAAGTATATCATCAAGTGTCTGTCCATCTGCAAGTCTCTTCTTAAACTCATCTGTCTTAGCTTTGAGTTCTTCATCTGTGAGAGCCTGCATTGAAGGACGAAGCGCTTCAATCTTATCCACAATCGGATAGATTCTCTTTAGTTCGTGCTCACTATGTGTTCCGAATAACTTCTGAATAATTCCCATTGATATTATCTCCTAAAATATAAAAATGTCCCAATTATCAGTATTCTAACACTTATGCATACTGTTTGTAAAGGAAGTTTTCGTCTGCTTTTGGCAAAGAATGGGTTTAAAAAAGAAAACAGCCTTCACGTTTTCGTGAAAGCTGTCTTCTTCTATACTCCGAACTTATATATTAAGTATTAATCAAGCTCCGGCTCGATAAGACCATATGTGTTGCCTTTTCTCTTATATACTACATTAACTTCACCTGTCTCAGCATTGGAGAATACGAAGAAATTATGTCCGAGAAGCTCCATCTGGATACAAGCCTCTTCAGGATCCATAGGCTTAATTCCGAATCTCTTGGAACGAACAATCTTAACTTCTGCCTCCTCATCATAATCATTATCGATATAATCCTGAGTGAAAACTGTTCCGGCTGACTGCTTAGACTGTATAATCTTACTCTTATACTTCTTAAGCTGACGCTCTATAACCTCTTCTACAAGGTCGATTGATACATACATGTCTGAGCTTGTCTGCTCCGAACGAATGATATTGCCCTTAACAGGAATTGTAACTTCAATCTTCTGTCTGTCCTTATCAACACTGAGTGTTACGTTAATATCTACATCCTTATCAAAATACTTCTCAAGCTTTCCAAGCTTATTCTCAACTGCACTTCTTAACCCCTCTGTGACTTCGATATTTCTACCGGTAATTGTAAAACGCATACTACCAACTCCTTTACCCTTTAATCTATCAGATAGAATCTGTGTTATCACGCCTAATTAACAAATCGCTCATTAATTGTGCGAATATTTACTATCTAATATGTAAATATTATATCATATATCTGTAAATTTTCAAGAGAAATATCTATTATTCTATTAACTTTGTGTGAACTTTTGATAAACAATAATTATTTATTTGTCAAGTATTTTTTGCTGTTTTTTTGTCAAAATTTGCGATTTATTAGAACTTCACAAAACATTTTTTCGTGGTATCATCTATGAAATTGTGTTTATCCACCGCACAATTCAATGTGGATAATGTGGATAACTTGGTGTATAAGTCAAAAATGCCCTAAAATCATAGAAAACGCATTGTGGATAAAATAGTGGATAACTCATTTTTTTGTGGATAACTGTTTTTGTGCTTTCATGGCTCTTTCACAGCTTTTGTGCATTTTATACAAATTACATATATCTGCATCAACCCTATCAATGTATCTTATGTTAATCACTACCAAAAAAATCTATCCTATATATCTTTCCACAGATGTAACTGCATTCGCTCCGTCCGCAGCAGCAGTTATAATCTGCCTTAAATTTTTGGTTCTGATATCGCCCGCAGCATACACTCCGTCAATATTGGTACGGCAGTCCTCACCGGCAACAATATATCCAGCTTCGTCCCTCGCAATCCTTTCATCGACAAAGGCTGTCACCGGCTGCATGCCAACGGCAAAAAATACTCCGTCAACCGGCTTCTCAATAATTTCGCCTGTCTTTTTATTTTTAATCTGTATTGACGATACTTTTGCTCCGCCTTCTATATTCTCAACTGTGCTGTCCAGAATAAATTCGATATTTTCCGTATTTCTTGCTTTATTTACAATGCTTTTTGCCGCACGAAATTCATCACGGCGGTGAATCAAGTAGACCTTGCTGCACATTCTGGCAAGATATATCGCATCTTCAACAGCAACATCACCGCCTCCTACTACGGCAGCCACCTTATTCTTAAAGAAAGCCCCGTCACAGGTTGCACAGTAGGACACGCCCTTCCCGGTAAATTCAGCTTCGCCCTGTATTCCTGCCTTCCTGTGTACTGCTCCGGTAGCAATTATTATTGTTCTGGTCTCATAAGTGTTCTTGTCCGTCACTACCTTCTTCACGTCACCTGACACATCCATTGAAACAACATTTTCCGTCACAAAATTCACACCAAGCTTATTTGCATGCTCCGCAAACTTCATTCCCATCTCAAATCCGCCGATACCCGGAAGTCCAAGATAATTGTCCACATCATATGTTGTTAGAACTTGTCCTCCCTGCATCATACTGCCTTCTATAACTATAAAATTAAGCTCCGCGCGGGCTGCATATACAGCAGCTGACATTCCGGCAGGACCAGCACCGATTATAATTAAATCATACATACTCATATCTCCCTGTTTTATAAATTTATCGCAACTGTCAGTTACAATTTATCATTCGATGCCTGCATATTGTAATGTGTAGACCTGTACCGCTTACAACATGGACATCCGAAAATTATTGTATCAAAAAAGACCTGATTTATCCAGCCAAAAACATTCCGACACAAAATAATTGTATTTTTCCATTTGCCATTACAATAATATGGTATTATATTTTGTAAACAATTCGTGTGTCAAAATATGCCTATTTACGTTAAGAATGTATAACATGCTATACACAATTAAATCCACAGAGTATGTTTTGACACAGGAATCTGTTAATAAAATCAAATCTCACGAAACGGAGACAGCAATATGAATAAAACCATTTTAATCACGGGTGCTTCAAGAGGAATCGGTCATGCACTCGCACTGGCATATGCGGAAAAACAATATAACCTTGTAATATGTGGGAGAAATTCCCGGACCTTAGAGAATACGGCAGATGAAATCCGCCTGCTCGGCGCCGACTGTCTTGCAGTTACATGCGATGTCGGAAAATATGAGGAAGTAAAAGCACTGTTTGACAGGATATCCGAGCGCTTCGGTAACATCGATGTGCTCATAAACAATGCAGGAATCTCGCACATCGGACTTTTACAGGATATGAGCATAGATGATTGGAACAATATCGTAAACACTAACCTCTCATCCGTATTTTCAACCTGCAAGCTTGCCATCCCTGACATGATAAGAAACCACAGCGGCTCAATAATAAACATCAGCTCCGTCTGGGGTGTGTGCGGTGCCTCATGCGAAGTGGCATACTCAGCCACAAAGGGAGGAATAAATGCTTTCACAAAGGCTCTCGCAAAAGAACTCGCACCCTCCGGCATAAATGTAAACGCCATCGCCTGCGGTGTCATAGATACGGACATGAACCGCTGCTTTAGCGATGAAGAAAGACAGAACATAATAGAAGAAATCCCCGCTGGAAGGATGGGAAGTCCTGATGAGGTCGCCTCTCTTGCGCTCTCCATAAGTGAAGGCAGCAATTATCTCACCGGTCAGATTATAGTACTTGATGGGGGATATATCTAAAAATGCCGCCATGACTGACACCGATGCTACGGCAGTGTGGCAGTCATGGCGGCATATATCTTTACTCGAACACAAGTATATTCACTGAATGTGGCTTTACAATATATTGATATTCATTATTTTCAACCTGATATACTGACTTTTTTGGCTCAATCGTATCCGGCTGCTCAAATGTATTCTCTTCCGTAAGCGCACAGTCAGAAAGCTGATACACAGTAAGGCGGCTCTTATATGCTCCGGCTATGCTTATGACGGTATTTTTTTCTTCTCCGGTGAGATTTACAGCCTTCACAATCGTTCTTCCATTCATATCCTTTGATGCACAGACATAGATTTCTTCGAGTTGGGGAAGCCTGTCAACCGTATCATTATAAAGAATTCCATCTACATAAGTCCTTATTCTTCTTCCTTCTATCTCAAGCCTGAGAGTATATTCTTCATCCGTAACATGGAAAATTCTGTGTGAAATTGTGGATGCCCTTCCATTCTTAAAGCTTGAAATGTTGCAGTCCCAGTTATCCCATCCGCCAAATTCCCACATAATATAATTCTTTTCATCACGCTTTCCGAAGAGAAGCTTAAAGCCCTTTCTGCCCTCTGAACGCCTGAATTTGAATTCAAGCTCATAATGTGTGCTGTCGATATCTTTAATGATATTATCCTTGCTCTCCTTGGTTATGTCAAATGGCTCTATCAAAGTGCAAGCATTTGTTTCCTTATCTGTCAGCTTTACGTCCCACACTTTACCGACAATATCATTTCCGACAAGTGTAATATTTCCGGCTATATTCCTTTCATCCATAAGAGGGATAATCTCATCAAAGCCTTCAAGCTTGGTCTTTAACTCATAATCTCCCTGATTTTTCATAAAAAGCTTCTGTACATGATAGTTGGCTGTCTTCACTACCTGATGATTGTCAAAAAAGAGCATGTCCGGACGCCAGTTCACATAGTCCTTGTTGGCAAGCATAGGCGCATAGCAGGCAAGCCCAACGACAGGCGCTTTCTCTAAATGTGTCATATATGCTGCTTCCACAAGTGCATTGTAATATGTATTTCCCCATGTCGCATACTCGCCCAAAAATACCTTGGTTCCTGACGCATCATAATCATCATAGTGATGCATATTCGCCATGAACCATTCAGGCGAACTGTAGTAATGCTCATCTATGAAGTCTGAGCCGTACTTCTTAGCGCTTGTCCACCCTGCATCATATCCTTCACCCACTGCAAAAGGACCCGCTGTATTTATAATCCTGATTGAAGGATACTTTTTTCGGATTGCTTCATGAAAATACGGATATCTCTCAAAAAAGCCTTCACCTATCTCCTCGTTGCCTATTCCTATATACTCAAGCCCAAAAGGCTTTTCATGTCCGAGGCCTGCTCTTATGCTTCCCCATTTAGTAGAAGCATCTCCATTTGCAAACTCTATCAGATCGAGTGCATCATCAACCCATGCTCCTATCTCTTCAATAGGAACTCCCTCTCCCTTATGAGGGTTGAAGCCTCCCGGCAGAACAGGCAGAGGCTTTGCGCCTATATCCTCGCAGAAGCAGAAATACTCATAATATCCAAGCCCTAAGGTCTGGTTATAGCCCCAGTTATTTCTCCATGTCGGTCTCTTCTCCACATCGCCGATAGTTCTCTTCCATCTGTACATAGAATTGCGTGCATGGTCATCGAGACTTCCATCATGTGTAAGACACCCGCCCGGAAAACGCATAAAACGAGGCTTCATGTCTGCCAGTGCCTCAGCAATATCACGCCTCAGACCGTTTTTTCTGTTCTTAAATGTATCTTTAGGAAAAAGTGAAATCATATCAAGCTTAACATAGGCATTCCCGGTAAAAATTATATACAGTCTGCCTTTTTGTGTGCTCTCACATGCCGTCAGCACAGCATCATACTTTTTCCAATCGCATGAATCGACAACGACTTCGCTCTTAGCGAATACATTCCCTTCGTCATCCTTCACTGCTATAATAAGCTTGGCTTTTTCTGCATCAGGAATTCCTTTCTTATCTGTATCATCTGCACAAGCCTCTGCATTGTCTGCTGCAAGTGCCGCATACACTGAAAAATTGTACTGCTTACCTTTTTCAATATATATACCTGTATTAAATCCAAGATTTCTTATATAGTCGTCCGCACCACCTCCGGCGCAGAGGTAATGCGTGTTCTCCTCATTCAGCGGACTTTCACACTCAACACTCCACTTTGCATTATCGGATTTTTCCCATGCAGTCAGGCTGTTGTATTCTTTGTTGTCAATCGGTGCAAACTCGAAAGAGCGGTTCTGCACAAGCTCAGCGTACAGACCTCCATCAGCCGCATGATTGATGTCCTCAAAAAATATTCCGAACAAATCCTTTAGTTCCTTTGTAACCTCATCCTCATATACAGTTATTTTTTTCACCTTTGAATACCTCCGTTTTGCTTATATATCAGGCAATCGCAAAATTCCACATATTGATATAACGCCTTTTTTGAACCTTCAACTTACATCTCACTTTTTGACTATTATACCAAAGAATAACAACCTTTCCCTACTCATTACCTGACTCCTCTTATTCCGCTTACCACATTCTTCCCATATTCGCTTATGAGCGCTCTGATTATCCGCCTTACCATCTTGGCTTTTTCAGGCTCCATTGAAGACATTTCCTTAACCATGCTGTTTAACGTCGCCGGCTTGTACTGTTCAAGCTCGGACAGATAATTTATCCCGGCTCCTGTAAGCATATCATATACAGCATCAACAAAAGCAACTCTTTCATTATCGCTAAGCCCCATAACCCATGTGCTTATGGTCTTATCAATGACAAGGCTCTCCTTAGAACGCTCATCAAGCTTGACAAAGCCGTTTTTATATACCTGCCAGCTTAATCCATCATGCTGCATTATTCCTTTCCCTGTACTTTTGACCACTTCATAGCTGTCCCCATGTTCTAGCAGCATGCCTACAATAGAAGTCTCCGGCACAATAGTCTTTATCCTGTCCTTGACTTCAAGGTATGATTTTCTCTCAAGCATCGATTCAAGAAATCCGGGGCCATCATTATTATATATTCCTATAATTCTCCGCTTAAGCCTGTCATAACACATGACTGCAGCATATATTGCAAGATTTCCTCCCTTAGAGTGACCACCTATTCTTATCATTCTGCCATCATGCGGCACAGTCTTTTCCAGATATTCCACTGCCTCCTCCTGCGATGGGACAGGCATCTGGTATGCCATATTCAGATCCTCCTTCCAGCCTAATATCGTATCATCAGTACCGGAATACGAGACAAAAAGTGTACCATCCGGCAAATAGATATGCAGTGCAGAGAACTGTTCCTGATTCTTAAAATCGTGCTTATCAACATAACCTGCAAGCAGGGCATCCGAAAATCTCTTCCCCTTCGCCATTTCTAACAAAAGCTGTCCCGCATTTTGCTCAAGCTTACAGCTTTTCTCAATTCTGCCGCTCTTGCTTAGTTCATCGGCGGCATCTTTGACTGATATTGTTCTGAGCTTGCGCCCAAGCTGAGGCTCTTTAACTATTCCGTCAAGACTTGCATAGCTTAACTCCGCCAATATAAGGTTGTCCACATCATTAAATGGCAAAACAGAAAAATCAAAATCGCCATACCAATCAAGATAGTCCATAATATTTCCTGTCATCATGTGCATTACCTCCGGTCTTATATTCAAACAGCAAATTCAACAGTAAACTTATTCTAACAAAGTAAAATGATTCTTATGATACTCTATAATTCCTTCCCTTTTCAGTCTGCCAAGCATGGCCGAGAGTGCACTTCTGTCAGCCGCAAGATAATCTGCCATTCCCGCCCTGTCAAGGCTTATCGTAAAGCTGTTATCTCCTGCTTTCACTGCCTGCTCCTTAAGGTATGAGAGAACTTTTTCCCTGAGTGAGCGCTGCGATAGATGCTCAATCCTATCCGTCAGAAATACATTTTTCTTGGCAAACATGCCGATAAGGCTCCTGCTTATCACACCGCTGTCATCCGCCTGCATAAGCTTATCATATGAAAGCCACAGCACTGTCGCATCCCCATCGGCATACACGTCGACTGTGGCTGCACAGCCCGAACATGCAAATGCCTCGCCGAATATATCTCCTATTCCAAGATGAGCAAGAATTGTTGAATTTCCCCAGAAATCATCCTTCACAACCTTAGCATTTCCTTCAAGCAGAACGCCTATAGCCTTGACTTTCCCGCCTATGCTTATAATATTTTCCCCTGATTTAACCTTCTGCCCGCTTCCGCCGCATTTTTCAAGAATTGTTCTGCACTCATCGTCAGTCAGCTCACAAAACAACTGTAATTTCTTTATTACTTCATAATATTCCCCGGTTATATTGATTTTTTTCATGTATATCTCCAACAGGTAAAGCGGACATTCGCAATCCGCTTTCGCTACTTGCTCATGAACGCAGTCGCTTTGCGAACTGTCAGTGGGAGCTTTTAACTCCCACTGACATAAGCATCCCCCTTACCCACCGCTTAGTGCTCTACACACTTTAAGCGAGGGATTGCTTATTCTGCGTTCAATATTTGATATGTATTATGCAATGACCTTTTGCCGCTCTTTACTATCATCCTGTATTAACCGCAATCTTTAGTATCCGCATTCCGGCTTTATAAGCAAATCTGCACTAGCGCAAAGGACTTTTTCTTTTTGACTGATACTGTTTTCGGACAAAAGAGTTCTCTCCATCACCCAAGTGTAATGAGTTTTCTCTTTTATTTTTAAATACGTTGTAATGACAACCGATTTATTTATTCAATTATATTATTATGTGAGAGCAAAATCAATAAACAGACAGCTTATAAAATTAATTTAATATAAAATTGCAAGGAGAAAATTATGATAAGACAGATAATCAAGATTGATGAAGAAAAATGTATAGGCTGTGGTCTTTGTGCCACTGCATGCCATGAGGGTGCTATAGATATCATAGACGGAAAGGCAAAGCTTGTCCGCGAGCATTACTGCGATGGTCTTGGCGACTGCCTTCCGGCATGCCCTGTTGACGCAATACACTTTGAACAGCGCGAAGCTCCGGCATACGATGAGGCTGCCGTATTAGCCGCAAAAGCCGCAAAACAGGCTGATACTGCAAAAGCTGCTCCCGTTTTCCACGGCTGTCCCGGCACACGTTCAAGAGTGATATCTCATTCAAGGAACAGCCACAGTGAAAATGCGGCTCATATTGATAACAGCAATAATACCGGCTCCGATAACAACAGTTCCGACAGCTTTAACACTAACACAAGTGAACTTATGCAGTGGCCTGTACAGATTAAGCTTGTTCCTGTATGTGCTCCTTATTTTGACGGTGCGAACCTTCTCATCGCTGCCGACTGCACTGCATATGCTTATGGCAGCTTCCACAAGCGTTTTATCAAAAACCATATCACAGTAATCGGCTGTCCTAAGCTTGACGATATTGATTACACAGAAAAGCTGACACAGATTATAGCTAACAACAACATTAAGAGCGTAACTATCGTCCGTATGGAGGTTCCTTGCTGCGGCGGTATAGAGAATGCGGCAAAGAACGCACTCAAAACAAGCGGAAAATTCATCCCTTGGCAGGTATATACAATATCCACTGATGGCGAGATATTGGAATAATAACGATATATACAGACTGTAGTGCTAAGCTTCCGTTCATTGCAATGATTGCAACAGAATATCTTAATACTGACAAATTTGAAGCACATTCATTCATTAAGTTAATATCTATTACACAGACGCAAAAACCGAGGGACTCATCCCTCGGTTTTTTGACTTAATACGCTTAGTTGAGATACTTTTTCACAAACTGTCCTGTATATGACTTCTTATTCTTGGCAACTTCCTCCGGAGTACCTTTAGCTATCACTCTTCCTCCGCCTTCACCGCCTTCCGGTCCGATATCAATAATATAATCCGCTGTCTTTATTACATCAAGATTATGCTCGATAACAACAACCGTATTACCGCTATCCGACAATCTTCTCAAAATATCTACAAGCTTATGCACATCTGCGAAATGAAGTCCCGTTGTCGGCTCATCAAGGATATATATTGTCTTTCCTGTTCCTCGTCTGCTAAGCTCTGTCGCAAGCTTGATTCTCTGTGCTTCACCACCTGAAAGCTCTGTAGACGGCTGTCCAAGTCTTATATATGAAAGACCGACCTCGTTCATCGTCTCAATCTTCCTTCTTATGGATGGCACATTCTCAAAGAACTTGACCGCTTCCTCTACTGTCATATTGAGCACATCATAGATGCTCTTTCCTTTGTACTTGACTTCAAGTGTCTCCCTATTGTAGCGCTTGCCTCCACAGACTTCACAAGGCACATACACATCCGGGAGGAAATGCATTTCTATCTTGATTATTCCATCACCGCCACAGGCTTCACATCTTCCGCCTTTTACATTGAAGCTGAACCGCCCTTTTGAATATCCTCTTGCCTTCGCATCGGATGTGGACGCAAACAAATCTCTTATCAGGTCAAAGGCTCCTGTATATGTCGCCGGATTAGAACGCGGTGTCCTTCCTATCGGCGACTGGTCAATAGCTATAACTTTATCCAGCTTATCTATTCCAATGATATCATCATGCTCACCGGGTATTGTCCTCGCTCTGTTCAAATCTCTTGCAAGGCGCTTGTACAATATCTCATTTACAAGGCTGCTCTTACCTGAACCGGATACACCTGTCACACATGTAAATATTCCAAGCGGAATATCCACGTCAATATTCTTGAGATTATTCTGTCTTGCTCCCTTGATTGTGATATATCCTGAAGGCTTTCTTCTCTCCTCAGGCACTAAAATCTTTCTTCTTCCGCTCAGATATGCACCTGTGATGGAATTTTCATTTTTCATGATTTCTTCGGCATTGCCTGTTGCAATGACTTCTCCGCCATGCTCGCCTGCTGCCGGCCCGATATCAACAATGTAATCCGCCGCTCTCATCGTGTCTTCGTCATGCTCTACAACAATAAGTGTATTGCCTAAATCTCTCAGCTTCATAAGTGCTGACAGCAGCTTGTCATTATCTCTCTGGTGAAGTCCTATACTCGGTTCGTCTAAAATATAGGCAACACCTACAAGACCTGAACCAATCTGTGTTGCAAGTCTTATTCGCTGCGCTTCTCCACCTGACAGAGTTCCTGTAGCTCTTGAAAGCGTCAGATACTCAAGTCCGACATTGACAAGGAACCCAATCCTTGCTCTGATCTCCTTTAAAATCTGCTCTCCGATGGTCTGCTGCATAGGTGACAGCGTGAGATTCTCAAGGAATGTCTTAAGCTTAACAATAGGCATATCTGTCATCTGGAAAATATTAACTCCGCCAACTGTAACTGCCAGGGAAGTCGCCTTAAGACGCTGTCCCTTACATACTTCACATGGAGTAATCTTCATAAAAGTCTCATACTCCTGCTTCATGCTGTCAGAAGCTGTCTCTCTATAGCGCTTCTGCATATTGCGGATAAGTCCCTCAAATGCAATATCATACACACCTACTCCACGCTGTCCGCGGTAATGTACTTTTACCGTATGTCCATCTGTTCCGTTGACCAGAATATTCTTAATCTCAGCAGTATAATCCTTGTAAGGAGTGCTAAGGCTAAAGTGATATTCCTCCGCCAAGGCTGTAAGAATCGCTCTTGTAAAACTGCCTTCATCTGTGGAAGACTGCCATCCCATTGCAGAAATCGCACCCTCATCAATGCTCAGATTCTTATCCGGAATAATCAAATCAATATCAAACTCCATCTTATATCCAAGTCCGTAACATTCCGGACAGGCACCAAATGGGTTATTAAATGAAAAGCTTCTAGGCTCCACTTCCTCAACACTGATACCACAATCAGGACATGCAAAGCTCTGGCTGAAATTGAGCATATCGCCGTCAATTATATCTATCATCACAAGACCATCCGCAAGAGCAAGTGCGCTCTCCACAGACTCTGTAAGACGCTTCTCCATTCCTTCCTTCACTGAAAGCCTGTCTACAACTATCTCTATATTATGCTTCTTATTCTTCTCAAGCTTAATCTCCTCAGAAAGCTCATATATTATCCCATCAACCCTTACACGGACATAGCCGCTCTTCCTGGCACTCTCAAGCACTTTCACATGCTCCCCCTTGCGTCCTCTTACAACAGGTGCGAGCACCTGAAATCTCGTACGTTCAGGCAGGCTCATAATCTGATCTACAATCTGGTCAACCGACTGCTTCTTAATCTCTCTGCCGCACTTAGGACAATGTACGATACCAACCCTCGCATAGAGCAGTCTCATATAATCATATATCTCTGTGACTGTTCCGACTGTAGAACGCGGATTCCGGTTAGTCGATTTCTGATCTATCGAAATTGCAGGCGAAAGACCTTCTATACTGTCGACATCCGGCTTCTCCATCTGACCTAAAAACTGTCTTGCATACGATGACAGCGACTCCATGTATCTTCTCTGTCCTTCTGCATATATTGTATCAAATGCAAGAGATGACTTACCGGAACCGCTCACTCCGGTAAGCACCGTAAATGAATCGCGTGGTATATCCACATCTATTCCTTTCAGATTATGTTCCCTTGCACCTCTTATCTTAATATAATTTCTAGAATACAAAGCCATGTTCTATTCCTCCAGCATACTCTTCTTAATCTCTATTATCCTGTCGCGAAGCTGTGCCGCATGTTCAAAATCAAGCTCCGCCGCAGCCTTGTGCATCTGCTTGCTAAGTTCCTTAAGGAGCTTTTCAAGCTCCTTATGGCTCATGGACTCAATATCCTTCTCCATATCAGCCTTAGACTCTGTAGCTGCCTTTGATATCGCAATGAGGTCACGCACAGCCTTCTTGATTGTGGTAGGCGTTATTCCATGCTCCTCATTATACTTATTCTGTATCTGCCTTCTTCTCTGTGTCTCATCTATCGCACGGCGCATTGAATCAGTAATCACATCTGCATACATGATTACCCTGCCGTCAGCATTACGGGCTGCTCGTCCGATTGTCTGGATAAGTGAAGTCTCCGAACGAAGGAAGCCTTCCTTGTCAGCATCAAGTATCGCAACAAGTGTTATCTCAGGAATGTCAAGTCCCTCCCTCAAAAGATTGATACCGACAAGCACGTCAAAAACATCAAGTCTCATATCCCTTATAATCTCGGCACGTTCAAGCGTGTCAATGTCAGAATGCAGATATCTCACTCTAATACCTGCTTCCTTCATATAATTAGTCAAATCCTCAGCCATTCTCTTGGTGAGCGTAGTTATAAGTACCTTGTTATGCTTCTGTATTTCCTTATTAACTTCGCCTATAAGGTCATCAATCTGTCCTTCTACCGGCTTGACTGTAATCTCAGGGTCTAAAAGACCTGTAGGTCTTATAATCTGTTCTGTCCTTAACAGCTCATGCTCAGCTTCATAATCTGAAGGTGTCGCCGATACAAAAAGCATCTGGTCAATCTTTCCTTCAAACTCCTCAAAATTCAGCGGTCTGTTATCAAGCGCTGAAGGCAGTCTGAAACCATAGTCGACAAGTGTCGTCTTTCTCGATCTGTCACCTGCATACATTCCTCTTATCTGCGGTATAGTGATATGTGACTCATCAACTATTATAAGAAAATCTTCAGGGAAATAATCTATAAGTGTGTACGGAGGAGTCCCCGGTGCAAGTCCTGCAAGATGCCTTGAATAGTTCTCAATACCTGAGCAGAAGCCTGTTTCAAGCATCATCTCGACATCAAAGCTCGTCCTCTCTTTAATTCTCTGTGCTTCTAAGAGCTTATCCTCACTCTTAAAGTAGGCAACTCTCTCCTCCATCTCCTGCTTAATATTCGCAGCAGCTTCTATCATCTTCTCGCGTGGCACAACATAATGTGATGCAGGAAATATCGCAATATGTGAAAGCTCAGCCTTCTTCTCTCCTGTCAGGACATCTATCTCAGTAAGTCTGTCAATCTCATCTCCAAAGAACTCTACTCTCACTGCTCTATCCGTGGAAGCTGCCGGAAATATCTCTAAGACATCTCCTCTTACTCTGAACGAGCCTCGCTTAAAATCCATATCATTTCTCGTATATTGGTTGTCAACAAGCTTCTGAATTATCTCGTCTCTGTCCTTTTCCATACCAGGGCGGAGAGATACAACCATGCTCTCATAATCAACAGGACTTCCGAGTCCATATATACATGAAACACTCGCAACAATAATTACATCCTTGCGCTCTGAAAGCGCTGCTGTAGCTGAATGGCGCAGCTTATCTATCTCATCATTGATTGACGAATCTTTCTCAATATAAGTATCTGTCGATGGTACATAAGCCTCCGGCTGATAATAGTCATAATATGACACAAAATATTCTACCGCATTCTCCGGGAAAAATTCCTTCATCTCTCCATAAAGCTGTCCTGCAAGCGTCTTGTTATGCGATATGATAAGAGTCGGCTTATTGAGAGCTGCTATGACATTCGCCATCGTAAATGTCTTACCTGAACCTGTCACTCCGAGAAGAGTCTCGAACTGATTACCTTCCTTGAAGCCCTTTACAAGCTCCTCTATAGCATGCGGCTGATCTCCTGTGGGCTGATATTCAGAATGAAGCTTAAAATTATCCATACAATTTCCATTTCCTTTTTTGCAAACACATGTTCTAATATTTATAGTATACCACATTATTTTTAATTGTACAGATAAAATTTATTTTCACACAAAAAAGAAGCCTTCACTGCTACGCCTGCGAACAGGCTGATGTCAGCAAAAGCTTCCTGTATTCTCTCATCAAATAATATATAAGAGCTGCTCAGAGCAGGTTAAGATTTCATAAGTCAATGTATAATGTCTCTTTATTGATGGACATTATATACTTTTTCATACAGCTTATCCTTTATATACTCAAATTTCTTCTCATCGACCGCACCGCCCGTTGTCATTATAAGCAGCGGAACAGGATTTTTTCCGGCAGACATCGGTGGCTGTATATAATGATATTCATTCAGCGAAAATCCGTTTCTGGTATAGAAGCCTATCCTGCGGCGTGCGATATCATTCTCCGGAAGTTCGACTTCAAGACATATCCTCTTTCCAACCTTTTCTTTAACAGCGGCAAGAATTGATGCACCTATCCCGGCATTTCTGCATGCAGGATTCACGGCAAGATGCTCAATGTATGCAAAATTGTCAAAATCCCATACAGAGACAAATGCTCTTAGAGTGCTGTCATCCCCATCTACCACATATATATCATATTCCGGCTTAGAAAATAGCATTTTCTGCCCGCAATAGCTTCTGTATTCATCATCGGGGAAGCTATTCTCCATAATATCATACACTGCATCAAACTCGTCAACGGAAATATTTCTAAGAAAAATTCCGCCATCTGCCCTGCTGTCTGTCCCTACCATACAAGATAATCCTTTGCAAGATGATTCGAAACGTAGTCTATTGCACCATCTGTAAGGCTTGAAAATTCCTTATCATATCCAACAGACCTCAGCTTGGTTATATCAGCCTGTGTATAATATTGATACTTTCCTCTAAGGTCCTCCGGCATCTCAATAAACTCGATTATAGGCTTCTTGTCCATCGCCTTAAACACAGCACTTGCAAGTGTATAGAAGCTCTCCGCTCTTCCTGTTCCGACATTGAACAAGCCGCTTACATCCGGATGCTCCACCATAAAAGCTATAACCTCACATATATCCTTGATATACACAAAATCCCTTAACTGTCCTCCGTCCTCGAAGCCTTCCTTATAAGACTTGAACAGCTTTATTGACCCATTTTCCACGACCTGATTAAAGCCATGATAAATCATGCTTGCCATTCTACCCTTGTGATACTCGTTAGGGCCATATACATTAAAGAATTTAAGCCCTACAGCCTGTCTTGGTCTGTCTGTCTGTTTTTCTGCCCATAAGTCAAAAATATGCTTAGAATATCCATATCTGTTAAGCGGCATTAACTTTTTTATATCCATCTTGTCATCAAAGCCTAACTCACCGGCACCATATGTAGCCGCTGAGCTTGCATAAATGAAGCTTATGCCATGCTGCGCACAGTATTTCCAAAGCGCAATAGTGTAAAGATAATTATTCTTATATAAGTAATCGAAATCCTGCTCCGTTGTAGATGAACATGCTCCCATATGGATAATACAGGATATGTCATCGAGCCCTTCAAGCTCCTTTAGGAACTCATCCTTATGAAAATATCTTATATACTTCTTATTCCTGATGTTCATCCACTTTTCTGAAGTATTGACATTATCTACAATGTAAATATCCTCTATACCCATATCATTTAACTTTCTTACTATGCAGCTTCCGATAAAGCCTGCTCCGCCTGTAACTACTACCTTCATTTCATTCTCCTTCCTTGATATACAAAGAGTTCCTAATCAATATTTTTTTCACGCATTCTCATTGTGTTTATTATATTAGTTGTGGATTTTCCCTCAACAAAAGGAATAACTTCAACACGTCCACCCCTACCTTTTACAAAGTCAGCTCCGACAATATTCTCCGGTGTGTAATCTCCGCCTTTGACAAGAATATCCGGCTTAACCTTCTTTATAAGCTCAAGCGGTGTATCATCCTCAAAAATGACAACATAATCAATAAACTCCATCTCTGCAAGCATATCCATTCTGTCCTTCTGGTTGTTAATCGGCCTGTCATTGCCTTTAAGCCTTCTGACCGAAGCATCCGAGTTAAGTCCAAGCACAAGGATGTCACCCTTTGCTTTTGCTTCTTTGAGATAACGTATATGCCCGATATGCAGTATGTCAAAACAGCCGTTCGTAAACACTATTGTCTTATTTCTCTGTGAAGACAACGTCTGTTCTATAGTATCCATCGTCTGTATTTTATCGGTCTCACCGTACAGCTCCTCGATTACTTCCTCAATCTCCACAACAGCCGTTCCGAACTTCGTCACCTTGATTGACGATGCTGTATTTGCAAGCTTAAGTGCATCCGCACTCTCTAACCCGAATGCGTATGCCGCAGCCAGATATGCAAATGCCGTATCGCCCGCTCCGACAACATCATATACCTTTCTCGATGCGCTCTTTTCAAAAATCACATCTCCATCGACATTAAGGTAAGCCATTCCTTCTGCACTCAAAGTCGCAAGCACGCTCCGGCACTTTGCCCTGCTCTTCAGTTCCCTCATAGCCTCGACAACCTCCGGCATAGTGTTGACAGAAAGCCCTGTCAGGTCATGAAGCTCTTTGCGGTTAGGCTTTAGAAGGAAGGCTCCGGCATACTTATCCGACCTTGTATCCTTAACATCGACAAGCACCTTTTTACCGTTTTCGTTGGCAATCTGTATAAGTCTCCTTGTAAAATCATACGAAAGAACACCCTTCATATAGTCTGATATAAGTATTACATCAAATTCATTCACGCGCTTTTCATACTTTCTTAAAAGCTCATCATAGATATCCTGTCCAAGCTCATCAACACATTCATCGTCAACTCTTAAGAGCTGCTGGCTGCCTGCCACATATCTCATTTTAAGAGTGGTCGGTCTGTTCTTCACAACAGCAACCATATCCGAATCTATCGAATCGTTTTCAAGCATTGAAAGAACTTCTCTGCCGTGGACATCATCACCCACGCATGCAAGAAGTGCTGCCTGCTGCCCCATTCCAACCAGATTGGCTGCGACATTGGCTGCTCCTCCGAGTATATTCTTCTCTTCTTTAAACAAAAGCACCGGAACGGGAGCCTCCGGAGATATTCTGTTAATCGAACCTGTACAGAACTTGTCGAGCATTATATCTCCTATGACAAGAAATTTTCTGCTCTCATGTGACATTCTTTTTAAAACTTCTTTATCCATATACAACTGAAACCTTTCTGTGTATCTTATACTTCATATTGGGCCAGAATTTTTTCAACACTGTCCTTCACTGCATCAACGGAAACCTTGTTAAGACACAGATATCTTCCATTTGTCATTATTGATTTCCTGCACTCCGCACAAGTATTGCCTACAGCACAGCCGCTGCATGGCATACCGGCATGGCACACATACATTACAGCCGGTTTTACGTCATATTCCTTCTCATAAGTGTATGGCAGAAATCGTCCAAAATTATATTCACCCATAATACATACTGACGGTGTATTTACAGCCGCAGCAAAATGAATTCCGCTGGTATCATTACTGATAACAAATCTGGCATGTCTTATCACCTCCGCCAGCTCAATAAGGCTTGTGCTTCCAAAATAGTCAACACTCTTTGTCTTTTCCTTCTTAGCAGCAGCGAAAGCTTCATAAAGCGGCTTTTCCGACTTGCTTCCGCACAGATATGCCGTCCATCCTGTTCTCTCACAGACATAATCCGCCACCTGTGCAAAACCCTCTATGCTCCACATCTTCTTCTGCGTACTGGCACCCGGAAAAATAATATAATAATATCCATCCGGCAGAATCTTCTCATCGACAGCCTGCTCCTTAAGCACCGGCATTCCCGCAAGAAAATCCTTCATGCCAAGACCTCTTATAAACTCGCTGTTTCTTAACAGCTCCATCTCAAGACCGTCTTTTGTCTTTATGCGCTTATCATATATACTGTCAAGCTGGCTCTTAGAGCTTTTGAATGAAATATAACGGCTTAAGTTAGTCTTAGACTCGTCAGCCTCCATTCCTATCTTAGTGTGCGCCTTTATAGCTTTTGCGAGCATGTCCATATGAACTGTTCTTGAATATGCTGTCTGCACAAGCACATCATACTCGTCATTTTGCACGCCAGCTATAAATTCCTTCCTGTAGCTGTTATCAGCCTCAAACCTGCGCACGTCCATTGTTATAATTTTATCAAAATATCCCATACTCTCAGCAATCTGTCTGCATGCTGTATTACATATCAAGGTAAGCTGTGATGTATCATATATCTTTGCATATGCCGCTGCACTGTCAAGCCATATAAGAAAATCGCCTATGGCATCCGTCTTAATAAGGACTACTCTGTTGCTGCCTATCTCACAGCGCATATCCTTCATTCGGCACGCTGTAAACTGTGACATCCATATATTCGCCCATCGTGTCAGCTTTTTTAACTTATTTACTATTCCCATAGTTCTTCCTTTTTACATACTCTGCAAAATCAAGCAGCTTTGCATAGCAATGCCCCTTGTATTTTTCCAATATTTCCTGTTCTATGTCATGCCCTGACATCAACAGTGCATAATCCGTACCAAGCTCAAACGATGCCAAAATATCCGTTTCCTTGTCGCCGGCCATATACGACTGCTTAAAATCTATATCAAAATCTTTCGCCGCCTTAATATATAATCCTGTCTTAGGCTTACGGCATCTGCAGTTATCCTTCTCTATATGAGGGCAGTAGTAGAACGCATCAAGCACTGCTCCCTGCCTCTTTAACAAGACATTCATATAATCATTGACTTTATCAACCTCTGCCGATGTAAAATATCCTCTCCCAACACCCGACTGATTGCTTATGACTATCAGCAGATATCCTTCCTGCTTCAATATTCTAAGTGCCTCAGCAGTTCCTTCTATCAATCTAAGCTTATCACATTCATGGAGATAGTCCACTTCCACGTTGAGTGTGCCATCCCTGTCCAAAAATACCGCCTTATTCATCTATTCACCAAAATAGCCTGCGTTATACAACTCTTTTTCAATAAGTCCGCATATGGCATGTATTACAAGAATATGTGATTCCTGTATTCTCGGAGTATCTGCTGACGGAACATTGATATTGCAGTCCGATATCTCCTTAAGAATTCCACCGCCTTCACCTGTGAGCGAAACAGTATATATTCCCTGCTTTTTTGCCTGCTCAAATGCCTTTACAATGTTAGCGGAATTTCCACTGGTCGATATTCCGAACAGAACATCACTCTTTTTGCCAAGCGCTCTGACCTGCTTTGAGAAAATCTCATCATAGCTGTAATCATTTCCAAGTGCTGTCATTACAGCGACATTTGAATTGAGCGCTATCGCCGCTATCCCGAACCTTTCAATCTTATACCTGCCGACAAGCTCTCCCACAAGATGCTGTGCATCCGAAGCGCTGCCTCCGTTTCCGCACGCTAAAACCTTGCCGCCCGCCTTATATGCTGTTATGCACGCTGTTGCTGCCGCCTCAATCTTATCAAGCAGCTCTTCATTTTCATACAGCCTGCGCTTAGTATCTATAGAATCCTGTATGCATGTCTTTATATACTCTCTCACTGCACACCTCCATTATGTTTTAATAATCGGCATTTGCAAAACTATATATTTTGAAACCGGACATTTTGCAATTACCTGATGTTAATAATCATCCGCATAACTATTCATAACCCTGCATTACGAATATTTACACGCTCCTAATTATACTTTATACCCGTGCTTATTGCAAGGCTGCTATATTAAGCCTGTAGTACAGCCCTTTCTTCTTCATAAGCTCCTCATGCGTTCCGCTCTCTGCAATTCCTCTGTCCGCTATGTAAAGTATCCTGTCCGCATCGCGCACTGTGGACAGACGATGTGCGACAATAAATGCTGTCTTATCCTTTAACACAATCGACAATGCCTGCTGTATAAGCTCCTCCGTCTCCGTGTCAACCGAGCTGGTAGCCTCGTCTAATATTATCACAGAAGGATTTTTAAGGATAATCCTTGCAAAGCTTATAAGCTGTTTCTCACCTGCGGAAAGTCCCTGTCCTCTCTCCTCAAGCTTATGGTAGAAGCCGTCAGTAAAGGCATTTATCCTGCTGTCTATCTTCAGAAGCTTCGCCGCCGCAATACACTCCTCATCCGATGCGGATGGTCTGCCGTAACGAATATTGTCCATTATCGTTCCCTTGAATATAAATGGATCCTGCATGAGTACGCCAACCTCTTTTCTGAGAGATTCAAGCGTCACACTTCTTACATCTTTTCCGTCAATCCTTACACTGCCTTTATCGACATCATAAAATCTGGTCAAAAGGTTTATCACTGTGGTCTTTCCTGCCCCTGTAGGACCGACAAGCGCTATTGTCTGTCCCGGAGTCACATGTAAATCAAAGTCCTCTAAAACTGGTGCATTCTCCTCATATTCAAAATAGACATGATCGAAATCGACTCTGCCCTTGACATTCACAAGCTCAGCCGCATCCTTCTCATCCTCAATCGATACCGGATAATCAATCGTGTCAAACACCTGCTCAAGATTGGAGCTGACCTGTGCGAGCTGCTGGATTATTCCTGCTATTCTGGTAAGCGGTTCCGAGAACAGACTCATATAGTTGGTAAATACTACAACCGTTCCGGCATTGACCACGGCATTTCCTTCTTTTATAAGAAGAAGTGCTATCCCGTAAAGAGCAATCATTCCGGCGTTCCAAAAAAGCATAACGACAGGAGTATTTAACTCATTTCTTCTGACAATCTTCATCCACATGTCCACACTCTGCATATGGATATCAAAATAAGTCTTTTTGCTCTGCTCAATGCGGTTAAAATTCTTTATCACCTTCTCGCCCATTATCGACTCGATAGTGAACGCAGTCCTGTTCGAATATTTTGCACGATGCGCCGGAAAAAGCTTTCTCACCGACCTCCTGAGCGCCAAGATACATGCCATCATAGGCACAACCGCCGCTATGACAACAAGCGTAAGCTGCGGACTTATCGCAAGCATGAAAAAGAGCACCAGCACTATCTTCATGAGGTATACAAACAACATGACAAGCTGTGAAGTAAAGAAATTCGCTAAATCATTTATGTAGTCTGTCACTCTCACCACAATTTTACCGTCCGGCTTCGAATCAAAATACTCAAACGGAAGCTTCTGAAGCTTATAAAACACTTCCTGTCTCACAGCCGCAATAATATTATGTCCTGCTTTTCCCATAAGACGCTGCTCGAAAAAATTGAGCATTATCTCAAGACCGGCAAGAAGTGCCATTCCCGCAATCACAAGCGCCAGTTCACGGTAATCCTCATTATACACAACATTGTTGATTATCCTCTTTAAAAGCAGAGGCGATATCATAGCCACAAGCGATGCGAGCACCATAAATATGACACTCATAATCAGCATGCTCTTGTAGGGAAACACATATCTGAATATCTTCTTAAACTGCCCTATATCCGGCTTTTTTTCTATCTTTTCATCCTGAAAGTATGTATTGCGTGCCGCCATCATCCCACCTCCTTGTACTTTGCATTCTCCTGAATGCGGTACACTTTGGCAAAATGTCCGTCCATTTTCATAAGCTCATCAAATGTACCTCTCTCAACAATCTTACCATCCTGCATGTAAAGTATCTCATCGCAGTTTATAACGCTCGACAGACGATGTGCGGAAATGATGACCGTCTTATCCTTATAGCACTCCCTGATTTCTCCAATGAGCTGTTTTTCCGTTCTCACATCCAATGCGCTTGTAGAATCGTCAAATATAAGCACCGGAGCACCCTTTAAAAGTGCTCTCGCAATGGCAACTCTCTGCTTCTGTCCACCTGATATTCCGATTCCCTTCTCACCGACAATCGTTGAGTAATCTTCCGTAAGCTCCATTATAAACCCATGTGCCTGTGCATGGCGCGCCGCATTCACAACCTCCGCATGGCGTGCCTCCGGCTCGCTGTAAGATATATTCGCATCGATTGTATCCGAAAAAAGAAAAACATCCTGAAATACATAAGAAAATCTGCTTCTTAGCGATTCGAGATTATAGTCCTTTATATTTATACCGTTTAGTGTAATCTGTCCCTCCGATACATCGTGTATTCTCGAAAGAGATTCAAGCAGCATGCTCTTTCCGCTTCCTGTCTCTCCTACTACACCAAGCTTCTTTCCCCATGGAATATCAATAGAAATATCATCGAGCACTTTATTTTTGCCTATCGTAAGTGATACATGCTCCAATTTTAGATTAACCGGCTCTGTCTCCTTTGTCTTAACTTTGCCTCCTGATATTCCAAGCGGTCTTTCTATAAAGTTCATCATCTTTTCGCCTGATACAAGCTGCTGCTGCATCTGGAAAATATAGTTGTTAATCTGCGTTAAAAAGCTCATTATCTTTAAAACGTAGTTCGTACATGCAACCAGATATCCAACCCTAATCTGGCCATTGATGACAAGCACTGCCGCAACTGCGATGCTTCCTATATATGCCGCCTGCCTGATTACGCCGAACACCACCTCGAACTTGGTCGAGAGCCATATCTGGTCTATGTATGAATCCTTCAGCTTATTGTTAATCTCATCAAACTGTCTTTCCTCAACTCCCTCATTGGTAAATGAGCGCACAAGCCTGACAGCCTCTATATTCTCCTGAACCTTAAGACTGAGAGTAGAATTGTTCTTTCGTATAACAGTATATTTTTCTTTTGCAAGCTTCTTAAAGCGCATAAGCTCAAATGTAAATACCGGAGCTAACATTACCGGTATCCACAAAAGCGCAATATCTATCTTCCAAAGAAAATATACCGCAACAGCGATAGCAAAAATGCTGTCTATAATATATGGAATCATATGACAGAACATTTCCTTGAACATTATCGTATCAGATGAAAGAATATTCAAAAGCTCACCTGTGTTATATTCCGTTATGGTCTCAGAATCAAGCTGCATAAGCTTGTCATATGTCGCCATTCTAAGGTCAGTTTCAAGCCCCAGCCCCTGCTTTTGCTGCATTATATTTCTTATATATACAAGTATGCATCTTGCAAGCAGCAATGTCATAAGACATACCGCTAAAACGCCAAAAAGCCGGAAAGTATGAACCTCTCCATACTTCCCGGTAAGGAGAAAGCCGAATACCGCACTCGTATCCGGCTCACTCTCCCCTATACAATAATCAATAAACATTTCAGAGAATAATGGCATAAGTAAGTCTGCCGTCAGTACCATAAAGCTGATAAGCTCTGCAATAATTGCTGCCGGAAGATACTTTTTCCAATATCTCATTCCAAATTTTAATACCTTCATAATTGTCCCCACCAATATCGCAGATGCGCTGTACATTTTATTACAGGCATCTGCATTACACCTTGTCTGTATTAATTCTTCTGTAACTGCTCTTTTAAAATTTCCATGGCCTTCTGAAGCTGCACATCCTGATCCTCCGGTATATTCACATACATCTTAAGCTCTTCGGGAAGGTCAATCTCAACATCCGGGGCAACGCCCACCTTGTGTATGCTCTTACCGCTCGGAAGGTAGTAATCCTCAATCGTGAGCTTCATGCCGGTTCCATCCTTCAAGGAGAATATAGTCTGTACTATTCCCTTTCCATAGGTGGTCTCTCCTACTAGTGTTCCGACTCCGTAATCCTTTATTGCACCTGCGAATATCTCTGATGCACTAGCACTGTTTTCGTTGATAAGAACCGTGAGCGGAATGTTAAGCCTGGTAGCGGCATCCGATGTGTACTCCTCTGCAGTTCCCTTATTGTCCTTAACCGACACGATAACGCCTTCCGGAAGTATATCATCAAGCATTTCCACCACGATATTCAAAAGTCCGCCCGGATTATTTCTTATATCTATTACAAGTGCCTCCATGCCCTGCTCTGTCAGAGCGTCAAATGCAGCCGAAAACTGCTTTGCGGTAACCTCGTCAAATTCATCTATCTGGATGTATCCGATATTGTCATCCATCATTCTGTATGTGACTGTCTCGACATCTATCTGACGGCGCGTAACTTCAACATCAAACACTTCATCCTCGCGCTGCAATGTGATAGTCACCGAAGTGCCTTCCTCACCTCTTATAAGAGCTACAGCCGAATTTAAATCCATACCTGTTATATCAGTGCCATCGACAGCAAGAACCAAATCCCCCGGTCTTATTCCCGCTTCGTAGCCCGGACAGTTCTCATAAGGTCTTATGGCTGTCACAATTCCTGTCTGTATATTCTGCTGCACAACAACACCGATTCCACAATATGTTCCGGACGAGCTTTCAAGAAATGATGCATATTCATCCTCAGTGTAATATACAGAATAAGGGTCGCCAAGCGAATCCATCACTGCCTTATAAACTGCGTCAATCATTGCATCCTTGTCATAGTCATAAAGATAATAGTAATCAATAACCTGTATGAGCGTGTCAATCTTCTCTATAACCTCATCCGTAAGTTGTTCGCTGACAGGTGTATATTCTCCATAGGTCGCCTTCTTATTATCGTCCTTAGAGTCTGACTTTGACCCGCTGTCTGTGTCATCACTCTTACCGGTGCTGTCCTCAGATACATTCTCTGTGTTTTTCTTTACGCTGCTGTCAGAGCCGGGACCGATAAGCGATGACAGTCCACTACAGCCTGCGAGCACAGCAATCATAAGCACTGCCGACATCATTCCGACAGCGACACCCTTTAAAAATCCACTGTTTTTCTTTTTTGGCTGTTTATCCTGATTCGATACATTAGTGTCATTCATTTTTTCCATATTTAGTCCTCATTTCCGTCAAAACTGATACTGTCATCCGACATTTTATTAACGTGGAACTACAACATAATCGAGCGGATTTACAAATTCGCCCTTGATAATAAGTGAAAAATGCAGGTGCGGTCCTGTTGAATTACCTGTACTTCCGACAAGTGCTATCGTATCGCCTGCTTTCACCTGCTGTCCCACGGAAACAAGAATTGCCGATGCATGTGCATACAATGTCACAACACCGCCGCCATGGTCAATCTTAACACAGTTACCATATCCCCAGTAGCTCTGGGCAAGTATTACCGTACCACTGTAAGCCGCAACTATCGGTGTTCCATTGATTCCGGCACCGGAAATATCCGTTCCGTCATGCAGCTTCTCATAGCCTAAAATCGGGTGCATTCTCATTCCAAACCGCGATGTTATCGTATTAAAACCCGGCGCAGGCCATGTAAATCCTGTAACATTTATCTCGGCAAGCTTGGCAGCAACTGCTGCATCTGCATCCTGCTTAAGTCTTGCCTGCTCGGCAAGCCATGCTGCATACTCTCTTCTCGCCTCCTCAACACGCTGCTCCTGCTCTTCGACTTCCTTGAGTGCAAGCTGTTTTTTGTACTCTGTGTCGTTCTGCTCGGATTCAAGGTTGGACAGCTCATTATTCTTGGCATTGTACAAATCTGTATATGATGCCTGGAGTACCTCCTGCTCAGCTTTGTTGGAATCTAAGACAGCTTTTTGCTGCTCAAGCTCTGAAAGCTGGCTCTCATAGAGCTCCTCCTGTGTCTCAAGGTCACTCTTTTGTGTCTCAAGATTTGCGAGCAAAGTGCTCACCTGTTCCTTTGTCTCCCCATATTCTATGAGCTTCTGTCTGTCATATTGGGAAATCTCAGATATATACTCGGCATTATTGAGAAAATCAATCATGCTGTCAGATGAAAAGAGAATATCCAAAAAGCTCTCGTCACCGTTCTCGTACATATATTGTATCCTGAGTTTCATTGAAGAATACTGATTCGCCTCTGTTTCCTGTGCATCAGCCAAATCTATCTCAGTCTGTGCAATATTTGCACTAACTGTGTCTATGTTCTGCAAGGTTTCATTTATCTGCGCCTGCTTTGCATCAATCTGTGCCTGCTTTGCCGTTATATCCTGATTGAGATTATATATCTGCAATGTAACATCGGAAATCCAGCCGTCAACCTGGCTTATATACGTCTCCGTATTGGAGATATTGCCATTAAGCTCACTAAGCTTACTGTCAAGCTGATCCGCCTGCTGCTTTGCCGCTTCAAGTTCACGCTCTGCCTGCCTTACATCATCCTCCGAAATTGCCTGATAATCTTCCGGCTTAAGCGGAAGCATTACAATGAGTAATAGTGCAAACAGGATTCGCTTTATCCATGATGTTTTAAAAGCTCTTCTTTTTTTCAAAACCATTCCTCCCTTAAGTATCTCCCCACTTATACTTTAAGATGTTTTCGAAGTGTTGTATAACTTCCCAAAAAGCCTATTCCGATTCCAAGCACCGCTGCCACCGGCAGAAGCGTAGAAAATACGGTCTTAACAGGAAGGAATACAAGTATATTCGACAAAAATGTAAATCTGTTGATAATGTAGTATACAACATTTTCGTAAAGATAATAAATCACTACCATCGGAATCATCGCACCCACAAAGCCAATCACAATTCCCTCAACAATAAACGGCGCACGAACAAAGCCATTCTTAGCTCCTATAAGCTTCATTATCGCAATCTCTTCCTTGCGGACTGCAATACCGACAGATACGGTATTTCCTATGAGGAACCATGCAACAAGGAATAGCACAACTATCATTGTAAGCGATATCATGCTTACCAGACCGTTCATATCGGTAAGAGAATTGGCAGTGACTTCCGAACGCTTAACGGAACGCACACCATCTATCTTCTCAACATTAGCCGAAACGGTGCTTAGCGCCTCTGCGCTGTCAAGATATACCGTGTATGAAGCGGAATTTGCAAGAGGATTATCCTCCTCAAAACCATCTGCAAGATCCATCCTGTCGCCGAAATACTTAACCTTGTACTTCTCCCACGCTTCCTCCGGGGATGTGTATTCTATCAGAGATACATTCTCCATCTGTTGAATCGTCTTTCCGATGGACTCAATTCTTGCATCACTCGTACCTACATCAAAGAAAACTGTGAGACATGTATTTTTCTCAACTTCTGTTACCATGTATGATACATTCTGCGCTACACAGAAAAATATTCCGAATAGAAAAATACATGCCGCCATGGTTGCAACCGAAGCAAGGGAAAAGAGCCTGTTCCTGTATATATTCTTAAAGCCCTGCTTTATGCAGTAACCAAGTGAACTAATCTTCATATCCGTAATCCTCCCATCTCTCATCTGAGACAATCTCACCATGATCAATAGTGATTACTCTCTTTTTCATAGTCTGCACCAAATCCATATTATGTGTGACGACAACAACTGTTGTCCCTCTTCTGTTCGCCTCCTCAAGAAGCTTCATAATCTCCCATGAATTAGCATTATCAAGATTTCCTGTAGGCTCATCGGCAAGAAGTATTGCCGGCTTATTTATGAGTGCTCTTGCAATGGCAGCTCTCTGCTGCTCACCGCCTGAAAGCTGTGAAGGAAAATTCCTGTATTTTTCAAGAAGTCCGACCATCGAAAGCATCGAAAGCACCTCCGAGCGTATTCTTCTGTTAGGAACCTCAATAACCTTCTGTGCAAACGCTATATTATCATAAATATTTCTGTCTTCAAGCAGCCTGAAATCCTGAAATACGACTCCCATGTCACGCCTTATAAGCGGAAGCTCCCTTCTCTTAGCTCTTCCAAGGTTCTTTCCGTTTATAAATATATGACCCGATGTCGGCTCAAGCTCCTTAAGCAACAGCTTAATGAGCGTCGATTTACCTGCGCCGCTCTGCCCGACGATAAACACAAACTCACCCTTCTCCACACGGAGACTGATATTATTCAGCGCCGGGAAGCCGCTTGAGTATGTCTTGCATACATTTTCCAATATAAGCATGTCTCTTATGCCTCCCCTAAGTTCTTATGCGGTTCTACTGGCAATACCAGTTTTTCCATTTTATGGTCTATAGTTAGCGACCACGATATTGCCATTATACACTGACATGCAATTAATAATCAAGTGATTCCATATATTTCATGTAATCACGAACCATAAGTGCAATCTTAAATGTGATTGCATCATCAAATACTCTGAGGTCAAGTCCTGTATTCTTCTGTATCTTATCAAGACGATATACAAGTGTATTTCTGTGTATGAAAAGCTGTCTCGATGTCTCAGACACATTCAGGCTGTTCTCAAAGAACTTATTGATTGTCGTGAGAGTCTCCTCATCAAAATCATCCGGATTCTGTCCCCCGAATATCTCCTTGATGAACATTTTGCAATGAGACATGGAGAGCTGATAGATAAGTCTTCCGATACCGAGCTTAGTGTATGATACGACATTTCTGTCACCGTAGAAAATCTTACCGATATCAAGTGCCATCTTAGCTTCCTTGTAAGACCTTGACACTTCCTTAATCTCATTCACTATAGTGCCATAAGCGATATGTACTTTGCTCATAGCTTCGGAGTTGAGCGTGTCGAGTACTGTAAGAGCGACCTGATTCATCTCATCATAGCCTTCATTCGCCTTCAGCTCCTTGACTATTATGATATTCTTCTCATCAACTGCCGTTATAAAGTCCTTTGCCTTGGATGCAAAAAGTGTTCTCAATGTCTCAAGTGCATTGTTATCCTTCTCATGCTTAGTCTCAACTATGAACACAAGTCTCCTCACATCCGTCTCAATGTGAAGCTTCTTAGCTCTGTTATATATATCAACAAGAAGAAGATTATCAAGAAGAAGATTCTTTATAAAATTATCCTTATCGAATCTCTCCTTGTATGCGACAAGAAGATTCTGTATCTGAAATGTTGCAATCTTGCCGATCATATATACATCATCGCTGCCGCCCTTTGCCAACAGCACATATTCTAACTGTTTATCATCAAATACCTTAAAAAACTGATATCCCTGAATAACCTGACTGTCTGCCGGTGAACCCGCAAAGCTGAGAACAGCTTCCTCATATCCATCAGACTCCGGAAATGTTGTTGCGAGAGTCTTACCCTCTGTATCCATTATACATAAATCAATTCTGGTTATTGACTTCAGTCCTTCTATCGTGTTCTGTAAAATCTGATTTGAAATCATGCGGTAACCTCTACTTTCATTATATAAAATACATAAAAAGATTATAAATTGTCACTATTTATTGTAAAACAAAATCGAGAAAAAAAAAAGAGGAAATACACTATTTTTAGTGTATTTCCTCAATATTTGCATTATATTACTTATCAATCCTGTCCGATATGTATATAACAATTAGCAAGGAATTACTAACTCTGTATCCTTATCGAAGAGGTGAAGCTTAGTCATATCAAGTGCAAGCTTAATCTTGTCACCAGGACGAGCTGTTGTACGAGGGTTAACTCTTGCTGTGCAGCTCTTATCCTCGATATCAAAGTAAAGGTAAACCTCAGCACCAAGGAGCTCGTATACACGAATCTCTGCCTCGATTACGCTGTCAGGAGAGTTAGCGATGAACATCTCTGTATCGTTAAGATCCTCCGGACGGATACCCATTACAACAGTCTTATCAACATAAGCACCAAGCTTATCTGCCTTAGACTTAGGTAACTTAACTGAGTTGCTGCCGAACATAAGAACCATATCATCACCGTTCTTAACAAGCTTAGCATCAACAAGATTCATCTGAGGGGAACCAATGAAACCTGCAACGAATACGTTCTGTGGCTGGTTGTAAAGGTTCTGTGGTGTATCTACCTGCTGAATGATACCATCCTTAAGAACTACGATTCTTGTACCAAGTGTCATAGCCTCTGTCTGGTCATGAGTTACATAGATGATTGTTGTCTGAAGTCTCTGATGTAACTTAGAAATCTCAATTCTCATCTGTACTCTTAACTTAGCATCGAGGTTTGAAAGAGGCTCATCCATAAGGAATACCTTAGGCTTACGAACGATAGCACGTCCCATAGCAACTCTCTGTCTCTGACCACCTGAAAGAGCCTTTGGCTTACGATCAAGAAGATGCTCGATATCAAGAATCTTAGCAGCCTCATGTACCTGCTTATCAATCTCTGCCTTAGGAACCTTTCTTAACTTAAGACCGAATGCCATGTTGTCATATACTGACATATGTGGATAAAGAGCGTAGTTCTGGAATACCATCGCGATATCTCTGTCCTTAGGCTCTACATCGTTAACCTGCTTGTCACCGATCCAAAGCTCACCGGAGCTGATCTCCTCAAGTCCTGCTATCATACGAAGTGTTGTAGACTTACCACAACCGGATGGTCCTACGAAAATGATAAATTCCTTATCTTCAATCTCAAGGTTGAAATCCTTAACAGCTACGAAACCATTAGGATATACTTTACATACGTTTTTAAGTGATAAACTAGCCATTATTATACCTCCTAAAGTATTTTCCGTTTTCACTATCGTTATTCTACAATAATACTTGTTCAAATGCCATACCCCAAATAGCCGAAAATACCTGCGGGAATTTGTCTATTTTGCATATAAACAAAATATTATTTACATTTTTGTTACATTTTATACAAAAAAATAATAATTTAATGCATTTTTCCAATAACTGCTTGTTAATTTTTATCATATATGCTATAAATATTGTGTATGGTTTTAGCTGTGTTTTCAATGAGAAGGGAGGTATTTTCATGGATATAACAGCTCTTTCTTCCAGCATGAGTCTTGCTGATGTAAACTCTCAGGTTGGAATCGCAGTGCTTGCGAAGAACCTTGACACTATTGAGACTCTCGGTGATGGCATGAAGAAGATGATGGAGATGTCCGTCAATCCGAATCTTGGTGCCAACATTGACGTTCAGGTATAGCATACCTGAAGCTTCATGACATTTTAGTGTATACGAAATACTGCCGTATCTGATAACAATATCGGACACGGCAGTTTTTTATTTAAGTCTTATGGATGTCTCAGACAGTTCAATCTTTCCTTCCTTAAGAAGCTTTCCCACAGCTCTCTTAAAGGATGCCTTGCTCATTCCCAGCTCACGCTTTATAACCTCAGGGGATGCTTTATCACTAAACGGAAGCACACCGTCAAACTCCTCTATCGTCTCAAGTATCTTAGCGGCATCATCGTCACGCTGAAGGTAGCCTACCTCGCGCACAGCAAGCTCAAGTCTGCCATCCGCTGTGACATTTGTGACTCTAAGTCCCGTGAGCTTATCTCCCACGTTCAGAACACCGTAGCACTCTTTCTTAGGGATAAGTCCCTGATACATGTCGTCAACAGCGACATACATTCCGAACTTTTCAATATACTGGTATGCCGTTCCGCTCACCATATCGCCGCGTCTGTACTGTGTTGTCCCTTTAAGATACTTATAGACATTCATGGTCGCGCAAAGTCTTCCGCTCTTGTCAACATAGAGAGCTACAAGACAGTCATCACCCGGACGCACCTTGTATGTCTGCTCCTTAAACGGCAGGAAAAGATCCTTTTCAAGTCCCCAGTCAAGAAATGCGCCTATCTTACCTGTATCCTTAACTTCAAGCCTTGCAACCTGTCCAAGCACAAGCATAGGCTCACGCGTAGTAGCTATAAGGCGATCCTGCGAATCCCTGTATATGAATACAGTCACCGAGTCTCCTATAACGGCATCCTCAGGAACCTGTTTTCCGGGAAGCAGCACCTTCTCCGTCTCATCTCCTAAATATACGCCGAAGTCTGTTCTCTTTACTATCTTTAAATCCTGAATTTCTCCAATTTTAATCATCGTTTTCTCCATTCTATATTTCAAACACAACTATCACATTGATATTGCCATTGTCATCCTTAAGGCATACATAATATCTGCCGTCCGCATATCCTGTATATGGGTGGAACGTATCGCCCATGACCGCCGATTTCTTATATTCGGCAAACACACGTCTTATAGGCTTTCCGGCAAGCTCAGGCTCATCCTGTGCCATAAGAGCCATGGCAATATTTATATACTGTCCATTATTGACATGATTGTTAGTGTCAATCATATCCGCCCTTACCGGTATCGCTTCGCCTTCCTTAAGCCCCTCAACAAGCGCAAGCTTGCGCGGAAGGTATTCCATGTCAAGTTTCTGTCCCAGCTCATAGTGTTCAAGCTGTTTTTCATCAGGCTTCATAGGTCTTAAAGTCTTTATATTCATGTAAGACCACAATGTCGCAGCCTTCACAAGAATATTTCCGTGTTCATCTTCAAGCCAGAAATTACGATTTCCGAAAAAGCCCTTGAACTCATACGGAACCGTACACACTTTTACCTTGTCGCAGAAGGATGGCATTTCGTCAATGTCTATCTGCCAGTTTAAAATAAACCATGCTCCGTCATGCTCCGTAACATAATCTATTCCGACTCCAGCATCCTCCGAGTGAAACGAAGAACAGTTCTGAAACAGATTGATAAGCGCCGGAATAGTGAGTTTCCTGTCACTTCCACACTCTGAATATCTTATTCTTGCATCATAGCTGTACATATAATAGCCTCCTTCCAAATTTTTATCTACCGGAAAATTTTAACGAAATTTCCCGGTAGATGAAAATAGCACATTATAGTCTCCCATAATGTGCCTGACGCAAACGGAAACGGCGGGATTCGAACCCGCGTGCCGGTTGCCCGACAACTTGATTTCGAGTCAAGCTCGTTATGGCCACTTCGATACGTTTCCATACTATTACAATAACCTGCCATGCGTATTAGAACGCGTTATAGCAACAAAGGCACCACGCTGACGTGATGCCTTTAGCTGGGCTACCAGGGCTCGAACCTGGAAATGCTGGAGTCAGAGTCCAGTGCCTTACCATTTGGCTATAGCCCAATGTGTACTGCGCTCTTGCGCTACAACGATATTGATTATATATCAGGTTTTCAAAAAATGCAAGTACTTTTTTGAAATTTTTTTAATTTTTTTTAAAAAATATTTTATTCATACTATTCTGCAAATTTTAAAGTGCCGGAACCCCTATAAAATGGGACATTATGCCTCTATAAGCTGCCTTGTGTATGCTTCCCTAGGGTTATCAAATATCTCCCGTGTGTCCCCGATTTCCACAACACGACCATCTTTCATGACCATTATTCTGTCACACAACTGGTATACCACATCAATATCATGTGATATAAAAATATAGGTAAGCCCCATTTCCCTCTTAAGTTCAATAAGAAGCTGCATAATCTGGGATTGAATCGTGACATCAAGCGCAGACAATGGCTCATCTGCTATGACCAGCCTAGGGCATGCTATAAGCGCAGCCGCGATGCTTATTCTCTGGCGCTGTCCTCCGCTGAGCTGGGATGGGTGTCTGTACGAATAGCTTTCGTCAAGCCCAACCTTGTGCAGCATATCCGATACCCTTTTATCAAGCTCTTTTCTTTCCCTGATACCGGACAGCAAGAGAGGCTCCCTTAAAATTCTGCCGATAGTCCACGCCGGATTGAGTGAAGAATATGGGTCCTGAAAAATCATCTGGGGCTTCTTATTGTTGTGCACAATACTTCCGTCATAGAGCGGATTCATCCCCAGAATAGTCTTGGACAATGTGGATTTCCCACAGCCGGACTCCCCCACTATTCCGAATATCTCGCCATCACGAACATCAAAGCTTATATCAAAGAGCACCTGTTTTTTCTCGGAACGTGCAAATACCGACTTTGATTTTGTCTTATAATATGCGTTAAGATTTTTTACCTCTAATATATTACCCATATCGTCTCCGTTATCATATTGTGTCCATACGTGTATCCTGTGTTCTGGCAATTCTCCTGCTCCTGTCTGGAATCGCAGCAATAAGCCCTCTGGTATACTCATCTCTGGGCGAAGTGAAAATCTCCTCAACAGTGCCGCTCTCGACCACCCTGCCGCAGCACATTACAATAACCTTATCGGCAAAATTCTTAAGCAGCTTAAGGTCATGCGTTATAAACACGATTCCCATATCATGCTCATCCTTCATACACCGGATGAGTTCAATAATACCCTTCTGTGTTGTGACATCAAGTGCCGTTGTCGGCTCATCGCAGAGAAGATACCCCGGTCTGCATATAGTTCCCATGGCAATCATCACTCTCTGGCGCATACCGCCGGACAGCTCATGCGGATAGCTTTCGTATATACGCTCCGGTTCCGGCAGCTTTACATCAGCGAGAGCTTCCAGGACCCTGCTCTTAATCTCCTTTGCAGAGCTCCTGCTGCCCGGTATTCCATGGAGTCTCACTGCCTCGCCAAGCTGTCTGCCGATACGCATGGATGGGTTAAGGCTTGTCATTGGCTCCTGAAATATCATCGCAATATCCTTTCCCCTTATGTCCGACATTGAACGCTCGTCAAGACCTGCCAATTCCCTGCCATCAAGCCTTATACTGCCCCCTTTTATCTGCGCCTGCGGGCTTAAAAGCCCCATAACGGACAGCGCAGTCATAGTCTTTCCTGAGCCTGACTCACCCACAATTCCAAGAACTTCTCCACGCTTTACCGACATTGAGACAGCGTCAAGGACACATCTGTCACCGAAGCATACTGTAAGTTTTTCTATTTCAAGCATACATACTCTCCTTCCGGCTCAATTCTGTTCCCTCTCAGCCTCTATGCGTATACCCTCTGCAAGCAGCGAAAATCCCAGCACAAAGAGAACTATGGTCATTCCCGGCATAATAGCATACCACGGAGCCGTGAACAGATAACTCTGCGCATCCGACAGCATGCTTCCAAGGCTCGCATCCGGCGGCTGTATTCCAATACCAAGATAGCTTAAGCCGGCCTCAGCAAGCACGGCATTATTAAAGCCTATAGTTGCCGTGACAAACAGCGTGGAGCGTATGTTAGGGAATATATGTCTGAATATTATCCTCATATTTCCCGCACCCATAAGCCTTGCACTCTTCACAAAATCCCTCTCTTTAAGGCTTATATATTCACTTCTGACAATACGCGCAAAACTCGGTATGAACAAAATACCAAGAGCAAGTATCACATTATACTTTCCCGGACCTATTATGCTCACGATTATGAGTGCGATGAGAATGCTCGGAAAACCGTTAAGTGCGTCATTTATCCTCATCACAATCTCATCCACCAGCCCGCCATAATACCCTGTCACGGCACCGGTTATCGTTCCTATGCTTCCTCCGATTGCTACAGTCGATACAGCAACCAGCCCCGTCATGCTTATACCCTTAAGAACGCGGCTGAAAATATCTCTTCCGAAATTATCCGTTCCCATGATATGCGAAAAGGACGGAGAAGAAAACTTCTCTGCCCCATTCATGGCATTGGGATCATAGGGCGTATGTATGAGCCCTATGAGCATCAAAATAATAAACAGCACAGTGATAGCTGCACCTGATATAAAATATGCATTTGTATGTTTGTTTTTCTTCATAAAACTCACTGTTCTTCCACCCTCGGATCAATATACCGGTATAAAACATCAACGATGAAGTACACAATAACTACAGCAAAAACAATATACAGCATCAGCGCCTGTACAACAGGGTAATCTCTTGTAGATATGGACGAAACCAAAAGCCTTCCAATCCCCGGCAGACCGAAAACCTGCTCGACAACAATGCTTCCTGCAGCAATCTCAGCCGCTATGACACCTATAAATGTCACCACCGGAATCATTGCATTTCTAAGCACATGCACGAAAAGTACCCTCATTCTGCGCGCACCCTTGCTGTATGCCGTTCTCACATAGTCAGACTTAAGCTGCGTTATGATTGAGTTGCGAAGAAACTTCGCCGTCATGGCAGCCTTCGGCAATGCAACCGTTATCGCCGGAAAAAGCATGTATCTTATGTAGCCCCGGAAATTCTCTTTATAGCTGATATATCCGCCCGGGGTGAACCATCTCATAATCAGTCCAAACAGATATATAATGATTATACCCAGAAAAAATGACGGCACACTCATGGTAAACTGGGACAGCACGTTAAGTGCGCCGTCAATGAAGCGGCTTTTTGTACCGCCCCACAATATTCCTATAGGAATTGAAAATATGATAATAAGAAGCAATGACAGGCCCGCAAGTGTTAAGGTTACCGGAAGCTTACCCGCAATGAGCCTGCTCACCTCCATCTGCTCATTGAGGCTTTCCTGATAGCGGTAGCTCCTACCCAGATCGCCGGTAAGCACCCCTGTAAACCAATTAAAATATCTCTCCGGCATTGAGTCATTAAGCCCTAATTGTTCTCTCAGAGCCTCCACCTGTTCCTCTGTAGCCTCTGTCCCCAGAATGGACAGCGCCGGATCACCCGGTATTACCTGAAAAATCAGGAATACCAGAACCGAGATAAAAAACAGGGTGAGTATTAAGGTTAAAAGCTTCTTAATTATATATTTCATGTTCTGTATTTACTCCGTCCAGTATACATACTTCATATCCTGCACATAGATAGGATAGAATCTGTAACCTGCAATTTTCTTGTTCATCGCAATAAGCACAGGAGGAACAACAGTGTAGACCGACGCCGCATCATCATGGAGCATTGTCTGTAACTGCCTGTAGCCGTCTAATATCTCCGCGCTATCAAGCGATGTGGATATCTTCTTATATAATGTATCATAGTTTTCATTGCTGTATCCGACAAAGTTATTCTTGGCTGTAGACTGATACCTTACAAGAAGATAGCTAGGTGTCAGTGAGCCTGCAATTCCACAGACTGTGCTCTCAAAATTTCTTCCCTTATATACATCATCAAGCCATGTTGACCAGTCCACCTTCTTGATGGCAGCCGTAATTCCTGCTTCCTTCAACTGTTCAACTATAACCTGTGCCGTATCAACATGCATCTGATAGTTAGAAGGAACCGTTATCTCCATATCAAAGCCATCCGGGTAACCCGCATCGGCAAGAAGCTCCTTAGCCTTCGCCACATCATGCTCATAGCCTGTATCTACATAGCATTCATACCCCGGAACCATGCTTGTACCAATAACTGTACCGCGTCCTCCGAAAATAAAATCATTTATGGCGTCCCTGTCAACCGCATAAGAGACTGCCTGTCTTACCCGCACGTCATCAAACGGTGCAACCGCATTGTTAAGATAGAGTCCCTGCACGACATTAGAGCCGTTGCTTCCTATGTTAAAGCTGTTCTTAAGCTCATTTGCCTGATCATCCGTAAGATACGGATAAATGTCAATGCTTCCCGCCTGAAGCTCCATCATTGCGGACTCTGCACTTGCCACAATCTTAAATGTGACCTTGTCAAGATACGGAAGTCCTTCCTGCCAATAATACTCATTTCTTGTGAGTACAATGCCCTCCTGTGGGACATACGATTCTAACTTAAAAGGACCAGTACCTATAATCTCGCCTGTTTCGCTCGAGGATGCCGGAATAATGTCTGCCGTTAGGTAGTAAATAATCTCCGAATTCGCCTCCGAGAGTACGATATTGATAGTTGACTGGTCCACAATTTCAACGCCTGAAACAATAGAAAGTGCCTTAACAAGAGGCGTTCCGTCGAGAAGCCCCGCGCATCTTTCAATAGAATATTTTACGTCCTCGGCAGTCACCGGTGTACCATCAGAGAACTTAATTCCATCCCTCAGCTTGAAGGTATAGGTAAGTCCGTCATCAGACATGGTATACTTTTCTGCTACCGCAGGTATAACATTTCCGTTCTCATCCGGAACCACAAGTCCCTCGAAAATGTTAAACAATATCTCTTCTGTTCCTGCCGCTACTGCTAAGTGTGGGTCAAGACTATCGATATCCTGCTGTATTCCTACAACAACTTCACCACCGGCCGCTGCTGTTCCGGTAGTCTCGGAAACACTATCCGAAGGCTTCTCTCCTCTCTTGCCGCCCGCACATCCTGTCAGTGCAGCAGAAAGTACCATTACTACCACACACCCGAGACTTAGTCTCTTAAAAAAATTCTTCTTCATGTGATATTCTCCTTCTGAATAATATTAGGTTTTCCGTTTTTTTATTGTATACAATATACCGGATTTATGCAATAGTTTTTAATGTTTTTTTAATTATACATTTTATGCATTATGTGTTATACTGCTAAAAGACTGTAAGAAAGAGAGGTTTCGTCAAATGACCGACAAATATCTGCACCCGGACAAAAATCTTGCGGTAAAATATGTTATCGCCGCGTTCCTTTTGTATATCCTTGATTATCTTATCCCCATGTTAGGACTTATATCCATAATACTTCTTTTTATCGGAATAAGAGCCTTCCAGAACGATGAGAATAATCACTTTAAGACCGCATACAAATCACTCAAAAAAATGACCGCTGCATACGCCGTTTTAAGGCTCTCTGTTTTCGTTCCGGAGACAGGAATGTTTGCAATATCCACTTCAACCGTTGTTGGTCTTATTGCAATGGGTATCTCAACAATCTACTTTATATATATGACCCACTATTTTACCGAGGGTGTTCTTCTTGATGCCAAGAGGGCAAAGGTCAATTTTACAAAGCTCGGTCTTAACACACCTTGGATATTCCTCGGAGCCATGTCAATGATTCACTATATATGCGTTGTGACCTTCTCAAAGAAGCTGATTCCAAGCATTACCGTAATGTTAGCCTTTATCTTCTGCTTATATTACAGCGTGAAGCTCTATCAGGCAATTACAAGGGTTTACAATAAATAGTGCTATAAAACCTGACGGATACTTATAAAATAAAACAGACCATGACAGCAAATGCCGCATGGTCTGTTTTATTTTATCACTTATCTTTGAAGGAGATATAATATAGTCAAACCGTATAAACGGTTTATGAAGCTGTTTTATTCAACATCCTGAAGTGCTGCGAAGCCTTCCTCACCTGTACGAACCTTTACAACCTGATCGACATTGTATACGAAAATCTTACCATCACCGATATGACCTGTATAGAGTGCCTTCTTGGTTGTCTCAATAACAGATGCAACTGGAATCTTGCTTACAACAACCTCAATCTTAACCTTAGGAAGAAGTGTCGCATCAATCTCAGCTCCACGGTACATCTCACCTGCACCCTTCTGTATACCACAGCCCATAACCTGTGTCATAGTCATACCTGTAACACCGAGATCATTGAGCGCCTTCTTAAGCTTCTCGAAGCTTGCAAGCTTGGTGATAATAGATACCTTGTAAATGCCCGTATCCGATGCCGGTACAGACGGAGCCACAACCTTGACTGCCGCTGCTTTCTGCGTATCGGAGGCTTTGTCATAATCGCTCACACCAAGGTCTGTATTCTCATTTGCCTCCATTGTCATTGTATTGGAGATATCCATAAGGCTGAATCCTGCATAAGCGGATGGAAGTCCATGCTCTGTAGCGTCAAGTCCAAGAATTTCTTCTTCCTCAGAAACACGAAGTCCGATAGTCGCCTTTATAATAAGGAAGGTAATCGTAAGTGTAACTCCGGCAAATGCAATAATCGCAAGCATTCCAAGAAGCTGGAGTCCAAGCTGGCCAAAGCCGCCGCCGTAGAAAAGACCCTTTCCTGCAATCTGGTTAGCGCCGAAGTTGACACCATCGCCAAAGCCTCTTGCGAAAGCCGGTGCAGTGTCTGTGGCAAAAAGGCCTACTGCAATTGTACCCCAGATACCGTTTAAGAAATGAACTGCTACCGCACCAACCGGGTCATCAATATGTAACTTGTAATCAAGAAGCCATACACCGAATACCACGAGAACACCTGACACAGCTCCTATTATTATGGCACCTAAAGCGTCTGTCACATCACACCCCGCCGTGATTGCTACCAGACCTGCAAGTGAAGCATTAAGACACATTGAAACATCCGGCTTACCATATTTGACCCATGTAAATATCATACATACAACCGTTGCGATTGCCGGTGCGATTGTTGTTGTCACGAAAATTGAACCAAGCTCTGCAACCGATGTGGCTGCCGCACCGTTAAATCCGTACCAGCCAAGCCAGAGAATGAATACACCAAGTGCACCGATAGGAAGATTGTGTCCCGGGAAAGCATTTACCTTGACAACCTCACCCTTCTCATTTTTGGTGAACTTGCCAATACGCGGTCCAAGTATCTTAGCTCCGATTATAGCTGCTGTACCGCCTACCATGTGAATACAGGTTGAACCTGCAAAATCATGGAAGCCCATCTGTGAAAGCCAGCCTCCGCCCCATACCCAATGCGCCTCTATCGGATAGATAAGCGCGGAAATAACTGCTGAATATACACAATATGAAAGGAACTTCGTTCTCTCTGCCATCGCTCCGGAAACAATTGTTGCCGTTGTGGCGCAGAATACAAGGTTGAATACGAAATTGGACCAGTCGAAGTTCTCATAGGATGTAAATATATCAAAACCCGGCTTGCCGATAAGTCCAACCACATCCTCACCTAAGAGAAGACTGAAACCAATAATGATGAAAACAACTGTACCAATACAGAAATCCATCAGGTTCTTCATAAGAATGTTACCTGCATTCTTGGCTCTGGTGAAACCGGTCTCAACCATTGCGAAACCTGCCTGCATCCAGAATACCAGTGCAGCGCCTATAAGGAACCACACTCCATACAATTCGCTTAATACTTCTTCCATAATAGCCTCCTTTTCTTTTTCCGCATGCAGTAACCGGTGTGAATCTGCAACGAAAAAAGGCGCCTCGGGTTCTACCCAAAGCGCCTTTGCTTGATGTGGTGAAGTATAGCACCTATACTTTTCATTGTCAACACCAAATTTTATTTTTTTAAGTTCAGAGGCTGTCATGCCTGCAATATCATATCTGCAAATTATTTTAATTCTGATTATCAATCATGCTGCCTGCGTTACCATCGGAGGCAGAGTCATTATTCTGTTCCGAACGTGTATCAGCCTCATGCTCATCCGAAGAGTTAACATCGGACGCATTTTCATTCTCTGTCTGTACTCCATCAGTGCCAAGGTAATAATCCTCGTCATAATGCTCGTCCTTAGGCATGTATCTGTCTAATACCTTATAGAAAAATATGGAGCTTATGTATACCCATGCTCCGAAGATGAAAAAGATAGATACCGGCATCAAAAACCACCCTATAAGTACCATGATTCCAAATATAAACAGGAGCGGAACCGTCTGTGGAAGATGGCGTATGGACATAAGCGCCGCATTCCTTATTATAATAAAGGTCTTGTTATCAAAACGTGATAGTATCGGGAATGCATACATGAATGTAATGAGTGCAAGCACCACCATACCTACCGCAATAAAGAAAAGAAGCTTCCAGCCAAACGCACCACCGGCAGCAAATGCCCTGACGTACATATACTTGATGTCTATATACAATATAATTCCTATTATTGCAAAAATTACTTCAAAAAGAAATCCCTGTACAAAATTGGTCTTAAAGGACTTCCAATAGCTCTTCCAGATATATCCCTCCTCATTGTTGACCGCCTTGAGACAATAATAATACATCGCTGTATAGGAGGCACCTATCGTCACCACAGGAATACACGTAATGAGAAAAATCAAATTCAATATAAGGGCATCCGCAACCCTTGTCATAAAACGAAAAAAACCGTTATCAACGTCGAAAATACGGCTCATACTCTACCTCACTTTATATAAAAAATACGGCAAAAAGCCTAAAAAATATTATAATGTATGCCTATATAAAATGCAAATTAATCATTATTAAATTTTAATAAAAGCCCTTACAATAATGCTTTATTATGCTATAATAATACGAAATTAGTTTCTGTTTAAATCTCATTTCCAAACTCATTTTGAAACAGTTTCTAAAATAATATAAAACGGAGAATGACATGGCTTCAGGTTTTACAGATAAATTTTCTGTGCGCGTAAAAAAAGAAATAGAAAAAATTAAGAACCAGAAAGGACTAAAGGGAAAACTATCCTATATCTGGGATTACTATAAAGTTCCGATACTCGCCATAGTCATTGGAATAATCGCCATTGTATCAATCGTGAGGGCAATAATATCCAACAACTATAACACCAGCCTTTATGTATCATACGTCAACTGCATTTCCGTGGATTTAAGGGATGACACGAGGATACTCGACAATTCTCTGACAGAATGGCTTGGAATTGACGGCAAGAAAAACCGCGTAAGGGTTGATGGTTACTACACCATCAATCCTGACAGCTTCACCGAAGAAACCTATACATCTTCCGAGAAGCTCAATATAATGGTTGTCACACAGACAAGCGACTGCTATATCGGCGATGATGTGTTCACGAACCTGTGGGCTAAATCTGAATACTTAAGGGATTTGTCCGTATTTCTTCCGGCGGAGCTTCTTGATAAGGTCTCCGACAGGCTTGTGTACTATACCGATACTGAGAGCGGGTTCAAGCGTGTTGTGGGTATAGACCTTGCCGGGCTTCCGTTTATGACAGATGTGCTGGGAATAGGAATCGAACATCCTATATTCTCTGTTGTTGTAAACGCCCCTAACCCGGACAACTGTATAACCTTCCTCGAACATATTCTTGATTACAAATAAAATTGAGCTGCGTATTTTATGCACTTTGACATATATTACTGTGTATTTTTATGCACTTAGGTGTATATTACAGCTCTTTTTTGTACAGATAACACTGCTGTACTCCCTTGTTTCCGGAATCATACACACTGCTTCCATACAACGTAAAGCCAAGCTTACCTGCGAGCGCTATGGAGGCAGTGTTTTTTTCCTCTGTACACAGCCATAGCTCAGCTATTCCAAGCGTATCCCGCGCATATTTTACTATTTCGCTGCCCACCTCATACCCAAGCCCCTGTCTCTGGCGGCTTCCCTTTATGATATAGCCAAGCTCACAGCATTCATTGTCATCTATAACTCTCCGGCTTATTCCGGCACGCCCTATAAGCTCTCCCGAGGTTCTGTCAAATACAAGCCACAGACCATACCCGTAAAAGGTGTACATATTGTCGATATATGCCCTTGTAAATTCCAGCTCCTCCTCATAAGCATATAATGGCTCAGTCCACCTTGCCACAGCAGGGTCCGCATACAGCTCATACATATCCGGAAGGTCTTTTTCCGTCATCTCCCTGATTATGGTTCTTGATGTGCGGGCTATCTCCACCGGGATATGATGTGCCCTCATATAGACAAGATTAAAATAATCATCATCTACCATCGGAAGCTCCTCAACAACATATTTTGCCGAAAAGCTCTCGCATTCATGCCCCGGTGCCCTATAGCCTGCCACCGCCACCCCAAGCTTCTCTAAATATCCTGCTGCCTCATCATCATCCGTTATAACCAGAAGCCCCAGCGCTTCTTCTTTGCACCCCATAGTCTTTGCGGTATCCTCCGACGCTGCTTTAATGCCCTCAGCACCAAGCTTCTCATTATTTTCAATTGATTTATTTAGTATCTTCGATAAATTCGCTGATTCATGGAGACACTCCATTCCGGACCCGGAGGTCTCTATGCACACCTCCACCCTAAGCCCCTCCGAAGCCGAAGCCTCAATATATTTTTCCACGTCCACATTCATCTGCTTTAACACCAGCACGACTGTATGGAACACATGAATATTATTCATAGACTTGTCCATTGACTAAAACACTCCGATAAAGTTATAATCATATATATTAAATCATAGAAAGGAATTTTACAATGTCACAGAATCCAATAGTTACATTTACAGTCGCAGGGCGCGGCACCATCAAGGCAGAGCTCTATCCGGAGGCTGCCCCTAATACAGTCAACAACTTCATCAGCCTCGTAAATAAAGGCTTCTACGATGGTCTTATCTTCCACCGTATCATAAGCGGATTCATGATTCAGGGAGGATGTCCTGAGGGTACGGGCATGGGTGGTCCGGGTTATTCAATCAAGGGTGAGTTTTCACAGAACGGCTTTGAGAACAACTTAAAACACACACCGGGTGTTCTCTCGATGGCGCGCGCCATGAACCCTGACTCGGCTGGCTCACAGTTCTTCATCATGCATGCAGCAGCTCCTCATCTTGACGGCGCTTACGCAGCCTTCGGCAAGGTTATCGAGGGTCAGGAGGTTGTCAATGCAATTGCCGAGACACCTACCGACTGGAGCGACCGCCCTATGGAGGAGCAGCGCATTGAGTCCGTTACCGTTGACACCTTCGGGGTTGAATATCCGGAGCCTGAGACCGTGTAGTGTATAGATAATTGCACAACGCGGTTATTGTGTGTTGAAGTTGTGTAATTATCATGGAGGATGAAAAGTACCGTGTTCATAAATCGTTCATTTATATTTAAATAAACATTAACAGGATTATCACGTTTTCTTCACTTATCCACAATATAATAAGTGACATAAAGATAAATGATTAAGGAACACAAGTACTTAAGAATTTTTTTCATAATAAGCCCTGATATAATATATCAGGGCTCCTCCTTTTTTATGGTGTATTCGGTTTATTTTCTTTTTTCACTTATAAGTCTTATATAAAACATTCCCGCAAACAGCAGCGTAAGAAGCAGCATGACAATGAGATATGACCATCCTGCCCCCATAATTCCCATATTTTTCACCATTATGACAGGCAGCACTATGGACACGATGAAGTTGATGGTATAGCCTGCAAAAATCTCCTTCTGAAGCCTCATGACTGTGAGGGCATAGTAGAAAAGCATGCTCACCGCATTGAAGCCGCCTGCCGCTATAAGTACCAGCATGACCGCCCTGTAGGGTGCAAGGTCTATGTCATACAGCCACGAAAGCACAGGTATCCCAAGCCATGCCCCCGCCGCAAATGTCACTATCGTAAGCCCACAGGCTATCGCGACAAGTGTGCCCATAAGACCTGCGAATTTTTTCAGGTTCTTATCCTCGTAATGCCTTGCAAGCGTGGTGAGCATCGGCTTGAACACGAAGCTGCTTCCAAGATTAATCACCATCGTAGGCATGAACACTATGCCGTACACAAGCGTCTCCTTGTCCGTGAGCGTCCACTCTACCACATACTTAGTTCCGTTCCACAGCCACATGCACATTGCTGAACCTATGAACAGAAGAACCGTGTTTTTAAAAAGCGACTTCATCTTGTCCGCCGCAAAAGATATGGACAGCTTAGAGAACCTTCTGCTCCATACCAGTGCCACACAGACAACCCCGATAAGACCTGCCACTGTTGCCGCTGCTGAGGCGATATATATATTCCTCGTCATCCATGCCGCTGCAGAGAACGCCGCCATTATCGCGATGGTTCGAAACGTCATGGACATACCGGATATATCTATCCTGTCATTGCGCTGAAATTCGCCCTCGAACACATCCGCAATACCATCGAACATCTTAAGCATACACATTGCCATGATAAGCCCGAAGCCTGACCCATCCGCTTTTCCATTTGCGACATACACCACGCCGACAATAAGACCACATATAAGCATTGCAAGACAGCTTAGACCTCTGAAGCCGAAATACACCTCCGCCCTGTACTGCCCCTTGACATCCGTCACCTGAAATGGGCGTATCTCAAAGTATCCTATTGTCAAAAGCATCTGTCCGGTTGTGAATGCCATATAGAACTTAGCTCCGGCCTCCTCACCGACAATTCTCTTGGCAAGCATGACAAAAATAACGGTTGCCAGCGAGTATATTCCGCTTCCCAACATATTCCAAATAAATTTTTTCTTATTCATAATCAAATCCCATATATCTTTTTAATACTGTAATCCGGCCTTAAGTGTATACCGCGCCGCCATATCATGGTTGTGGCGGTTCCGTCCGCATAGATTGACTTTCCATTTTCCTGTGCTATACTATATTATTATTATCTTTTTTAGAAAGGAATACCCATGAAAGACCTCGATACAAATACAAAAATTGCACTCATGAAAAGAATCGATGACTTCGTAGAGAGCGAACGCGCCAACCAGCCGGGTGTGCCTGATACTACCCTGATGATGCCTGAGCTCAACAGGATTGCTGAGGAATATGCTCTTGATGTATCCGACCTTTTCATAACATACCTCGACCATATAGCCATCACAAACAAGCGCGTTGCCCAGGAGGCTGAGGAAGAATTGGATTTTACCAAAATAACACGTTTTTACTAAAATCAATATTTCAATCAAGCCCCCCTTATCGGCACCTTGAAAGCAAGGTCATTCCTGACGAGGAAAATGCCTGAGGGGGACTTTTTTCTTCACCTTCAAAGTATCAGTACATCAGAGTGCAAAGAATGCAACCGCAATGGCACCCGGACCCACATGTGTTCCGATGGCTCCTCCGACTGACATTATATCCAGACTGTCTACATGCTCCTTCCACAGATGTGCGCTATCCGTGATATACTTTTGTAAAAGTGTATCATCCAGGCCTGCATAACCAAGATACAGCGGCCTTGAGAAATCTATTCCTCCCGCCTTCTCAATCTGCTGTACAAGGAGATTATTTCCCTGCTTAGAGCCCCTTGCCTTTCCGAGCATGGCAACCTCACCGGCTTCTATGGAAATAACCGGCTTAATTGATAACATTCCTCCCACAAATGCAACAGTCTTTGATATACGTCCGCCCTTTTTAAGGTACTCAAGGGTGTCTAAAAGACCGACAACATGAATATTCTTCTTCTCCCTGTTAATCGTATTTACGATAGTATCTATGTCGTCTCCCGCATCCTTAAGTCTTATGGCATACTCGACAAGCGCCCTCTCACCTACCGTGACATTCTCACTGTCAATCACATGAACCATGTCCTCGTAATCAGAAGCGGCAATGCACGCACTCTGGTATGTCCCTGAGAGCTTGCCTGAAATGGTTATCACTATAACCTGCTCCCCCGCCTGTCTGGCCTTTTCATAAACATCCTCAAAAGCATATGGTGCCACCTGGCTCGTTGTAGGCAGCTCCTCATTCTCAATAAGCTTCTCGTAAAACTCCCTATGACTTAAATTCACACCATCAAGGTATTCCTCCGTACCAAATCTCACATGGAGCGGTACAACCGTCACATCCTCTCTATAGTCGACAGGCATATCTGAAGCGCTGTCCGTTATAATTCTTATATTTCCCATAAATATTCTCCATTGGTTTATGTTATCTTAAAGCATAACTAATTGACTTTGCAGACAATAGACTTTATAATTTCTACCATCTTATCCATCGACTGTATGCAGATATATTCATACTTTCCATGGAAGTTATGTCCCCCTGTGCTCAGATTCGGACACAGAAGTCCCATGAATGACAGACGTGCGCCATCGGTACCCCCGCGGATAGGCTGGATAATCGGCTCAACACCGTTTTCCTTCATCGCCTCAACTGCCCTGTCCACAATATACATGTCCGCCTCAAGCTTTTCCCTCATATTATAGTAAGAATCCTTCATGTCAAGGTTAACCGTTCCTGCACCGTATTTTGTATTAAGATATGCTGTGATATGTTCAAGCATAGCCTTTCTTTCAAGGAACTTGTCCATATTATGATCACGAACGATATAATCAAGATACGCATTCTCCTCATCACCGCTCATGCCGCAGAGGTGGAAGAAGCCCTCATATCCTTCCGTATGCGCCGGAATCTCTGCCGGAGGCAGCATGGAGTTAAACTCCATCGCAAGTAAGGAAGCATTCTTCATCTTATTCTTAGCTTCACCCGGATGAATATTCTCTCCCTTGATATGAACCTTGGCAGATGCCGCATTGAAGTTCTCGAACTCTATCTCCCCCAGCATACCGCCATCAACCGTATATGCATAATCGGCGCCAAAGCTCTCAACATTGAACCTGTCTGCTCCTCTTCCTATCTCCTCATCAGGTGTAAACGCTATGCATATTTTACCATGTGCAATATGCTCATCAGTATTGCCTTCACAGGCTTTATCAGCTTCTATAATCTGAGCCGCCGCCGTCATAATCTCAGCGATACCCGCCTTATCGTCTGCCCCTAAGAGTGTGGTTCCGTCCGTCACTATAAGGTCCTGTCCGACATAATTTCTAAGCTGTGGAAATGTAACGGTATCCATGACCACCCCAAGCTTCTCATTGAGAACTATATCTGCTCCATCATAATCATTGATAATACGCGGCTTGATATCTGCTCCCGACATTGCCGGTGCTGTATCCATGTGTGCGATAAGACCTATCGTCTTCTCATTCTCTGCCCCCTTGGTTGCCGGAATGCTTCCGTACACATAGCCATCCTTGTCCACATGCGCGTCCGCAACACCTATCGCCTTAAGCTCCTCGACAAGCTCATCCGCTAGTACCAGTTCCTTAGCCGAGCTCGGACATGTCTGACTGTTTTCATCAGATGTTGTTTCATAGCTAACATATTTAAGTAAACGTTCGTATGCTCTCACAATAAATTTCCTCTCATTCTGCCGTAACCGGCAATAATATTATCTAAAAAATAAAACACAGGTAGTATATCACAATGAGGTACAAAAATCTACTCCGACCATGTAACATCGCTATATTAGCTAATACCTCTTTTCACGGTTCTTTGACAATTAAATAATTAGATGTCGGAGTCAAAACACACTCTATAAGCTTAGCGTGTATAACATATTATATTAAGCTGGCGTGTTTTAACCCCACATCACAATAATACGTCAAGATATTAAACCTATTTCATTTTATGCCACATGCACTAACCCGAATTAATGAAAAATTTAAATTCATACATAAATGCATATTGTTGTAAATAAGAATATCGGTTATAATATATCTATATTAAAAAACAAATGATGAGCTGTAAGTGCACTAATCAGGTCAACCGCCTGCATGTTCTGCACCGGACAGCCTGGAAACGGAGAAAAGATATATGAGAAAACATAGATTTAACAGCTTTATGACAGCCGCCGTGATAGCGTCCACACTGCTCACAGCCACTGCCTGCAGCAA
>OGUD01000262.1_pt1 | contig 51914 bp, 50 predicted proteins | sample 1573671 | NCBI WGS metagenome assembly OGUD01 (sample SAMEA2582065, study PRJEB24529) | metagenome | biome: Human gut stool | place: China | collected 2011 | reverse complement strand
AGCAAGGATAGAACAAAGAGAGTTATCACAGAAGTGGTAAGGATGTAAGATAGATAAATTTAATGTGCAGTTTTGAAGGAATAATGTTTTAAAAGCTGTTACTGTTAGTTTTAATAGTAACAGCTTTTTTGTGATGTTTTGCCAAAATGTGGAAGATATAATGTATTTATATGTGAGATAGATAGCAATGAATGTATAAAATTATAGTTGTTAAATTTGAATAATATGTTATAATAAATGTAGGTTTTGATGCGAGCCGTATATTATCGTTAATTCATTTATAAGAATGTTTGATAGTGAAAGTCTTATAGAAAATCATTAGTCTTATATGCTTTCGAGTATATTTGAAGGTGATTGTATATAATAACCTAACGAGCTTTAGTCGTTGGAGTATCAGATTGATATTTGTAGAAATATTTGTTATAATATAAATATCAAATGTACGTGAATTGGAGGAATAGTATAATATGGAAACTAATATTTTAATGGAAAGTGGAACTAATGAACTTGAGGTTTTAGAATTTACAGTAGGTAATAATCATTATGGAATTAATGTTGCGAAGATAAAAGAGATTGTACCTTCTAACACAGTAACACCTGTTCCTAATTCACATCCTTGCGTTGAAGGCATATTTATGCCACGAGATTTAATGATAACAGTTGTTGACCTTGCTAAGGTTATTAATTTACCACCATCAGCAGACCCATCAAAGGATATGTTTATTATAACTAACTTTAATCAGTTGAATGTTGCATTTCATGTTCATTCTGTTGTTGGTATTCATAGAGTGTCATGGGCAGATATTATTACACCAGATACTACTATAAGTAGTGCTGAGAATGGAATTGCTACAGGTATTATTAAGATAGATGGACAGTTAATTGTTATTTTAGATTTTGAAAGAATTGTATCAGATATAAGCCCTGAAACAGGTTTAAAGGTATCAGAGATAGATAAGCTTGAACATAGAGATAGAAACGCATCACATATTGTAGTTGCAGAAGACTCACCATTGTTAATTAAGTTAATTTCAGATTCTCTTAATAAGGCAGGATATACTAACCTTACATTATGCCATAATGGAAAGGAAGCTTGGGATTATCTTGAAGATTATAGAGTACATAGACCAGAAGAATTAGATGTAAAGTGTGTTATTACAGATTTAGAGATGCCATTAATGGATGGACATAGACTTACAAAGCTTATTAAAACTGATGACATGTTAAAGAAGATACCAGTTGTTATTTTCTCGTCATTAATTAATGAGCAGATGCGTGCAAAAGGCGAATCACTTGGTGCTGATATTCAATTATCAAAGCCAGAGATTGGTTTACTTGTAGGAGAGATAGACAAGTTACTTATGTAAGTGAAAAGTTTGATTATGAGTACTGTCAAGAAATTGGCAGTACTTTTTTACATTTATGCGAATAACGAGTCAAAATCTGTGTATTCATAAGAACTTGGCTACTGTCGCAATAATTTGAAAAACACGTTTTGAAAGTTACAGAAAATTCTATAACAATTGGGCTTGTACATTTTGTTTTAGAGTTTTAGTTAATTTGGGATATTGTTAATAAACGAAAGGGTTTTATTTATGGATAAAGAACTTGTAAATCAACTATGTGCTGATTACAATCAGGCAGATATGATTTTAATAGGGATAGGAAGTGAATTGAAAGGTTCACATCTAAATCAAGATTTTGATAAAGTGATATTGTACTATAAGGAGTTGTTAGAAAAAAAGAATTATTTTATAATAACATCTAATACAGACAGAAGCATTGAAAAGTTTGATTTTAATAGAAAAAGATTTGTTCAACCGATGCTAGTTGCTAATACTTTAGAAGATATTTCAGAAGAAGTAATAAGTGAAGAAAAAAAACAGTGGGATTTATATAATAAATGGTTATCAGCTACTTTAAATAAAAGATTATTAATAATCGAATTAGGGGAAGGGTTTAGTAATCCTAACTTGTTTAGATGGCCATTTGAAAAGGTGACACTTATTAATAATAAGGCGAAATTATATAGGATAAATAATACATTTTCACAAATTCCACAAGAAATAGCAGGAAAAGCAATATCTATTAATGTCAATTCAGCAGAGTTTTTAAGTGAAGTATCTAATATACAAGAATAAATAGTACTATAAAAAATTATTTATATTTGTAAGGCATTAAGAGTAGATTATTAATAATGAGTTTATAGTATAACAAGTTAAAGTTTTTTTGATAGACTATATTAGTAATAATATTTGTGTTATAATTAAATAGTTAAGCTAATATTTGCAATGTGCTTTATAAGAAACTTGTGTAATTGATATTTTTACATATATAAAAGTATGTATAGATGCTTAAAGAATTTAATTTATATATTGTTAATGGTATATTTGTGTGGTACAATTTTAAAATAATGAGGAAAAAGAGGTGAATATTTTGCCTGAGTTTAATGAAGAAAACTATTTAGATAATCTATTAAATAATGTTGAAAAAGGTTCGGGAACAGTTAATGAGAATAGAGAAAAATATATTCAAAAATTAGAAGAAGAAGAAATTGAAAATGCAAAAAGTCCAGAGGAAAAACAAAAGGAAGAAATTGTTGAACAGGTAAAAAAAGTTGTTGAAGAGGCTTCTAATAAAGATAGAATAGACTCAGATATAATTGAAGAAGATATAGATAATGTTGGAAAGTCTGATACAGGTAATAGTCAAGATGTTACTGGAGAAGAGGATATGGAAAGACTTTTAGAAAGTGTTTCAGATAGTAATAATGATAATGCTAGCAGTAGTAATTTAAGTGTTGATAATCAATCTGAGCAAGTTGAAGAGTTATCAGAAGAGGAATTGGATAGACTTGCTAATATGAATCTTGATGAATTATTAAGTGAAGCAAGTGATGGTAAATTATCTGAAAAAGACCTTCCATATCAAGGTGAAGAAGAAGATAACATTGCTTCTGAAGAAACGAGTGCTGCTGGAATAGACTCTTTATTTGGTGGAGATGGAGATTCACAAGGGTCAAATGTGCAAGATAAAGAAGTAGAGCAAATAGAAGGCTTAGATGTTAATGCTAAAGATATTAAAAATACATCTGATAGTGAAAAAACTTCAAAGTCAGCAGATAATTCAGAAGGAAAGAAACAAAGCAAAAAACAAGAGAAAACTAAGGATAAAAAGAAGAAAAAAGGTTTATTAAGTATAGTTAAGGGTATATTCTTTGAAAGTCTTGAAGATGAAGTAAAGGCAGAAGAGGCAATTAAAGAACATGAAAAGGATACCGCTAATGATATACAAGGAGAGCTTACAGATACTCTTTCAGATGAAAATGAAAGAGTTATAAAGGAAGTATATGGTGAAGGTTCAGATGATAATACTGCTCAGCCTAAGGGACTTATTGCTAAGTTAAAGTATAGACTTGACCAGTTTAAGAAAAAGAATGCAGAAGAAGATGCAGCGGAGGAAGAAGCTGAACGTCTTGATTATGAAGAAAAGCAGAAAAAGAAGAGTGCTAAAAAAGAAGAACAAGACGTTAAGAAAAAAGAAAAGAAAGCTAAAGCTGATGAAAAGAAAGCTGCTGCAAAGAGTAAAAAAGAGGCTAAGCCAAAGAAAGAAAAGAAACCTAAAAAGCCAAAGAAGGAAAAGAAACCTAAAGAACCACCAAAACCAGGTGATATTCTTAAGATAAAACCTCTTTCAGTAGTATTCTTTATAATGTTTATAGCTGGTGTTTGTGTACTTATAGTAGTATTAAATACAGGGCTTCACAGTCAGACAACATTAAATAATGCTAAAAGTTATGTTAAGAATAATAATTATGCAAAGGCTTATGCGGAATTATCTGGTAATAATCTTAATGAAAGAGAAGAAGAAGTATATAATCAGGCTAGTGTAGTTATGTATGTTCAAAGACAGTATGAGTCATATCAGAACTATACAAAGATGGGAATGAAGACAGAAGCTTTAAATGCGTTAATAAAAGGTCTTGCAAGATATAATAAATATGCGTCAGAAGCTGCGGAACTTGGAGTTTCTGAAGATATTAACACTGTAAGACAAGATATTTTAAGTGCTTTACAGAATACATATAAGATATCAGAAGAAGATGCACAGTCACTTGTTAATTTGTCAAAAGAAAACTTTACACAGTACTATTATAGAATTGAAGCATATGGAGATGGTCAGAAATGATAGCAATTATTGATTATGATGCAGGTAATTTAAAGAGTGTGGAGAAGGCACTTATTTCACTTGGAGAGGAAGTTGTAGTATCAAGAGAAAGAGATGTATTATTGTCAGCGGATAAAGTTGTGCTTCCGGGTGTTGGAGCTTTTGGTGATGCAATGAATAAGCTTTCAGAATATGGGCTTATTGAAGTTATAAAAGAAATCGTTGATAATAATACACCATTTCTTGGTATTTGTCTTGGATTACAGCTTTTGTTTGAAGAAAGTGAAGAAGCACCTGGAGTTGCGGGGCTTGGAATTCTTAAAGGTAAAATATTAAAAATTCCGCCAAAGGAAGGACTTAAAATTCCACATATGGGTTGGAATTCTATTGATATAAAACCAGAAGCAAGATTATTTAAGGGAATTAAAAATAATTCTTATGTATATTTTGTACATTCATATTATCTTAAAGCAGAAGATGAAAGTATTGTAGCGGCTACAACAGAGTATTCTACACATATACATGCTTCTGTTGAGAGTGGAAATGTATTTGCTTGCCAGTTCCACCCAGAAAAAAGTAGTGATGTGGGACTTAAGATTTTGAAGAACTTTGCGGAATTATAAAATTCAACTATAGTGCCAGAATAGGAGAATACAATGTTTACTAAAAGAATTATACCATGCCTTGATTGTAAAAATGGACGAGTTGTCAAGGGAACGAATTTTGTTGATTTAAAAGATGCAGGTGACCCTGTAGAAGTTGCTACTATGTATGATAAGTCGGGAGCTGATGAGTTAGTATTTCTTGATATAACAGCTTCAAGCGATGGAAGAAATACTACTGTTGACCTTGTAAGAAAGGTGGCAGAAAAAGTATTTATTCCATTTACAGTTGGTGGTGGAATAAGAACAGTTGAAGATTTTAAGGTGTTGTTAAGAGAAGGTGCTGATAAAATATCAATTAATTCGGCTGCTATTATGAACCCACAGCTTATAAGTGAAGCAGCAGATAAGTTTGGAAGTCAGTGTGTAGTTGTTGCTATTGACGCTAAGAGAAGTGAAGATGGTTCACATTGGACTATTTATAAAAATGGTGGACGTGTGGATATGGGAATTGATGCTATTGAATGGGCTATCAAAGCTGAAAAGCTTGGAGCTGGTGAAATTCTTTTAACAAGTATGGATTGTGATGGAACTAAGGCAGGATATGATATCGAGCTTACTAAAGCAGTTGCTAATTCAGTATCAATTCCAGTAATTGCTTCGGGTGGTGCAGGTAATATGGAACATTTTTATGACGCATTTGAAAAAGGAAATGCAGATGCAGCACTTGCAGCTTCACTATTTCATTATCGAGAAATGGAGATAATGGACTTAAAGAAATATCTTAATGATAAGGGTATTCCAATGAGAATAAACTAATTATATATTGAGATAATATATTTTAAATTTGAAAATGATATATTATTGCTTCTAAGATTTAGAAGGATTTACAAAAATGTGCCAAAAGCTCACTTACTTAGATTTGTGTTTTTGGCATGAATTTAAAAATTATGGTTGTTATTTTATATTGACTTGATATGAGAGAGTAGTCAAATAATTATAAGATAAAAGAAGGTGTTTACATGAGCATGATAGATAACGACTGGCTTGACAGTATAAGCGGTGAATTTAAAAAAGATTATTATAGGGATTTATATACATTTGTAAAGGAAGAATATTCAAGGGCAGTTGTATATCCGCCAGCAGATGATATTTTTAATGCGTTTCATTTTACTCCATTGAGTAAAGTAAAAGTGCTGTTATTAGGTCAAGACCCATATCACAATGCACATCAGGCGCATGGTCTTTCATTTTCAGTATTACCAGAGCAAAAGGAGATACCACCATCTTTACAGAATATATATAAGGAACTTCACGATGATTGTGGTTGTTATATTCCTAACAATGGATATCTTAAAAAATGGGCTGACCAGGGAGTATTACTTCTTAATACAGTGCTTACAGTTAGAGCTCATCAAGCCAATTCCCATCAAGGAAAGGGTTGGGAGCAATTTACAGACGCAGTAATTAATGCGGTAAATGCACAGGACAGACCTATTGTGTATATGCTTTGGGGAAGGCCAGCTCAAAGTAAAATACCAATGCTTACTAATCCTAAGCACTTAATACTTAAAGCACCACACCCAAGTCCATTGTCAGCTTATAGAGGTTTCTTTGGTTGCAAGCATTTTAGTCAAGCAAATGAATTTCTTGTAAAGAATGGTGAAACACCAATTGACTGGCAGATTGAAAATATTTAATACTATCAAAAGTTTCCAATATTCTTACTAATAAGTAAGAGCATTGGGAACTTTTTTTGATTTATGTAAATAACACCAAAATCGGTGTTTGCATGGTATTTTGTCAACTGTTGTGACAATTTTTTTTTATAGTAAAAAATCTAATTTTATTATTATCAAGTAAGTTATAATTATGACTTTAAGTGCTAGAAGTTAGTAATTGTAAGTTATTTTTGATGATTGTGATAGTATTAATAGCTTTATGAATAAGCTGCATTATAAAAAATAGATATGAAAAGTGTAAAAAGTTTTGTTATAAAAAATAATAGAGCTGTCACAATAAGGAAATTTCATCTAAAATATAGATACTCAATATTAACTATATTTTGTATAAACTTTCGCTAGTGCGACAGCTCTATTATTTTAATGTTTTTAAATTGGATTAATCTTCAACATCTTCTTCTGTACCGGCTACAGCACCTACTACAGATACTATAACTACAGTAGCAATAATAGAAATACTAACACCAATGATTGGTCCTAAAAAAAGTAAAAAGTCCATCTTAAATCCTCCATTCCAATATTCAATTATTAGTCATGTTATCTTTAATCGGTATCGGTAAATAGCGAAACGGATTGAAAATATATGATTGACCAATTTTTTATTATATTATTATAATATTATTGTGCCTTTTTTTCAAGGTTTTTATTAGCAGTAGAAAGCATAAGCTTAATACGATTGAGCTGATTAACTTCAGAAGCACCTGGGTCGTAGTCAATTGCTATAATATTGGCTTCTGGAAAAGCTGCACGAAGTTCTTTAATTACCCCCTTACCAACAATGTGATTAGGAAGACAAGCAAATGGTTGACAACATACGATATTACCAACACCATTATGTATAAGCTCAATCATTTCACCAGTAAGAAGCCAACCTTCACCAGTTTGATTACCTAAAGATACAAGGTCTTTTGCAATATTGGCTGTTTCTTTGATACTTGATGGTGGAGTAAAACGTTTACTTTCTGCGAGAGCAGTAGTAGCACTCTTTCTAAACCATTCAAGAAGCTTTATAACGGTATTGTTAATAAATGCTGATTTTTTAGAAGCTCCAAGATAATCTCGTTTAAAGTTAGCATTTTCAGCACAGTATAACAAGAAGCCCATTAAGTCAGGAACGACAGCTTCAGCACCTTCTGCTTCGAGTAAGTCAACAAGGTAGTTGTTAGCGGCTGGTAAGAATTTAACGAGGATTTCTCCAACTATACCAACACGAGGTTTTTTAACGTCAAGTAATTCTATTTCGTCAAATTCTTTGATAATTTGTCTTATATTGTTTTTGTATTCCTTCATGGATACTTTTTTCTTAGTAAGCTGTTCAATACATATTTTTTTCCATTTTTCATGGAGAGCATTGACAGAACCTTCTACCTTTTCGTAAGGTCTTGTTCTGTATACAACATTCATAAATACATCACCATATACAATTGCCTGCATAGCTTTTTTAAGCATTGGTAAATCATATTTAAAGCCGGAGTTGCTTTCAATACCTTGAGCACTTAATGAAATTACAGGAATGTATTCAAGTCCAGCTTTAGTAAGAGCACGTCTTATAAAGCCAATGTAGTTAGAAGCTCTACAACCACCACCAGTTTGTGTAATGATAATAGCTGTTCGTGATAAATCATATTTTCCTGATAATACAGCATCCATAATCTGACCAACAACCATAAGTGATGGGTAACAAGCATCATTATTAACATACTTAAGACCAACATTAACGGCTGATTTGTTATCATTTTCAAGCACTTCAAAGTTATATCCACAAGATGAAAGGGCTGGACCTAACAAATCAAAGTGAATAGGTGACATTTGAGGGCAAAGGATTGTGTAGTTTTTACGCATTTCAGGTGTAAAATCAATTCTGTCAAATGCGGCGCTTTCAATCTTTCTATGGTAGTTCTTTGACTCTCTTACTTTAAGAGCTGCAATAAGAGAACGTACACGAATTCTTGCTGCACCAAGATTGTTGACTTCATCAATTTTAAGCACAGTATATATCTTTCCTGCCTTTGTAAGAATATCATTTACTGCGTCAGTTGTAACAGCATCAAGTCCGCAACCAAAAGAGTTAAGCTGTATTAAGTCGAGGTTATCAACAGTCTTTACATAACTTGCGGCAGCATAAAGTCTTGAGTGATACATCCACTGGTCCATAACGATAAGTGGTCTGTCAATATTTCCTAAATGTGAAACAGAATCTTCTGTAAGTACGGCAAGACCATAAGAGTTAATAAGCTCTGGGATACCATGATTAATTTCTGGGTCAACATGATAAGGTCTGCCAGCAAGAACTATACCACGTTTGTTGTTGTCTTTTAAGTACTGAATGACTTCTTCCCCTTTTTTACGAACATCTTCTCTTGATTGCATAAGTTCAGCCCAAGCGTCAATAACAGCGGACTTTACATCTGATGAAGGAATGTCGGAAAATTCTTCACAAAGACGTTTTTCAAGGATTTCTCTATTTTCAAAAGAAAGGAAAGGATTTCTAAAGTCAATGTGCTCTGTTTTTATTTCCTCAACATTATTCTTGATATTTTCTGCATAAGATGTAACGATAGGGCAGTTGTAATGGTTGTTAGTATTTTCTATTTCTTTGTGTTCGTAAGGAACGCATGGATAGAAAATAAACTTTACATTATTCTTAATAAGCCATGAAATATGACCATGTGCAAGCTTTGCAGGATAACATTCTGACTCTGATGGGATTGACTCAATACCGAGTTCATAAATCTTACGGCTTGACTGTGGTGAAAGAACAACCTTGTAACCTAACTTTGTAAAGAAAGTATACCAAAATGGATAGTTTTCATACATATTAAGGACACGAGGGATACCGACAGTGCCACGAGTTGCTTCTTCATCAGAAAGTGGTTCATAGTCAAAAAGGCGGTGGAACTTGTAATCAAAAAGATTAGGAAGTTTGTCTTTTGACTTTGCTTTACCAAGGCCACGTTCACATCTGTTACCTGTAATAAACTGTCGTCCGCCAGAGAACTTGTTAATAGTAAGGTGACAACTGTTAGTACAACCCTTACATCTTGTCATTGCAGTTTCAAACTTCAAATCATTTATCTTGTCAATAGATAACATTGTTGACTCTGACATTCCGTCATATCTTTCTCTGGCTATAAGAGCAGCACCGAAAGCTCCCATAATTCCTGCAATATCAGGTCTTATTGCTTCAACACCTGTAATTTTTTCAAAGCTTCTAAGAACTGCATCATTATAAAATGTTCCACCTTGTACTACGATGTGTTTACCTAAATCGTCTGGGTCGGCAATTTTTATTACCTTATATAATGCGTTCTTAATTACAGAGTAAGCAAGACCTGCTGAAATATCGGCAACTTCTGCGCCTTCTTTTTGAGCTTGTTTAACCTTTGAGTTCATAAATACAGTACAACGAGTACCGAGGTCGATAGGGTGCTTTGCAAAAAGTGCTTCTTTGGCGAAGTCTTTAACTTCAAAATTAAGAGATTTTGCAAATGTTTCAATAAATGAACCACAACCAGACGAACAAGCTTCATTAAGCTGAACTGAGTCAACGGTTTGGTTCTTTATTTTGATACATTTCATATCCTGACCGCCGATATCAATAATACAGTCAACTTCTGGGTCAAAAAAGGCAGCAGCATAGTAATGTGAAACTGTTTCAACTTCTCCATCGTCAAGAAGAAGCGCAGCCTTGATTAATGCTTCACCATAACCTGTAGAACATGAGCGCACAATGTTAGCACCTGCTGGAAGTAGTGAATATATTTCTTTTATAGAAGTAATAGTTGTAGCAAGTGGTGAGCCATTATTACTGCTGTAGAAAGAGTATAAAAGCTTTCCATCTTCACCAACAAGAGCAACCTTTGTAGTTGTTGAACCTGCGTCTATACCTAGATAACAGTTACCACGATATTCCGATAAGGCTCTTGTGGCCACCTTATGTGAATTATGTCTTTTTGTAAATTTGTCGTAAGCTTCTTGATTTTCAAAAAGTGGTTCCATTCGTTCTACTTCAAAGTCAAGCTTAATCTTACCTTGAAGACGTGTGATTATTTCTGAAACATCAAGACATACATCTTCTTTGTAATTCATAGCAGAACCAACGGCAGCAAAAAGGTGTGAGTGGTCTGGTGCTATAACTTGTTCCGGTGTAAGACTTAATGTTCTTATGAATGCCTGCTTTAATTCTGAAAGGAAATGAAGTGGCCCACCTAAGAAAGCGACATTTCCACGAATTGGCTTACCACAAGCAAGACCACTGATTGTCTGATTAACAACTGCTTGGAAAATAGAAGCAGAGAGGTCTTCTTTTGTAGCTCCTTCATTAATTAATGGTTGAATATCGGATTTTGCGAAAACACCACATCTTGCAGCTATTGGATAAATTGACTGGTAATGCTTTGCGTATTCATTAAGACCGGCTGCGTCTGTTTGTAAAAGTGTAGCCATTTGGTCAATAAATGAACCAGTACCGCCGGCACAGATACCGTTCATACGTTGGTCAATACCATTTGTAAAATAAATAATCTTGGCATCTTCTCCACCTAATTCAATAGCAACGTCACATTGTGGGGCGTAGTCTTGAAGTGCGGTAGATACAGCAACAACTTCTTGAGTAAATGGGACTTCAAGATGTGTTGCAAGAGTAAGACCACCTGAACCTGTAATTACAGGCTGACAGTTAAATGTACCTAATTGGTCTACAGCTTTTTCAAGAAGTGATTGTAATGTTTCTTGAATATTAGCAAAATGTCTTTCATAATCTGAAAACATTATATTAAAGTTGTCATCTAAGATAGCAACTTTAACAGTTGTAGAACCAATGTCTATACCTAATTTATATGTGTTCATAAATATATTGGCAAAAATGCCTGCCTCCTTTATTGTTATTATATTGTTTGTTATTTTGTGTCGAATAAATAATCTTTCCTATTATATTATGTTATGTCTAAGATTTCAAGATTAGTAATTAGAGTTTATAATAATGTTATAATTTTATGTTTATATAATGAATATTTGATTGATTTTTTGACTAATTATGTGTGATAATGATATTATATATTTGCAAGAATAAATTAAATGAAAGGGAGAAGTTATGAATTGGATTAACAAACTAGAGCGTAAGTTTGGAAAGTATGCTATCAAAAATCTTATGCTTTACATTATTGCGTTGTATGTGCTTGGGATAATTATTAATATATGGACACCAGCAGTCTATGATACATTTCTTGCACTTGATGCACAAAAGATACTACATGGTCAGATATGGAGAATAGTAACATTTATTATTCAACCACCTAGCAATACAAGTATTATTTTTCTATTTTTTGTATTGTATTTTTATTATATGATAGGAACAGTACTTGAAAATATATGGGGTGCGTTTAGATTTAATTGTTATTTCTTTATGGGAATGATATTTCATGTAATAGCTGCGATAATTATTTATCTTGTATTTGGAATTAATTATCATATGAGTACTTACTATATTAACCTTGCGTTATTTATGGCATTTGCAATGGAACAGCCAGACATGGAGGTTATGCTGTTTTTCGTGCTTCCTATTAAGATAAAATGGCTTGGAATATTTGACGCAGCAATATTTGCTATAACAATTATCGGTGGTTATGTATCATTATTTTTATCACCATATACAGTATATGCGCTTGCAGTAAAGGGAATTGTATTAAGTCCAGTATCGGCAACAGCAGCCCTTGTTTCTATGATTAACTTTATAGTGTTTGCGCTATCTTTTAAAATGGGACGACCTAAAAATGCAACTCAAAGAAACTTTAATAAGGCATATAAGACAGCTAAAAAGGCGGAGAAAAAAAGAAAAGTATCTTATACCGAAAGAGTCTACAATGCTAATAGCGAAAAGACTACATGGCAAACAGCTAATAAACCATACATCAATCCTGTAACAGGCACAAAGCACAGATGTGCTGTATGTGGTAGAACAGAATTAGATGGAGATGACCTTACTTTTAGATTTTGTTCGAAGTGCAAAGGAAACCTTGAGTATTGTCAAGACCATTTATACACACATATCCATGTAACAGATGAAAATAATAATAAGAAAACAAATTAGATAAGATTTTAACAATATTAAGAAAGTCTTTATGCCATAACTTTATTATATTTAATATAAGTGTGGCATGAGGACTTTTTTATTTATGCAGGTAATAAGTAACACATTGCCAATTATCATGATAATTTAAGAAATTCGCATAGTGTGTTTGGCATATTTAGTATAGTTAAAAAACATTATAAAGTAAATCAAAATCACAAATTAACATTAATAATATAAATTAAATCACAAAAAATAATTAAATTTATAAAGAAAAACTTAAAAAATCATTTTCTTTTTAGTAAAAACAAGTTATAATAAACGCACTATTGATATTATTATGAATTTATGTAATAATTTTCAAAGGTTTTAAGAAAATAAAATGATTAATACAATAGAGTATATTATGGAGGTAAAGATGAAAAAGACTAAGATTATATGTACAATGGGACCTAACACTAATGATAGGGAACTCATTAAGAAACTTGCATTAAATGGTATGGATATTGCAAGATTCAATTTTTCTCATGGTGACCATGAGGAACAGTCTGGTCGTTTTGCGTTAGTTGAAAGTGTAAGAAAGGAATTAAATATTCCAATCGCAACTTTACTTGATACAAAGGGTCCTGAAATCAGAACAGGTGCAATTAAGGATGATAAGAAGGTTACACTTGTAGAAGGACAGAAGTTTACAATTACAACAAGACAGGTTGAAGGTAGTGCAGAAGCAACTTCAATCACTTATGAAGGTCTTGCAGAAGATGTTACAACAGGTAACACAATTCTTATTGATGATGGTCTTATCGAACTTAGAGTTGATGAAGTTGTTGATGGCACAGATATTATCTGTACAGTTATTAACGGTGGTGAATTAGGCTCTAAGAAGGGTGTTAATGTACCTAACGTAAAGATTAAGCTTCCTGGTATTACAGAAAAAGATAAGGCAGATATTATCTTTGGTGTTGAAAAGGGATTTGACTTTATCGCAGCTTCATTTGTTAGAAATGCAGCTTGTATTCAGGAAATTAAGCAGATTCTTTGGTCACATGATTCAGATATCCCTGTAATCGCTAAGATTGAAAATGCAGAAGGTATCGAAAATATTGACGAAATTATCAGAGTTGCTGATGGTATCATGGTTGCTCGTGGTGATATGGGTGTTGAAATTCCAGCAGAACAAGTTCCACACATTCAGAAGGAAATTATCAGAAAGTGTAACGCAGCTTATAAGCCAGTTATTACAGCTACACAGATGCTTGACTCAATGATAAGAAACCCACGTCCAACAAGAGCTGAAGTTGCCGATGTTGCTAATGCTATTTACGATGGAACTGACGTTGTAATGCTTTCAGGCGAAACAGCTAATGGTAAGTATCCATTAGAAGCTCTTAAGATGATGGCTAAGGTTGCAGAAACAACAGAAACTCATTTAGTAGCTGGTGCTAATGCAGCTCTTCATACTAAGAGAAATATTTCAAGCGCTGTATGTAATGCAGCAGTTCAGACAGCTGAAAACCTTAATGCTAAGGCTATCGTATGCCCAACAATTTCAGGATTTACAGCAAGACTTACATCTAAGCTTAAGCCAAATGCAGAAATCATTGGTTGCTCACCTTATGATAATGTTCTTAGAAAGATGCAGATTTACTGGGGTGTAAGACCTTTAAAGACTGCTACAGAAAAGTCTACAGATAAGATTATCGAACATGCTTTACAGGTAACAGAAAATGCTGGATACATAGGTGAAGGTGATACAGTTATTATCTCAGCAGGTGTAGCTACATCTTCAGCTCCAGACGCAAGACGTGGTCTTACAAATACTATGAGAGTTGTAACTCTTTAATTTATATAAATAGTTAGCTAAAGTCTGTGCTTGCACAAGCTTGTTGGCTTCTTATAAACTATGAGAAACTTATAGAAAGTATTAGTTTCTCATAGTTTATGCTGTTTAAATAAGAGAGTTTTATACACAATTTATTTTATGAATATAATAAAAAAATTACAAAATCAGACTGTTGGTAATAACCGCAGTCTGATTTTTAAAAAGTTAATTGTATGGCTTCCAGTAATCTTAATGTATATAGTTATATTTGGTTTTTCTGGTCAAAATGGTGAGCAGTCGGGTGGACTAAGTAGAAAAGTAGCAGGAGTCCTTGTAGATACAGCAGATAAATTGAATATAATTGAGGTTACTGACGATAATAGAGAAATATACATTGAAAATTGTCAGTTTCCGATAAGAAAGACAGCACATATGACGGAATATGCCATTCTTGGTATGTTGGTGCTTACAGCATTTATAATAGATGGTGTTATATTAAAGGCAGCAGTTTATATATCAGTTTTTATAACATTTCTTTGTGCTTGTACAGACGAGTTTCATCAATTATTTGTACCAGGCAGGTCGGGACAATTTACAGATGTTTTAATTGATACAACAGGCTGTATTATAGGTGTTGTGATTTATTACTTTATTTTTAGTTTAATAAAAAATAAAATTATTAATAAAAAATAGTTGCATTATATGATTTATTATAATATAATGAAGTTCATCAGAAGTAACTCTGATATTATATGTGCATATAATTATATGAATTTTATTTTGGACATTTAAGATTTTAATAAATTTAATAAGATAATGCGTTGAAGGAAACAAGTAGTTTGTTAGTGATGGCAACAGAAAGCAGCCGTTTGATGAGAGGAGCAGTCTAAGTAGCAGATGAATACATTCCAGAGCTGTACACCGAACAAGGTAACTTAAGTAGGCTGTAACGGAGTAGCACACGTTATAGTGCATAAAGTATATTTGTACTTGATGAGGTAGACAGTGCGAGCTGTTTATGAATAAAGGTGGTAACACGAAGTGAGAGCTTTCGTCCTTTTGGGACTGAAGGCTCTTTTTTTATTAGAAAAATAGATTGTAAATATCTGTTTTTTGAATAAATTATGAAAAAAGAAAGGAAATGTAAATTATGACATTATATGAAGAATTACAAGCAAGAGGATTAATTGCACAGGTTACAGATGAAGATGTTATCAAGGATTTAATTAATGAGGGAAAGGCAACATTTTATATTGGCTTTGACCCAACAGCAGATAGTCTTCATGTAGGACATTTTATGGCATTGTGCCTTATGAAGCGTCTTCAAGAAGCAGGAAATAAGCCTATCGCACTTGTAGGTGGCGGTACAGCTATGATAGGTGACCCATCAGGAAGAAATGATATGAGAGGTATGCTTACAGAAGAAACAATACAGCACAATGTTGAGTGCTTTAAGAAGCAGATGAGCAAATTTATCGACTTTTCTGAGGGAAAGGCACTTCTTGTAAATAATGCTGATTGGTTATTAAATCTTAACTACGTTAAGCTTTTAAGAGAAGTTGGACCTTGTTTTTCAGTTAATAATATGTTAAGAGCAGAGTGTTACAAGCAGAGAATGGAAAAGGGTCTTACATTCCTTGAATTTAACTACATGATTATGCAGTCTTACGATTTTTACATGTTATACCAGAAATACGGCTGTAATCTTCAGTTTGGTGGAGATGACCAGTGGAGTAATATGCTTGGTGGTACAGAGCTTATAAGACGTAAGCTTGGAAAAGACGCAAGTGCAATGACTATTACACTTCTTCTTAACTCTGAGGGTAAGAAGATGGGTAAGACACAGTCAGGTGCAGTATGGCTTGACCCTGAAAAAACATCGCCTTATGAATTTTACCAGTACTGGAGAAATGTTGATGATGCGGATGTTCTTAAGTGTATTAGAATGCTTACATTCCTTCCACTTGAAGAAATTGACAAGATGAATGATTGGGAAGGTGCACAGCTTAACAAAGCTAAGGAAATTCTTGCATTTGAACTTACAAAGCTTGTTCATGGTGAAGAAGAAGCTAAAAAGGCAGAAAGCACAGCAAAATCAATATTTACAGGCGGTGACTCTGAAAATATGCCATCAGCTACAATTACAGAAGATTGCTTTAAAGATGGTGTAGTAGATGCTATTACTTTAGTTCATCAAGCTGGACTTGTAGCTTCTCGTTCAGAAGCAAGACGAGCAATACAGCAGGGTGGTGTAACTGTTGCAGGAGATAAGGTTAATAATATTGATACAACATTTGAAAGAGCTATGTTTGATGGAGATGGTGTTGTAGTAAAGAAAGGTAAAAAGACTTTCTGTAAGGTAAGTGTAAAGTAGTACTTTAAGAACGGGGATTAACAATGAAAAAAGAAGAAATTCTATTTATAAGAGTTATGAGTGTTGCCGCAATACTAGCGGTAATGGCTGTTATAATTATTATTGGACCCACAAGTACGCTTTTTAAGGGAATTGTTGACAGTATTAACAATAATGTTGTTGATATGAATTCTGCGTCAGGTTCTATTTATAATTTGTATTTTTATAAGGGACTTGACACTGTATATACTGTGCTGTTTTCAGTAGCTTTGTTTAGTACATTTATGGCTATTGTTTGTATTTTAACGAGGTATAAGGGTGCTGGTGTGTATGCTAATATTTCTTGTATATCACTATTTCTTACTGCTGTTTATGTTGTGGTATCATATTTTATGCAGGGAAATATTGTTATTCACCGTATTATTGCAGGTTTCTATCTTGGAAATATATCAGATAGTAATTTTGAGACAGCACACCTTATTGGAACAGGAAAGTTGATTTGTGCTATTGTTGTAATAGTGCTTGCAATGCTTGCATTTTTTCTTATAAAATCAAGTAGGATTAATAGGATAAGTGATTATGCGGCTCTTAATAAGAGTGGATATTATATGTCTGTTATGGTGATTTTATTTGTTACTGTATATATTGAATGGTTAAGACCAGTAATTATTGACAAGTTATGTGAAAGTAATTCAGTTGCTTATGCGGCATTATCGTTTGTAACGGATTATTATTTCGCAGGAAAATGGTTTCTTAATATACCATTAACGGCTTTTATTACACTTGGAATTGTTATTATGATAATTCTGCGTGGTAAGTTTGCAAAAGCATTGCCATCAAAACATGCAAGAGCTGTTGTATCAGTGGTTATACCTGTAGTAATTATTTTAGTAAGAATAGTTGTATATATGTTTAATCCACCATCGCTTTTTGGATATTTGACAATGGACGAAAATGTATGTGATGTTGCTGAAATGGCATTTTTACCATATATGATTATGTATCTTTGTGATGTAGTTGTGGCTATAGTTGCAACTTATGTTTCTGTTACAGGAATACTTAAGTTTAAAAATGTTGGTATTGCACTTTTATTAAATATTATATTGGGCGTTGTTGTAGCTTTTGGTGTTCATGTTTTAGTGAGCGGGGCTTATGTGCTTGGTGTGATGTTTATAGGAGTGGCAGTCGTGGATTTGATTGCGGTTATGTATATGCTTTTGTGTATTATTGAAGCAAGGGAAAAATTTTATAGTTGATGGATAAAAACTAAGTAGTTCTAAGATGTGCTGATTTATATAATGAAGCCAGACGTGAACGCAATCAATGTGACATCGTGTCACTGATTGCTTGCCCCACTTTCTTTTTATGTTTTTGCTACATATTGGAAATTTAGAGTTGGTGATTAAAGACAGAATCAATAAGTTTTTATATTATAAAATTTTTTCCTTGTTTCCATTTGTGTTATATGGAGAGTGGGGGAGAATTTTTTAGATAAGTTGGAGTGTTTTTAAGATTCCCCGTACTTCTATAGTGTATATGAGGATGGAAGTACGGGGAGAGATTGATTGTTATTATTTTATAAGTTGTATATTGTTTATATTTGTTGAAGCCATCATGGAATAATTGGTGTAGTAGACTACGAAGCCGGGTTTTGCGGCAGCGGGTTTTTTGACTTCTTTTTTTAGAACGTAGTCTATTTCAACTTTGTCTTGGTCACGTCCTTTTGAGTAATAAGCGGCTAGGCTTGCAGCTTCTTCAAAGGTTCTGTCGGGGAGTTCTTTTCCATTTGTTCTTACAATAACGTGAGAACCTGGCATTTTCTTAGCATGAAACCACCAGTCATTGCCATTGGCAAAATGAAAGGTAAGTTCATCATTTTGAAAATTATTTTTTCCAACATACATATCAAAGCCATCAGAAGAAACATAGTGAAATGGCTTACTTGTAATTTTAGTCTTTTTGCCATTTTTTGCTTTTCTGTGAATATAACCAGCTTCAATAAGTTCTTCCTTTAACTCAACAAGGTCTTCTTCAGCAGTTGCGATATCAAGTGCAGTTGCAACTGACTCAAGGTGCTTTATATCAGCAGAAGTTTCTTCAATTAACTTGCTGTCGGCTTCAAAAGTTCTCTTTAATTTATTATATCTGTTAAAATACTTAACTGAGTTTTCAGAAGGTGTGAGTGTAGGGTCAAGTGGAATTTCTATTTCTTCGTTAGTATAGTAATTAAGTGCTTTGAAGGAACGTGCACCTTCTTCAATGTTATATCCATAGGTATTAATTAATTCCCCATATATGCGATATTTGTCACGTTTTTCAGTATCTTTTAACTGTCTTTCTTGAATATCGAGTTTCTTATATGAACGTTCAAGGGCAGTAGCTACAATTCTTCTAAGGTCAGAGGACTTTTGACGAATACGAGTTACCATATCTTTTTGTGCGTAATATTCAAGAAGTAATTCACTTATAGAGTCAAATTCTTCACAGTTGTCATACATTGTCATTTTTATTGATGAAAATTCTTTTGGGACATCATTTTCATAAAAAATGTTTGGGGTGAAATTTTCATTTTTTATATCGTCCATTACATTTGAAAAAATATTATAAATATGTAGCTGTTCATTTTCATTAAGACAATTAGCAGGAGTATTGCTTGAAATAGAGGCTTGATAACATATTTCTTCTGCAACAATTGAGCTAATACCTGTATAGCTTGTGAAAATAGCTTTGCTTAATGATGTAGGCTTTGAAAATACATTTTGCGCAAAGGTTTCATAAGAACATTCAAGCGGGTTAAGTTTATTGACTGTGTTAGGGATAAAGTAAGGGCGGTTAGGAAGGACTTCTCTTACTGAACTTACTTGTGCTGATATATGCTTAATGCTATCTAATATTACATTGTTGTCATCACAAAATATTATGTTGCTATATTTTCCCATAAATTCAGCGATAAGATGTTTGCGGCATAAATCACCCATTTCATTGAGATGTTCTATTTCAAAATCAATAATTCGTTCAAGTCCGGGTTGTGTTATAGAAATAATTCTACCGTTGTTAAGGTGCTTTCTTAAAAGCATACAAAAATTAGGTGCAGTAAGTGGGCTTGGTTTGTTATCTTTAGTAAGGTAAATTAGTGGTAATGAAGCATTTGCCGAAATAGCAAGCCTATATTGACCGTTAGGTGTCTTTATTGTTAAAAGTAATTCATCATTTTCTGGTTGAGCAATCTTGTATACTCTACCGCCAGTTATAGTTTTATTGAGTTCTGATTTTATATTTGAAATAACAATTCCGTCTAAAGCCATTGTATTGTGTCCTCGTCTTTCTTTTTAAAATATATGGTAATAGTTTAGCATAAAAATGACAAGTTGTCTTGTAATTTGGTACGAAAATTGTTAAACTATTAAATTGTAAAGTTATTTTTATTTCGTAGTTAATTTAGAGTTGTTGAGTAACGTTAAAGTTAATTATTATTGAAATAAAGTGGCTTGTATTTACAGACAAGATATTTAGAAACGAGGAAATTTTATGATTAAAAGTATGACAGGGTTTGGCCGTAGTGAAATTAGTGAAGGACAAAGAAAGATTTCTGTTGAAATGAAATCTGTAAATCATAGATATCTTGAAGCAGGAATTAAAATGCCAAAGAAGCTTAATGTATTTGAAGCAAGAATAAGAGATGTATTAAAGCAATATGCAAATAGAGGTAAGATTGATATATTTATATCATATGAAGACCTTACAGAAAATAAAGTGCTTTTAAAGTATAATGAGGATATTGCAGTTGAATATATGCAGATATTTGATAAAATGGCAGAAAAGTTCGATATTTCTAAAGATATTACGGTTGCAGGGCTTTCAAGATATCCAGAGGTCATTACTATGGAAGATATGCCAATAGACGAGGATGAGTTATGGCATTTTATTGAAAAAGCAGTAAGGCAGGCTTGTGAACAATTTGTCAATACTAGAATTATTGAAGGTGAGAACCTTAAAAAAGATTTACTTTCAAAGTTAGATAATATGTCAGAAATAGTTGCATTTATTGAAAAAAGAAGTCCAGAGATTATTAAGGAATATAGAAGTAAGTTAGAAAATAAAGTTGCGGAGCTTCTTAAAGATACAACAATAGATGAAAATAGAATTGCTACAGAAGTTATTATTTATGCAGATAAAATATGTGTTGATGAAGAAACTGTAAGACTTAGAAGTCACATTGACCATGCAAAGAAATGTCTTTTTGAAGAAGGTGGAATTGGTCGTAAGCTTGATTTTATAGCGCAGGAAATGAATAGAGAGGCCAATACTATTTTATCAAAGGCAAATGATATTGATATATCTAATAAAGCTATTGAATTAAAGACTGAAATAGAAAAAGTAAGAGAACAAATACAAAACATAGAATAAATTTAAAACTCTAGTAAATAAATAGCTTGATTGTTTTGGCAAATATATGTATAATATAATATACGTTTAAGATATATTATATTGCCTATTTGTAGGTAACAGAGGTGTAGTGATATGAATAAAAGAGGATTATTGCTTGTTGTTTCAGGATTTTCCGGAGCTGGAAAAGGAACAGTAATGAAAAAACTTATGGAAATGTATGATGATTATGCGTTATCTATATCGGCTACAACACGTTTGCCAAGAAGCGGTGAAGTTGACGGAAGAGAGTATTTTTTTAAGACTGTAGAACAATTTAAGCAGATGATTGATGAAGACAAGCTTATAGAGTATGCCCAGTATGTAGGTAATTATTATGGAACACCTAAGGAATATGTTGAAAGTCAGTTAGAAGCTGGCAAAAATGTTATTCTTGAGATTGAGATACAAGGCGCTCTTAATATTAAGAAGATTTATCCTGAGGCAGTTTTGATGTTTATTATGCCACCTAATGTACAAGAGCTTGAAGAAAGATTAAAGGGCAGAGGAACAGAAGACGAAGCAACAGTTAAAGCTCGTCTTATGAGAGCTTGTGAAGAAGCAAAGGGAGTTGAGTCTTATAACTACATAGTTATTAATGATAGCATTAAAAAATGTGTTGAAAGAATTAATAATATTGTTATAAGTGAAAAGAGCAAGGCTTCTAATAATTTAGATTTAATTAATAATATAAGAAGAGAATTAAAGAGTTTGGAAGGAGAAAATTAAATGATACATCCATCGTATTCAGAATTAATGGCAGTTGTTAATAGTGAGGTAAAAGAGGGCGAAGAACCTATCGTAGAAAGTAGATATTCAATTGTTAAAGCAACAGCACAAAGAGCTAAACAGATTATAGACGCAAGACATATTCAAGAAAAGATTGAAAAATCTCCTGATGTGGAAAAAGAAGGTGCAGCAGTTATTACACCAGATGAACAAAGACGTCTTAGAATAGGTGAACCAATGTTAGTTAATGTTGATAATGTTAAGCCTTTATCAATTGCAGTAGAAGAAATTAATGAACAGCTCGTTAAGATTCTTCCATCTGACAAGGTTGAAGAAGAATAAAATAAGATTGACGACTTTCGTAATAATTTGAGAAACGTGCAGAGTATGTTTTTCATAGTTGTTTATGATAATGATTGGTTAGTATTCAAAAAGGACTTTCACATTAAATAATTGATATGGGATATAAGATTGTATTTAACACTATTAAGTAAGTTCTTTGCTTCTATTAAAAGAAGCAATAAGTGTGGGTTTACTTGATTAGTAATCTATATTTTGTATGGATTAAATTAATGTGACAGTCCTTTTTGTGTTTTTATGTTTATAGGTTAGCGTTAATATTTTTGAATGAAAGGAAGATAAAATTAAAATGAGTGGAAAATATAACGAAAAAGATAAATCTATTTCATGTAGTGTGTGTAATTTGTGTGGTGCATGTGATTATATAGATGTTCCTTATGAAAAAGAATTGTCAGAAAAGACGAAGTATATTAATAAGCTTTTTAAAGGGATATGTACATTTGACAAGGTAAACGGAATGTTTAGACCCGTCTTTTATAGAAATAAAGTACACGCAGTTGTTGGTATGTCTAGGGATAAGTCAATTATTACAGGAACATATAGTGAGGGAACACATAATATTATAGCTGTTGATGAGTGTATGATAGAAGATAATAAAGCTGATGAAATTATTGCGACACTTAAAAAGTTATTTAAGTCATTTAAGTATGTTCCTTACAATGAAGATACAAAAAAAGGTTTTATAAGACATATATTAATTAGGAGAGGCTTCTCAACTAAAGAAATAATGGTAGTGCTTATAACATCAGATATTATGTTTCCTTCAAAGAATAATTTTATCAAGGCGTTGTTAGAAGCACATCCTGATATTACAACGATTATTCAAAATGTAAATGGAATGTCTACAAGCATGGTGCTTGGAAAAAGAAGTAAGACTTTGTATGGTAAGGGATATATAGAAGATGTACTTTGTGGTTGCCGTTTTAGAATAAGTGCAGAATCATTTTATCAGATTAATCCAGTTCAGACAGAGAAGCTCTATAAAGCAGGTGTTCAGATGGCAAATATTACTAACAAAGATACAGTTATTGATGCTTACTGTGGAATAGGTACAATTGGAATATCTGTTGCTTCTCATGCGGGTAAAGTAATAGGTGTTGAACTTAATGAGCAGGCAGTTAATGACGCACAAGTTAATGCTAAGATTAATAAGATTAAAAATATAGAATTTGTCAATGGTGACGCAGGTGAATTTCTTGTGGATTATGCCCAAAGCAAGAAAAGAGCAGATGTTGTAATCATGGACCCGCCTAGAAGCGGTTCAACACCAGATTTTATAAAGTCAGTGTTTAAGTTAAAGCCTAGAAAAGTAGTATATATATCATGCGACCCATCAACACAGGTTAGAGATGTTAAGATGTTTATGAAAGGTGGATATAAGGTTAAGGAGTGCAGGGCATTTGATTTATTTCCTCACACACGCCATATTGAAAGTATTGTTTGTTTAGAAAAAGAATGTAAATAAAAGTGTAATATATAAAATATTGGTATGATTAGTGGGTGGAATGTGTTTTAATAAGATAATTATATAATGTTAATAGATAGTTAATAAGCCTATATGAGTTGTGAAAAATTCATATAGGCTTATTTTTGTGTTTAGATACATCTTATGTTGTTGTTTAACTTTGTAAGACAGTCGTTACCACAGGCAAAATTGCTGTTTCAATACATCTTATGTTGTTGTTTAACAAAATACCACCAATCTTTTGACTGGTGGCTAATAACTATACTACTCCTGCATCTTTTAATATTCTATCTAATTCTTCTTTTGCAGGCAATGCGTGTTTTTTATTATATGCTTCACATTCTTCTTTTGATAATGGAATTGGACTAGGTGGCATGGATAATCTATCTAAATACCATTCGTATGCTTCTTCTTCATTTGTCATAGTATTACCTTTTAAAGAAGCCCATCTTCTTTTAACTCTCGTTCAAAATTTTTTTTTAAAGAATTGACCAAAAACATCTTCAATGTTTTTTTATCATATCCTTGCTTCTCGTGAAATTCAATTAAATCTTCTTTTGCTATCTCATAAGCCATTCTATCATACTCTTTTTCTTCTTCTTCGCTTTGTGGTGCAGGGTATATCATATAATCACCTTCCTAATATTTGTTCAATAATTTCACCCAAAAACTTTGCTGACTCAAATACGCCCTTGTTTCTTTAATTCTGCCAATTCTTCTTCTGTAAGTTCTGCTATTGACGGTGGCATTGATAATCTATCTTTATAGGCATCATATATCTCTTTTTCATCTTTACTCATTTTAAATCACCTCTAACTCAATTAAATCTTCTTTCTTTGATATTACTTTAAAATTTGTATCTTTGTCAAGCAATAGCTCTCTTTGCTTTGGATACGCACTGAACTGTTCTATATATGCTGCTTTAGTTCCCTTTTTGGCATATATTATAATTTTAAACTTTCCACTAAGTGTACGGCTTTCAACAACAGATGTACTTATAAATTGCCTTTCTTTAAACACATCTCCTGCTTTCTTCCCTTTATACGCATCAAAATTTATACTTCTATAACAAATTATATCATATTTTAATCTATTGTTTCCTAACGCCCCAGATATAATATTTGCATATTTTCTAAGTTTCTTATCTTCTTCTCTATCTCCACGAAGCATTGCATTTAATCTTTCAAAAAATCTATTCGGTTTCTTATCACCTAAATTATATGTATACTTTTTTACTGCGTGTATTTCTTTACCAGTAAGTTCATTTATCCATATATCAGACTCTTTTCTAAGTATATCTACAACATTTGATTGTGATAATGCTCTAAAATTTGCAAGTGGTAACTTATTATTTACATACTGCTTTGAATTAACGTCACCTGTTTTAAATCTTACATTTTGCCACGTTTCAATACATCCTATGTTGTTGTTTAACTTTAATATGGCAGCAGATAAGGGAATTAATTTCTCGTTTCAATACATCCTATGTTGTTGTTTAACCTTACAGAAATTGTAAGGGGACTAAATGGTTTGTAGTTTCAATACATCCTATGTTGTTGTTTAACTAGATAATCAAGCTCAAGCTTATCAATATCAAAAGTTTCAATACATCCTATGTTGTTGTTTAACGAGAAACGGTGTCGGGGGAATGATTATTAAGCCGAAGTTTCAATACATCCTATGTTGTTGTTTAACGCACATCATATTCAAGACTTATCACAAGAAAATCAGTTTCAATACATCCTATGTTGTTGTTTAACCGTAGAAATGCTAAGAACAGCAAATAAAATAACTTAGTTTCAATACATCCTATGTTGTTGTTTAACCTGTAAAATCTCTCTGCATCTTCTCGACCGCTCTCGTTTCAATACATCCTATGTTGTTGTTTAACCAACGCATTTAAGCCATTCTTTAAATCTTCTTTTTTATCTATACCGCTATTCTACACTATTTCTAAAAAAATTACCAGCGATTTTTGTATTTTTAATAATTATTACTAAATATTGCGCAATTCAGCATATTTACTGACTTTACATAGCTTTATAATTTATTTTAGCTGGTAAAGTTATAAATATATTAAACATTGACGATATATTAAATATAATAAATTAAGGAAAGAGAAAATATAAATGATAATTACTGAACAACAAATAAAAGAATTAGAAGTATATATTAAAAATATAAAAGAACTTGTGCAAAAAGGAGATGTGCAGGAAGTGTTAGATGCAATAGATGATGTCATTGTTAGTAATATTCTTGGCAATAATGATGAGCCAGATGAAGAAGGGATAAGGTTGCAAAGAATATATGATGATATTTTCTATGAAAATAATAAAGGTTGGTAATGAATTATTTAAAGTTGGAGAAGTTTATGGTTATTGGTATATGTGATGATGAAAAGTCAGTCGTTGACATTTTAGAAGAAAAAGTTAAAAAGTATATTCCAAATGCCAAAATAATTAAGTTTTTAAATGGTGAAAGTATTTTGAAGTGTTTGGACAAATTGGATATTTTGCTTTTGGATATTCAAATGCCAGATATTAATGGAATGGAAGTTGCAAGAAAGATTAGAAGAACAAATAAAAACTTGCAAATTATTTTTGTAACTGGTTTAGAAGAATATGTTTTTGAAGCATTTGACGTTGCGGCGCTTCATTATCTTGTAAAGCCAATAGATGAGAAAAAACTAGCTTGTGTTTTAAAGATGGCACAAGAAAAACTAGATATGATAGATAAAAACAATGAAAAAAATTTTAATATTATTGTAGCTTCAAATGGTATACATATAAAAATTTATTTAAAAGATATTATTTATGCGGAAGTTTTTAATAGAAAAATAGTTATACATACTATTAATGATGATATAGAGTATTATGGAAAAATGTCTGATTTGGAAAATATGGTTGGTGAAGATTTTTTCCGCCCACATAGAGCATATCTTATTAATATGAAATATGTTGAGAAATACGACTCAAATAATATATACCTTGAAAAAGGACAAGTGCTTATGGCAAAGAAAAATTATAAGAACTTTGTGAAGCATTATATGGATTATTCGATAAAAGAAGTTAAAAATGTCAAGTAAAGTAAATTTAAGTTAGTGGGGATATTAAAAAAGGTGTAGGTAAATTCCCACTTTTATTTATGTAAAGTATGTGCTTGCATGAGATTTTAGAAACTGGTGTGATAACTTGTGTGTGTCACAATAAGAAGATAATACTACAGTAACGTTGAATTAAAAATAATTAGCAAAAAAATATAATTTTTTGTGGACTAAAAGTTGTTGGGGGCAAAGGATGGAAATTGAGTTTTTTTATAGTTTTGTATCAAATTGTATGATAAATGGGATTGGATTGGCTACTACATATTTTCTATATATTTTTTTGAAAAAATTTATTAATAAAAAAAGAGATTTAATTGCGTGCGTGACATATCTTGTTTTGATTATATTTTTTTATTATATTCCACCGATTATTCCTAATTTAGTAGTGTATAGCATTGCAATGTCTGTAGTATTTTTGATTTTGATTGTTAAAGATATGTCAAGAATAAAGCTTAAGGCGTTTTTGTGTGTTACATATTTTGTGCTTAGATGGCTTGCATTGGGGAGTGTATCTCAATTGATGATGTTATTTAATCAACTTACCAATAACATCGGAAGCTTAAATTCTAGTATTTTAATGATAAATATAACTTTTGTATTAACACAAGCTCTAGAGTTTGTGTTATGCGTGTTATTTCTTAATTTTTCAGTGAAAATGTTTTTGAAGGTGTATAACAATTGCTATGAGGAGTTACCTGCAAAAGAATTTTTGATGTTATTAATGCCAATGCTTGCACAAGTTGTAGCATACCAAAGTGTAATTAATTATTATAATCTTTATGACAAAGCAATGAGAGCAGAAGTTATAGCACCAGTCTATGAATTTAACTATACATTGTTAATATTTTTTATCATTTCTTATGTTGCAATATTGTCATTTCTTACATTCTATCAGCAGTTAAAGGTGGCTAGGCAAAATAGTAACGAACAACAAATACTTGCTTCTCAAATACAACAACTTAAAGAGCATATAGTCATGGTGGAGAAGGCTTATGATGAAGTTCGTGCTATTCGCCATGATATGTCAAATCATTTGATGATATTGAATAATTTAATAGAAAAGGGAGAACACAACTTGGCAGAAGAGTATTCAGTTAAGGTTAGCAAGGCACTAGCTGAAACTAAGTCAGATATTCAAAGTGGCAATCCAGTTACAGACATTGTTATTCGTGAATATAAAGCTAAGTTTTTAAAAAATGAAATAGCTTTTGAAAGTGATTTTCATTATCCTAATTCAGAAAAAATAGATGTGTTCGATATGAGTATTGTGTTATTTAATGCGTTACAAAATGCCTTTGAAGCTTCAAGCAGGCAAACACAAGTGTGTTTGAAGTCTTTTAGAAATAAAAATACATTTATTATTGAGCTTAGCAATAGTTGTAGTAAAAATATTATTATTAATGAAGCTACAGGACTTCCAATTACAAGTAAAAGTGATACAACTAAGCATGGTTATGGGCTTAAAAATATCAAGCGCATAGCTAGAAAGTATAATGGGGATATAAAGATTAGTATAAAGAATAGTAGGTTTGTGTTAAATATAATGATGATGTTAGAGTAAAATGGCGTTGTATTTTATAGTTGTTTTTCAGTTACTTTACAACAAAAAAATGGCATTTCACAACATTTGAGTTGCGTTTAAATTCATATATTCCGAAATTGTAGATATAGAACAAGTCAAGTAGACTTACTTAATAGGGTTAAGCTATTAAAAAATTTAGATTAAAAGGCGGTGGAGTGTATGAATATTGGTATTAATTTTTCTAGTAATTTATTAATGGGTAGGCAAAATGGTATGTTAAAGAGTACACAAGATAAATTACAAAGACAAGCTGACCGAGATGGAAAAATTGCTTTTTTTGAAGCTCAAAAAGAAAATTTAAAAAATATGAAATCATTAAATCTTGATGATATATCAAGAAAATTAGATATGCTTCATTCTTATAATGACGAAATAGTAGCGGCAAAGCAGGAGTATAACAGTTCACAGATGTTTCATGCTATGGATGAAGCTAAAGAGAGAGCCGAAAAAATTGCAAAGGAAGCTGAAAAGAATAAACCTAAGACAGAAGAAGAAAGAAAAGAAGACGCAATTGACGAAGCACTTGGTACTGACGATAATAAGGGTGTATTAACAGAAGTTATGGATAAATTATCAGAGGTTATTGATGAAAGTATAGAAAATGTTGATAATATGCAGGATAGTCAAGAAGATGTAAATAATCTTGCACAAGAAAGTATTAAACAAAAGGATTTGCAACAAGGTGACTTGCAAAATCAAGACTTACAACAAGGGGCAACTCAAACACAATTACAGAAAGCTTATATAAATGAAAAATATGTTCCTATTGATGTAAAGGTTTGATATGTGAATTATTTAACGATATTAATAAAGTATATCACTTTTATTTATGCAGGCAACAGGGTAAAGTATGTATTTGTATGATATTTGGTGATTGTTGTAATAAGAAAATTTTAATTAGTAAATAATGTTATATCGTATATAAATTTTTGTTAATGTAACAACTTATTGTTTAAAGCAATAAGTATGACTTAGATAAAATAAAAATCAATTAACTAGGAGGATATGTTATGGTAGTAAAAGTTGGTGATAGTTGGGGGACACAAGAAGCTAAAAAAGAAAAGGTTAAAAAGCAAGAAAAAATTGGTGATGAAAAATTAGAAGAAAAGGCAAAAAAAGATAAATTGTCGCAACAAGGTGATATGTTATTTATATCTAAAGTAGGATATGAATGTACTAAAAATTTGTCATCTATTAATTCTATGAATTATTTTAATGAATTTGAAAAGCAAGTGTCACAGGTCTTTGAAAAACAAGGGAAGACAGATGATGTAAAGTCAGATACGTTTGAACATCAAGTAAATAGAATGGCAGCAGCTTATAATAAAATGAAAAATAATATTGAACAAAAATATGCAGATAAAGAGCATGAAACAGAATATTATGTTACAGACAGTGGAAAAACAGAAGTATTGACCAAAGAAACAGAAATGGACATGTTAGATAAGGCTTATGAAAGCTATAGTACATTTATGGCTACATCTACACAAATATGGTCAGAGCTTAAAGATTTTACACCATCAGTATTTTATCACAAAACGGGAGAACAGCTTAATAATAAAGTTAATGATAATAACAAAACTGTTGATAGTAAAGATAATATTTTTTCAAATGGACAAAAAAACGCAATAAAAAATATGGCTTATAATGCTTTTATGTCAGCTATTCAAAATGATAATCAGAAACTTATAAATCAAAATAATGAAGACTATAGGAAACTTCGATTGAATTTAAACATATCAAATGATGATAGAAAGTTATTAAATGATATATGGGATTATTATGCAAATAAAAAATAATGAATAGGGGTGTGAAATATGGCAATAACTGGTGTTAATAGCGCAAGTAAAGAAATAGTCGGTAACATTTTAGGGCAAAATGGGCAAAATGATGCTATAAGTAAAAATATTAAAAATGAAATTGCAAGAGCGCAAAAAAAGCTACAAGATTTATCTGCAAATAACGAGCTTTCTATAGAAGACAAAATGAAAAAAAGACAAGAAATTTTACAAGAAATTACTAACTTAGAGCAACAGCTTAGACAACATGAGATTGAGCAACGAAGAAAACAGCAGAGTGAGTCAGCTTCAACAAATGATATGCAAACAACAACTTCAACAGCTTCTAGTAAAGGTAATGGGTTATCACAAGCAAGTACACAAGCTATAATTTCTGCTGATGTTTCAATGAAGCAAGCAAAGGCACAAGGGCGAGTTGTAAATAATACAAATGGAAAAGTAAAGGTGCTTAGTTCTGAGATAAAAATGGATAAGGGCAGAGGTACAAGTTCAAAGAAAAAAGAAGCAGAGTTACAAAGCTTAGAAGAAAAAGCGCAAGCTGCAAGCAAAGCGCAAATGGCTTCACTATCTGATGTAAATAAAGCAATAAAAGAAGCAACAACAGATAATAGTGTAAAAGATAATAAAGATAAAACACAAGAAAGTAAAACTAATACTAGCAGTAATTTAGAAGCTATATCGAAAAATGAGAATAATATTAAAAATAGCAATAACACTAATGATTTAAAAAATACAAAAACAGCAAATAATATAGAGAAGTCACAAGTTGATAAAAAACAAATAATACATACATCATTAGATGTCTATTTATAAGAAGATTTCCCTTTTGTTAGATAATGAACAAGTCTAATAAAAGGGAAATTTTGTTTTTAAATAAAACATTGTCGCTACAAGTTGACAACCCTTAAAACACTTAATATAATTTGTTTAGAAAGTATCATTTTCTAAATAAGAGGAGATATATAATGGAGTACACAAAGCTTGGAAATACTGATATTGAAGTTTCAAAGTTATGTGTTTGCTGTATGAGTTTTGGAAAAGCAGGAACTATGCACGACTGGACATTAGATGAAGTGCAAAGTGAAGAAGTTATAAAACATGCTTTAGATTTAGGAATTAATTTTTTTGATACAGCCAATGGATACTCTGCTGGAACAAGTGAGGAGTATTTAGGCAGGGCAATCAAGAATAATGTAGCTAGAGATAAAGTGGTTATTGCCACAAAAGTTTATTTTAATGAGGGGCGATTGTCAAAAGAGGCTATATTTAGAGAGATAGATGGAAGTCTTAAACGTCTTGGAACAGATTATGTAGATTTGTATATAATTCACAGATTTGATTATGATACACCAATAGAAGAAACTATGGAGGCGTTAAATGCTTTAGTAAAGGCAGGAAAGGTTCGTGCTATCGGTGCGTCAGCTATGTATGGATATCAATTTTATAATATGCAGATGGTAGCAAAAGAAAAGGGATTGACATCATTTTGTGCTATGGAAAATCATTACAATCTGCTTTATAGAGAAGATGAACGTGAGTTAATTCCGATTTGTAAGCAGATGGGAGTATCTTTAATGCCATATAGTCCATTGGCAGCAGGTCATATTGCAAGACCTACATGGAAGTCGGATACTCTTAGAGGTAAGACAGATAGAGTTGCAGTTGGAAAGTATGACCGCATGGAGCAACAAGATATTGAAATTGTAAAAAGAGTACATAATTTGGCAGATAAATATAATTGCACAATGTCACAGATTGCTCTTGCTTGGCAATGGCACAAGGGCGTAGCTTCTCCTATTATAGGAGCGACAAAGGCTAAGTATTTTGACGAAGCTGTTAATGCACTAAATATACATTTTACACCAGATGACATTGATTACTTACAAGAAATGTATGTACCACATCCTATTGTTGGAGCAATTGATAAGAACCCACCACAAGGTATTATGTTGTTAGATGAGAAAAAATAATATACAGAGGCGAAGTATGGAAATTAAGAAGCGAGATAAAGTCAGGAAAATAAGCACAGTTATAGAAACTATTCTTATAACAATTCTTGTAGTGTTTGTTGTAGCTATGATGATAATGATTAATAATCTTCAAGGAACAGCAAGGGTTGTTAATTATGCTGGTCTTGTAAGAGGTGCTACGCAAAGAGCTGTAAAGCTTGAAATAACGAAAAATCCTAGCGATGAGTTGATTAAGTATTTAGATGATATACTTCAAGATTTGAAATATGATGAAGATGGGAAGTATAATCTTGTTAGTCTTAACGATGTTGATTATCAAAAGAAGCTTGATATACAGATAGAGTTTTGGGGACATTTAAAGCAAGAGATTGAAAAGGTTCGTGAAAATGGTTATGAAGCAACAGACATTGTTCAATTAAGTGAGCAGTATTTTGCATTAGCAGACCAGACTGTGTCAGCAGCAGAAAATTATTCAGAAAAGATTGCACAACGCATTAGTTTATTTGAAATTCTCTCAGTAATAGTTATGGTGCTTATATTTATTTGTATTATTAACCAAACTGTACAGTCAATAATGATTGCACGAAAGAATAAGGTGCTTGAAAAGAAAGCATATCTTGATGTTCACACTGGACTTCCTAACAAGAGTAAATGTGAAGAATTAATGCACAATTCAGAATTTATTAATAGCTCAGTGGCTTGTATTATGTTTGACCTTAACAATCTAAAGCTTGCAAATGATACACTAGGACATTCTGTAGGTGACCAGATGATTTCTAACTTTGCAAGGTTACTTAGAAATGCTGTGCCTACTAAAGATTTTGTTGGCAGGTATGGTGGTGATGAATTTATTGCAATAATTTATGACACATCTAAGGAAAATGTTGAACAGATTATACAAAATCTTAATAATCAAATTGATGAATTTAACGAGCTTGGTTCAGCTTATAGAATAAGTTATGCTTATGGCTGCGCATTTTCAATGGATTATAAGGAATGTACACTTAGAATTCTTTTTGACAGTGCAGATAAGTATATGTATGATAATAAACAGGCAAAAAAGGCTGGAAGAAAAGCATAATATTAAAAGGCTATCACAAAGAAAAGTCGATTTTTTGTGGTAGCCTTATTTTTGTAGGCAATGAGCTGAAATTTGTATTTGCAAAAGACTTAGTGACTATTGCGATGACTTGAGAAACTTGCAAAGAGTTTTTCCTATAGTTTTTATATAAGCCGTAAGTTGTAAATAATCACATTATAACACATATATTAAAGTAAGCATAAAATATTATTATATGAAAGGTTGGTTAAAATTATGGCAAGATTTACAAATCAAGCGCAATTGCGTTATGGAAATTCAGTGGCTAATTCTAATATTGCTGTTGGTGAAATACTTGAAGTGTTATCAGCTACTAAAACAGCAGTAAAGAACACTTATAGCGCTAATGAAGATGTAACTTATGTTGTCAGCATAGTTAATGCGGGCACAGTAGCAGTTAATGGATTAACAATTACAGATAATCTTGGAACTTATGTATTTGATACGGCGAATTTAACACCGTTGACATATATAGATGGAAGTATTAAGTATTATGTAAATGGAGTGCTGCAACCAACGCCTACTGTTAAGTCAGACCCTCCACTTGTTATTTCTGGAATAAATATTCCAGCAGGTGGTGACGTTGTTATTGTCTATGAAACACAAGTCAATGAGTTTGCGCCATCAGACGCTAATTCTACGATAACTAATACTGCTATGATTGCAGGAAATGGAATTACTCCTATCACTATCGAAGAAACAATTGAAGCAGACAATGAACCAATACTTACGATTACAAAGTCGGTAAGTCCTGTTCCTGTAACGGAAAATGGTACATTGACATATACATTTGTTATTCAAAATTCGGGAAATACACAGGCAAGTGAAGAAACGGGAGTTGTTGTAACAGATACTTTTGACCCAGTACTTTCTAATCTTAATGTTACATTTAATGGTGTAGCATGGACTGAGGGAGTTAATTATACTTATGATGAAGCAACGGGTCTTTTTACAACTGTTGTAGGTCAGATTACTGTACCACAAGCGACATATACACAAGACCCAGTTACTAATGCTTGGGTAGTTAATCCGGGAATTAGTACACTTGTAGTTACGGGTACAGTTTAATGATAATTATTTGTCAATGTATCTTTAAAGGTATGGTTGTAAAATTGGGATAAGAAATAGCATAAATATAAATGATAAAAAGGGTATTGTGATAACTAAATTTGATGAGTATATACAATTAATGGTGTTTGGTTGCATATATTTTGAATGGGGTTATTGCGATACCTTTTAATTTATTATTAAAAATATATTAAGTTTTTGTATTATAGTTATAAGGCATTTGACAATTGTTTTTTTCTATATAATAATAAGAACACTAATAATTATTATATAAAAATATAAGCTTATTTTTAGGTTTCTAGAGATAGGATAAGTATATAAGCAAACACACACCAGTAAAAGCACAATCAATTATATTTGTAAGCCATCATCGAACAATTATGTTCGCTGTTGTCATACAAATACAATTGACAGTTCTTTTAATGGTGCATTTATTGCTTATATATTTATCCTATCTTACGGAAGTTCTTTATAATATAAGATGTCAAAATTTAGGATGGTTAGTTAGGTAAGTAGTAGTGAGAATATGGCGTGGAGCTAAGGAATGGAGTATTTAAAATGATGATGATTTTATGGGGAGTTGTTCCGATTTTGTTGTTGTTGCTTACTGTTATATATTTGTATAAAAAGATTAACAGTATAGTTAAATACTTTGGAGCAAAAGAAGATGTTAGTTATAGTAGTGTTAATGATAGTAAGATTAAGACTAAGTATAGGATTATATCAATTGGTATATTTGCGTTGTTAATTGCACCAGTTGTATTTTTTAAAATGACTTGGATTATTGTACTTTTGCACTTGTTTGTATTACTTCTTGTAACAGATTTAGTTGTATGGATTATTGAAAAAATCGGACATAAAATAAATTCAACTACATTTCAAAGGATATATAAAAGTGGAATTATTGCAATAGTAATTACTGCAATAATGATAACTTATGGATATTTTAATATTTTTAAGGTAATAGATACACAGTATACAGTTTATACAGAAAAGAACATACGAAGTGAAGGGTATAAGATACTTGTATTATCTGACCTTCATACGGGACTTACACTTAATGGTGAGCAGTTAGAGCAAAAGGTTGCTGAAATGTCTTATCAAAATCCAGATGTTGTAATACTTGATGGTGATATTGTAGATGAGAGTACAACATTTGAACAAATGCAGGAAGCATTTTCAATATTATCAAAGATATCTAACCGTTATGGAATATATTATGTATATGGAAACCACGACAAAAACGCATATACATCAAAGCCTAATTATACACCAGAGCAACTTAAAGAAACTATTATATCAACAGGAATTAACATTCTTGAGGATACTACACAAGTAATTAATAACGAGCTTGTATTAATAGGCAGAGCTGATAAAGGCGATATGGTGAATGTAAGAAAAGATATATCTGAACTTGTAGATGGGTTGAATTCATCAATGGAATGGATTGTGCTTGACCATCAGCCAGCAGATTATAAATTATGTGAGCAAAATGGAGCTGATATGATAATTTCAGGACATACTCATGCAGGACAGATATGGCCGATTGGCTTTTTAAGTAGTATATTACATCTTGATGAAATGAACTATGGATATAAAGTAAATAACAATATGACAGCAATCGTCACATCAGGAATAGCAGGTTGGGGCTTTCCACTTAGAACTTCTAAACATTCAGAATATTTAGTGATAAATATTGTTAATAAATAACCATAAGATTGTCATATATTTACATAATATTGTGCTTGCGTAATAATAAAAATATATTATAATAACTTTATAAACGGGAAATTTGTGCGTTATGGAGGATTGTAATGAAATTTTTAAGACAGTTTTTAAAATACAAGCATATATGTATACAGTGTCACAATAATCCAGACCCTGATACATTATCGTCTGCCTTAGGTTTACATTGTTATTTTACAGAGCATGGAATAGATACAAGGATTATATATGGTGGTTCTGATAGAATAAAGAAGCGCAATATACTTTATATGATTAAAGTGTGTGGGATACCAATAGAATATGTAGAAAGTGTTCCCAAAGATACAGAAATTCTTATAATTGTCGATGGTCAGTATGGGCAAGGGAATGTAGAGCGTTTTAATGCACCCTTGATTGGAGTAGTTGACCATCATCTTCAAGTTATGGAAAAGAGTCAATATACATTTATAGACAATTCTTATCAAAGTTGTGCTACGATTGTGTGGCGTATGCTTACACATGAAGGATATAATGTAAAGGATAACTATAAGTTGTGTGTAGCACTGTTGTATGGGTTATACACAGATACAGCTTCTTATGGTGACTTATTTAAAAAGTATGATGTACAAATGAGAAATGAATTAAGTGGAGATTATCCAGAGCTTGAAAGGCTTAAAAAGTCTTGCATGACAATAGAAGAACTGATGATTGCAGGTGATGCGCTGCATAACATTTATATAGATACGAAAAGAAATTTTGCGTTAATCCCAGCAATTCATTGTGAGCAGTCAATACTTGGCATTATCGGAGATATGGCAATTCAAGTTGATATACTTAATTTTTGTGTAACATATACAGATGTTGAAAATGCTTATCAGATATCTATAAGGAGTTGTGACAGGAATATTCATGCAAATGAAATTGCAAAGCATATCTGTGAAGGTATAGGAAATGGTGGAGGCCATCTTGATAAGGCGGGTGGTCGTATATTTCAAAAAATGGTGAAAAAGTTATACGGTGATAAGAGTATTCGACAGGTAATACTTGAAAGAGTAATAGAAATTGCAGATATAGTGCAATGTGATTAAAGTGATTGTTATTTATTGTGATATCAGATACTTAGGAGGATTATTTGAGTAAAAAAATTATTAAAAAAATATTACTTATAGCTCTAACATTTCTTGTTTTTGCAAGTGCTTTATTTATATGGAAAAAGGCAATCAAAAAGGAGAGTACTCGTCAAATAACGTATGATACAACATCAGCTTTAGAAAAAGTTCTTCAGATTAGTGAGTTGTATTCATATAAAACTACATATAATGGTGTAGCTTATGTGTATGACAAAGATGACAGTAGTAAAATATCATATTATGTATCGTATAATTCAACAGTAAAGGTTGGCATTAATACAGAAGACATTAAAGTGGAAGCAGATGATGAAAATAAAAAAATAATTATAACACTTCCGCAGATTATGATTAAAGAAGTTGATGTTGATATGTCATCACTTGATTATATATTTGAAGATAAAAGGGCAGAAACTTCCTCTGTGTCAAGAGATGCTTATCTTGCTTGTATAGATGATGTTAATAACGAGATTAATGAGAGTAGTGAAATATTTGAGCTTGGAAAACAAAATACAGAAACTATTATACGAGGTCTTGTTGAACCATTAATTGAAACTGACAATAGCGGTTATACACTTGAAGTTGTAAGATAAATATAATAAGATTACCTATGAAAAACGAAAGGGTTTTGATTATGAAAAAGATACTAATGGGTATTATCAGTATATTGTTAGTAGTGTCATTTGCAGGGTGTGGTACTGATAACACAACACAAGTTGATGAAATAAAATCAAGTCAAGTTACACTTAATAAAATGCAGGCTGTGTGTGAACTTGCAACACTTGAGTGCTTTTATCACAATACGGCTAAGTATAAAGATGTAGATAAGGTGTTGTGGTGGAATACTACAACGGAGCTTTGGATTGAGTATTCTGGCGTTGTTAAGATTGGCATTAAGCCAGAAAAGCTTGATATGTCAGTAGATGGAAATGTTGTCACAATTACGATACCTGATGCCGAGATTTTAAGCTATACAGTATATCCTAATTCGCTTGACTCCGACAAGTATATTGTAGGGCAAGAAGGGTTGTGGGCTAAGAGTATCAAGGCAAAAGACCAAACAGAAGCTTTTAAAGCAGCAGAGCAGAATATGAAAGAAACAGTAGAAGGCGATTACACTTTATTGTTGCAAGGACAACAAAGAGCACAGGAATTAATAGAGCGATACGTTAAAAATATAGGTGAAATAATAGGAACAGATTACGAGATTAAGTGGAATAAGGCACAGGAATAAATTTAATATTATCAATTAGCAAAGTAGATTATATGTTTACTGAATTTAGGCTGTTGTAGTAAGAATGTCTTTGAATTTATATATTTTATATTATTTTATTATAATGTAAATATATAAATTCATAAAAATATCTTATTGACAACAGCCTTAATTTATTTATAATATTTTTGCAATAATAATTGGATACAGGAGGATAAGAAAAAATGGCGTATTTTCCATTTTATGTTGATTTAAAGAACAAAGATGTATTGCTTGTTGGGGCAGGCAATGTGGCGTTTCATAAGCTTAATAAGTTAGTTAAATATGAGTGTAAGATTACAGTAGTAGCAAAGGAATTTTCAGACAAAATTATATCACTTTCAAAAGAATATCCAGAACAAATAGAGTGTATACATAGAAGTTTCAGCGAATATGATATATGTGGTAAGTTTTGTGTAATAACAGCAACGTCTGATGAAAAATTAAACGCATATATTTATAAATTATGCCATGAAAGAAATGTTTTAGTTAATTCTGTAGATGATAAAGATAAATGTGATTTTATATTCTCATCAACTATACAGAAAGGAAATTTGAGTATAGGAGTGTCAAGTGGTGGTGCAAGCCCTGTTGTAACTACACTTTTAAAGCAGGATATAGAAAAAATTATACCGGATAATATAGAAAATATATTGATTTTTTTAGAAAATGTAAGGCGTGACGCAAAATTAAAAATACATGATAACATTCTTAGAAAGCAGTATTTAACTGAGATTGCTAAGGCTTGTTATACACAAAATCGAGTCCTTAGTAATACAGAAATTGAAAAGTTTTTAATTAAATACAACAATTCCTATTGAAAAAGTATGAATAGTAGTATATTATAATGGCATATTGAAAATTATTTCCATTAAATAACAGATTATAAAGTGAGGTATTAGATATGGCAAAAGTAGCAAAACATATAACAGAGCTTATCGGACATACACCATTACTTGAACTTAGTAACTATGAAAAAGAGATGGGACTTGAAGCTCACGTTATTGCAAAACTTGAATATTTTAATCCATTGGGGAGTGTTAAAGATAGAGTTGCTTGTGCAATGATTGAAGATGGAATAAAGAACGGAACAATTAACTCAGAAACAGTAATTATAGAGCCAACAAGTGGCAACACTGGAATTGGTCTTGCGGGAGTATGTGCTTCTAAAGGGTTACAACTTATTCTTACAATGCCAGATACAATGAGTGTCGAAAGAAGAAAGATAGTAACTGCGCTTGGTGCAAAGGTTGTACTTACACAAGGCAGACTCGGCATGAAGGGCGCTATTGCAAAAGCGGAAGAATTAAAGATTGAATACGGCAACGCATTTATCCCACAGCAGTTTGAAAATCCATCTAATCCGGCAATTCACGAAGTAACAACAGCAAAAGAAATAATAAAAGACCTTGATGGTAATGTTGATATATTTATTGCGTCTGTAGGAACAGGCGGAACAATTACAGGTACAGCAAGGGGACTTAAAGCTAATAACATCAATGTACAAGTTATTGCTGTTGAGCCTGCTTCTTCAGCAGTATTATCTGGTGGCAAGCCTGGGCCACACAAAATTCAAGGAATTGGTGCAGGCTTTATTCCAAAGGTTATGGATATAAGTGTTGTAGATGAGATTATAACTATTGAAAATGAAGAAGCCTTTGACGCTACAAGAAAAGTAGCAGCGACAGACGGTTTACTTGTTGGAATATCATCGGGAGCTGTAATAAGTGCAGCATTTAAGGTAGCACAAAGACCAGAAAATAAGGGTAAGAACATAGTTGTCTTGTTACCAGACACAGGTGAAAGATATCTTTCAACATCACTTTTTGAATTTTAAGATTGTAAATAAGACTATAGAAAGGAAGTGGCAACGCTTGAAGAATACAGAGCTTAGAAGTATTTTATATAAAAAAAATCAAAGTACAAAAGACATATTACAAAATATAAGTAAAAATATTATTACTTTTGTAAAAAGAAAAATAATTCCAGTAATGCTTATGTGTTCTTTAGTGATGACATTTTCTGGCTGTGGAAAAGAAAAAGACGGTCTTACAATTACGAATGTATCATATGACCCTACAAGAGAATTTTATGAAGCCTATAATGATATTTTTAAGGAGTATTATCAACAAAAGACAGGACAACAAGTCAATATCATTCAGTCACATGGTGGCTCTGGAAGTCAAGCAAGGTCAGTTGTTGAAGGTTGTAATGCAGACGTTGTAACACTTGCACTTGAACATGATATAACACTTATTGAAAATACAGGGCTTATTAACAGTGGTTGGAAGGAAGAATTTGACAAGGACTCAGCACCTTACACTTCTACAATCGTATTTCTTGTAAGAAAAGGAAATGAAAAGAATATAAAAGACTGGAACGACCTTATAAAACCAGATGTTGAAGTTATAACACCTGACCCTAAAAGTAGTGGTGGAGCTTGTTGGAATTTTCTTGCGGCTTTAAGTTATGCTAAGGAAAAGTACAGTGATGAAGCTTCACAACAAGATTTTTTAAGAAAGCTTTATGGCAATGTGTCAGTACTTGACAGTGGTGCTAGAGGGTCTACAACTACATTTGTTGAAAATGGCAAGGGCGATGTGCTTATTGCTTGGGAAAATGAAGCGATAGCCACTATGAAGAATTACCCCGACCAATATGAGCTTGTAAGTCCATCTGTTAGTATACTTGCACAGCCTAGTGTGGCAATTGTCGATGACAATGTAGCTATGAATAAGACAGAGCAGTTAAGTAGTGAATATTTGTCTTATCTTTATTCAAAAGACGCTCAAAAGCTTGCGGCAGAAAATGGATATAGACCATCAGATGAAGAAGTGTTAAAGGATTATGGAAATGTATTTAATCTTAATATGAAGCTTACTAATATAAATGATTTTGGCGGTTGGAATGAAGCATACAAGGCATATTTTGACGATGGTGCGTTGTTTGATGTTATTTATAACTAATTAAGAAAAAGTAATTTAGATTTACTTATGGAGGTAACTATGGACAGTACACAGACTGTGAAATTAAATAAAGTAAAAAAGACCAGAGTAATACCGGGTTTTAAGCTTACATTAGGAATAACAGTAACTATGCTGTCTTTGATAGTGCTTATTCCACTTGCGTCAGTAATGGTGTATTCGTTAAAGCTTTCACCATCTGAATTTTTTGTTTTGATTACTAAGAAAAATGTTGTATATGCGTTTGCAACAAGTATAGGTTGTTCTTTTGTGGCAGCAGTTATCAATGTAATATTTGGAGTTATCCTTGCATGGACTCTTGTAAAATATGATTTCCCCGGAAAACGTATACTTGACGGATTTATAGAGCTTCCGTTTTGTCTGCCAACAGCCGTTGCAGGTATTACACTTTCAAAAATGTATTCTGATACAGGAATACTTGGTGCACCACTTGCAAAGCTTGGAATAAAGATAAGCTATACACATATTGGTATTATTATAGCACTTGTATTTGTCGGTATTCCATTTGTTGTAAGAAATGTACAGCCAGTGCTTGAAAAGCTTGACGGACAGTACGAAGAAGCGGCTTACATATTGGGGGCGACACCATCTATTACATTTTTTAAGGTAATACTTCCAGAGTTAATGCCATCAATACTTACTGGTTTTGGACTTGCATTTGCAAGAGGTATTGGTGAGTATGGAAGTGTTATTTACATATCTGGCAACAGTGCCAAAGAACATACACAAGTAGTTTCCTATGTTATAATGCAGAAGTTAAGTTATATAGATTATTCATCAGCGACAGCGATTGCACTTGTGATGTTAGTAATATCATTTGTACTTCTTTTAGGAATTAATATAATCCAAATGAAGCAATCAAAAAGAACTAATATTTTATAGAAAGGGTAAGTTATGTACGAACAGGAAAAGTTAAATAAACGTAAGAAAATAACGAGAATTGTGCTTATTACATTAAGTGTATTGTTTGTAGTAGTAATGCTTGTATTGCCTCTTTTTTCTATAATATACAGTTCATTAAGAGAGGGCTTTGACGTATACATAAAATCAATATCTACAAAGTATGTGTGGAGTGCATTGTCAGTCACATTGCTTGCAACAGTCATTGCAGTAGTTATTAATACATTTTTTGGACTTTGTGCGGCTTGGGTGCTTACAAAGTTTTCATTTAAAGGAAAACAAGTACTTGCAACACTGATTGATATTCCATTTTCAATATCACCAGTAATTGTAGGACTTGCATTTCTTATGACTTTTGGACGACTTGGTTGGTTTTATCCAGTTATTCGTTGGCTTAACGAGTTGTTAGGAACGAATATAAGAATAGCCTTTGCAATTCCGGGAGTTGTGCTTGCTACTGTATTTGTAACATTTCCATTTGTGTCAAGAGAGATTATTCCCGTTCTTAATGCACAGGGAAAAGACGAAGAAGAAGCAGCGGCTCTTATGGGTGCTAGTGGATTTAAGATATTTTTTAAAATAACATTTCCACAGATAAAATGGGCGTTGATTTATGGTATTATCCTTTGTACATCAAGAGCGTTAGGAGAATTCGGAGCTGTTAATGCACTGTCAAAGACTAGAGGAGAAACATTTACACTTCCGCTTGAAATAGATGCTTTATATATGTCAGGAACGGAAAGTTCAATAACAGCGGCATTTGCAGTATCATCAATCCTTGTAATTATAGCTGTTATAGTACTTGTTATTAGAAATATTGTTGAATATAGGTCAAAGAAAAAGACAGGAATACGTTAAATACTAAGTGTGTATAAACGATGTGATAAGCAAGTAGTAGTTACTTGATAAGGCACAGAAATGAGGGTTATATGTATGTTGAAATGAAAAATATTTATAAACAATACGGTGATTTCAGAGCGTCAGACAATGTAAGCTTTGGAATTGAAAGAGGAAAGCTTGTTGCACTTCTTGGCCCGTCAGGAAGTGGAAAGACAACGCTTCTTAGAATGATTGCAGGGTTAGAAACTCCTAACGCAGGTGATATATATATAGATGGCAAGCGAGTAAATGATATTCCAGCTTCCAAAAGGGGAATAGGGTTTGTATTTCAAAGTTATGCGCTGTTTAGATATATGACAGTTTTTGATAACGTAGCATTTGGACTTGAACTTCAAAAAGTTCCTAAAAACGAGATTAAAAAAAGAGTTATGGAGCTTCTTGAAATTACTGGTTTATCGGGTATGGAAAAAAGATATCCTAATCAGTTGTCAGGTGGTCAAAGACAAAGAGTTGCGTTTGCGAGAGCCTTAGCTCCTAATCCACAAGTGTTACTGCTTGATGAACCATTTGCCGCAATTGACGCAAAGGTTAGAACGGAATTAAGACTTTGGTTAAGAGAAATGGTTACTAAGTTAGGAATTACAAGTATATTCGTAACACATGACCAAGACGAAGCTGTTGAAGTTGCCGATGAGATAATTATAACTAATCATGGAAAAATAGAGCAGATGGGAACGCCTACTGAGATTTACAAATCTCCTGATACTCCATTTGTTGCACAATTCATTGGAAGAACTAACGAAATTACTGATTATTATACGTTAAATGGTTTCGATAAAATAGAAAATGCGACAAAAGCTATAGTAAGACCAGAATTTGTCAAAATTTCAAAATTTGGCAAGCTTGAAAGGTATATGAGTGCCGCAGAAGAAGGTATTGTTGAAGATATAGTCTTTAGGGGCAATCGACTTGATGTTACTATTGATGTGCATGGAATTAAAATAATCAGTGAGTGGTCGTTAGAAAAAGACTCCTTACAGATAGGTGAAAAGGTAACACTTCTTATATATAGATTGTATGTTTTAAGTGACGATAAGACGTATCTGTGCGAAAATAAAGAAATGTCAGAAGATGGAGTATTTTATATTTAGTATTTATTAAATAAATAGAAAAGAGGAGCTATATGCAGATAACAGAAAAGAAAATAATAGACACTGATATTCTTATAATCGGTGGTGGTACGGCTGGTTGTTATGCCGCTCTTACAATTGCAGAAAAATCAGATTACTCTGTAGTTATAGCAGAAAAAGCTAATATTAAGCGAAGCGGTTGTCTTGCCGCAGGTGTTAATGCTATTAATGCCTATATTGTTGAAGGCAGAAAGCCAGAAGATTATGTTGACTATGCAAAAAATGATGCTGATGGAATCGTAAGAGAAGACTTACTTCTTACAATGTCTGAAAGACTTAATGAAGTTACAGAAAAAATGGAAAAGTTAGGTCTTGTTATTTTAAAAGACGAAAATGGAAAATATGTCGCTAGAGGTAACAGAAATATTAAGATTAATGGTGAAAATATAAAGCCTATTTTAGCTGATGCAGTTAAAGCACTTCCTAATGTTACTGTTATTAATAGAATTAATATAACAGATTACATTGTTAAAGATAATACAATCATTGGTGCATATGGCTTTAGCATAGACGAAAAAGACGAAAATGGAAAAGCTTATGGTACTGCCTATAGAATTAATGCAAAGAAAGTACTTTGTGCTACGGGCGGAGCGGCAGGACTTTATAGACCTAACAATCCCGGCTTTTCAAGACATAAAATGTGGTATCCACCATTTAATACAGGCGCAGGATATGCAATGGGTATTAATGCAGGGGCTGAAATGACAACATTTGAAATGAGATTTATCGCTTTAAGATGTAAAGACACAATTGCACCTACAGGCACAATTGCTCAAGGTGTTGGTGCAAAGCAAGTTAATTCGCTTGGTGAAGTTTATGAAACAAAGTATGGTCTTACAACATCACAGCGACTTTACGGAACTGTAAGAGAAAATATTGAAGGCAGAGGACCTTGTTACCTTAGAACAGAAGGTATAAGTGAAGCACAAGACGACTCTCTTAAAAAAGCATATCTTAATATGGCTCCTAGTCAGACACTTAAATGGATTGAGTCAGGTAAAAATCCTAGCGAGCAAAATGTTGAGATAGAAGGTACAGAGCCTTACGTTGTAGGTGGTCATACTGCAAGTGGTTACTGGGTTGATACTAAAAGACGTACAACGATTAAAAATCTCTTTGCCGCAGGTGATGTTGCAGGTGGTTGTCCACAAAAATATGTAACGGGTGCTATGGTTGAAGGTGAAATTGCCGCAGAAACTATGGTGGATGAATTAAATGCTTCTAATTCAGATATAAATACGGACAATAAAGAAATTACAAACGATTTTGATAAAAAAGTATCAGAGTATAATACAATTTTAAATTGTAATGACAATGTATATACAACAGAGCAGTTAGAAGACGCAATGCAAAAAGTAATGGATACTTATGCAGGTGGTATAGGAAGTTATTATCAGTTTAATGAAAGTCAGCTTGATTTAGCGAAGGAAAAGATAGAGCATTTGCAAGTGCTTGCACAAAATATAAGTGCAAATGACCTACATGAGCTTATGTTTGCTTATGAATTAAAAGAAAGACTTGTGGTGTGTCTTAGTCTTATTGAACATTTAAAAGCAAGAAAAGAAACTAGATGGCACTGTTTTGATGAAAATCTTGACTATCCAGAAAAGAGTGATGAATGGCTTAAATATGTAAACTCTGTAAAGAAAGATGGAAAGATAGAGATTATTACAAGAGAACTTGTTGGAAGGGGTGAGGTATATGAGCATAGCAATAGATAAGTTAAAATGTAAGGGCTGTAAAAGCTGTATGGATGTCTGTCCCGGAAGCCTTATAAAAAAAGATACAGATGGAAAAGCATTTATAAAGTATCCAAAGGACTGTTGGGGCTGTTGCTCATGTATCAAGGAATGTAAGTTTGATGCTATTGCATTATATCTTGGTGCAGATATTGGCGGCATGGGAAGTAAAATGACAGTCAAATCAAGGGATAATTTCCTTGACTGGAATATAACAAAGACAGATGGAACTATTAATACTATAGTTATTGATAAAAAAGAGTCCAACAAATATTAAGAAAATGGAGGAAAGAAATAATGGGAGAATTATCACATTTAGATGCGTTGGAGGCAGAGGCTATATACATAATCCGAGAAGTTGCGGCGGAATGTGAAAAGCCAGTAATGCTCTACTCAATAGGAAAGGACAGCTCAGTAATGCTTCATCTTGCTATGAAAGCATTCTATCCAGAGAAACCACCATTTCCATTTTTACATGTTAATACAACATGGAAGTTCAAAGAAATGATTAAATTTAGAGATGAACAGGCTAAAAAGCTTGGCATTGAAATGCTTGAATATATTAACGAAGATGGTGTAAAGCAGGGTATTAACCCATTTGACTACGGTTCAGCTTATACAGATATTATGAAGACACAGGCGTTAAAGCAGGCTCTTAACAAGTATGGTTTTACAGCCGCATTTGGTGGTGGAAGACGAGATGAAGAAAAGTCAAGAGCTAAAGAAAGAATATTCTCTTTCAGAAATGAAAATCACGCTTGGGACCCTAAGAACCAAAGACCAGAGATGTGGAAGCTTTACAACTCTAAGATTAATAAGGGTGAAAGTATAAGAGTATTCCCAATTTCTAACTGGACAGAAACAGATATCTGGCAGTACATAAAGAGAGAAAATATTGATATTGTACCTCTCTACTTTGCAGCAGAAAGACCAGTTATAGAGCGAGATGGCAACATAATAATGGTAGACGATGACAGACTTAAATTAAGACCAGGTGAAAAGATTGAAATGAAGAGTGTGCGTTTCCGTACATTAGGTTGTTATCCACTTACAGGTGGTGTTGAGTCAACAGCTACAACACTTGATGAAATTATTGATGAAACTCTTTCAGCAGTATCTTCAGAAAGAACAACAAGAGTTATAGATAATGAAGCCGCTGGAAGCATGGAAAGACGTAAAAGGGAGGGTTATTTCTAAATGAGAAGTTTACTTAAATTTATCACATGTGGAAGTGTTGACGATGGAAAATCAACACTTATCGGACATATTTTATATGATGCTAAGTTATTATATGCAGACCAAGAAAAAGCACTTGAGCTTGACAGTAAAGTAGGAAGCCGTGGCGGTGCTATTGATTACTCTCTTTTGCTTGATGGACTTATGGCTGAAAGAGAACAGGGTATCACAATTGACGTAGCTTACAGATATTTTACAACGGACAATAGAAGCTTTATCGTTGCTGATACACCGGGACACGAAGAATATACAAGAAATATGGCAGTTGGTGCTTCATTTGCCGACCTTGCAATTATCCTTATTGACGCAAAGCAGGGCGTACTTGTTCAGACAAGAAGACACGCAAGAATATGCGCACTTATGGGTATTAAGTACTTTGTATTTGCGGTAAATAAAATGGACCTTGTAGGTTATGACGAAGCTAGATTTAATGAAATTAAGGCTCAGATTGACGAGCTTGCGCAAGAATTAAAGCTTGAAAGTGTATACATTATCCCAGTGTCAGCGACAGAGGGTGACAATGTTACAACTAAGTCTGAAAATATTCCATGGTACAAGGGCGAAGCTATTTTACCATACCTTGAAAAGATTGATGTAACTGAAAAGAAGCAGGAAGAAGGCTTCTATATGCCAGTTCAAAGAGTATGCCGTCCTGACCATACATTTAGAGGTTTTCAGGGACAGATTGAGTCTGGTAGTGTAGCAGTTGGTGATGAAATTACAACACTTCCTAGCAATGAACATGCTAAGGTTAAGAGTATTCTTGTAGGTGACAAGCAGTCTGAAACAGCATTTATGGGACAGCCTGTGACAATTCAGCTTGATAGAGAAGTAGACGTATCAAGAGGTTGTGTACTTTCAAAGGGAACTAACTTACCACTTAGCAAATCATTTACAGCAACAATTCTTTGGATGGATGACAACGAGCTTACATCTGGTTCAGATTATCTTGTAAAGCTTGGAACTAAGCAAATACCAGCAATTCTTAAGGGTATTCAGTATAAGATAGATGTTAATACAGGTGAATTTATTCCAGCTAACGTGCTTAAGAAAAATGAAATTGCTGTTTGTGACATTTCACTTCAAGAGGCTATTGTACTTGATGAATTTAAGAAGCATAAGACTTTAGGTGAGCTTATTTTAATTGACAGAATTACAAATATGACATCAGCTTGTGGTGTTGTTGAAAATTCTTCTGTTGATGACAGCAAGGATATTAAGGCAGCATTTGTATACGGAAGTCTTAAAGCTAATGGAGATATCTTCGAGGAGTTCTATTATAACCTTGACAGTATGACAATCACTAAGGTGAGAACTACTGACAAAACATATACTATTGGTGATGAAATTCCAGTAGCAGGTGAAAGTTATCAATATCCAGATAGTTTTGATATTGTTGTTCTTCGTGAAAGAGTTGCCGTTAAGGTTCGTGATAGAAAGGTTGTAAGCATTGAAAAGCTTTCTGATTATGAATATTCAGGCGTTCCTGTTATTAACGGCAGAGGTTTTGCTGTTAATGTAACAAGTGAAGCTGAGCTTAGCCAATTCAAAGAAGAACTTGCAAAAGAAGACGAAAAGAGTGCTATTAGTAGTGAGTTCTTTAATAAGTGGGTTAAGTTTGAGACTTATAGAAAGATAGTATTTAAAGACGATATTTGGAATTAAGATATATTTTTAATAATAAATATTTAGATTAGTAAATTAAAAAACATAAATTTTATAGGCTCTTTGTCAAGAGTGGGGGTAAAAATCCCATATTAGAAAACTGGTGCGTGAGCATCAGTTTTCTTTGTAGTTTGTATCGACAATAAAAATAAACCACCTGCTATGCAGGTGTGTTCCCAAACAGCTTTAGCTTCAAGTAAAAAAACCTCCATGTTATAATGATTATAAGGTTCGCCAACCAAATTCATTACAACGAGGAGGTATCCAAATGGATAATAATAGTTTATCACATACAAAATGGACATGCAAATATCATATAGTATTTGCACCAAAGTTTAGAAGAAAGGTTATATACAAGCAAATAAGAGCAGACATAGGTCATATATTGAGTGAGTTATGTAAAAGAAAAGGTATTGAAATAATAGCGGCAGAGTGTATGCCAGATCATGTTCATATGTTTGTAAGTATACCACCGAATTACAGTGTATCGGAAATAATGGGATATTTGAAAGGAAAGAGTTCTTTGATGATATTCGATAGACATGCAAATTTAAAGTATAAGTATGGCAATAGACATTTCTGGTGCAGAGGATATTATGTCGACACAGTAGGTAAGAATGCAAAGAAAATTGAAGAGTATGTAAAAAATCAGATGCAGGAAGATCTGGAATATGATCAGATGTCACTGAAGGAATACATTGACCCGTTTACGGGTGAGCCGGTAAATAAGGCATAAGTTAAAGCCCTTTAGGGCTTGCCTGTGGTAGCTATGCACATGGCGAATCTTCAATGGCTCTTTAGAGCCGGCTAGTACCACAGGCTTATAGCCGCAGAGCAAACCACCAGCTGAGCTGGTGGTCATGATTCTTGTGAGTGGCAATTAAAGATTGGATGTTGAAGCGTAGTTAGGCATGGAAAAGGATATATATATAATTTGTGCAAATAACTTGATAATCAAACTAATATATATTATAATTCAAGAATCAAATAATTGGAGGCTCAAATTGAACAACAATATTTTAGACAGGAAAAGATTGACTACAAGTATTATTTTTAAAACGGTATCATTTATTGCATCGGTGTATGGGCTGATATTTACAATTGACAGCATTATGTCATTCACATTTTTTACAACACTTTCTAATGTGGCTCTTGATATTGTGCTGGCAGTATTTATTGTGTTGGATGTGATGTTGCTCGTTACGGGAAAAGATTATAAGAATAATGGACTATATATGCTCAAGTTTCTTATGACACTCTCAATTACACTGACATGTCTTGTGTATATGATTATTCTTGGACCTACGTCAGATGATGGCCTTATTGGTGCTTATCTTCATAATTATGCAGGAAGCCTTGGCGTACATCTGATTGGACCAGTATTTGCAATAGCAGATTTTCTTATATTTGATAAAGGATTTAAAGCAAGGAATATATATGCAATATATGCAGTTATACCACCGCTTTGCTATGTGGGTTTTGTATACATACTTGCAGCACTTGGAGTTAGATGGTATGGCACAATGACGGCACCATACAACTTTCTTAATTATAATGTGCCAACAGGCTGGTTTGGATGGGATTTAAGCCAGATGGGTTCAGAGTCGCTTGGAATAGGTGTTATATATATGATTGTGGTTCTGCTGCTTATATTTATTGGAATAGGTCTTTTATATCTGAAGATTAACGGTGCTGGAAAGAGTGTTGAAAGATAGAATCCAAAGCTTGTAAGTGAATAAAATATTAATCATGACCACCAGCTGAGCTGGTGGTCATGATTTTAAAATTTTTTCCCGCCAATTTATCTTTTTTCTGTCCAAGGGATAGTGAAGGGAAAAGGATATATTTTCGGTCAATCACTTAAAAAATGCCCAGCGAATAGTGAAGGGTATAAGACTTAACGATGAACCTATAAAAGTTATTCCCTTCAATTTCGATGGAGGTGAATAGCATGAATGATTCACAGAGACAGCAGATAAAGAAACTGAGGGAAGAAGGATATGGCTATGGAAGAATTGCACAGACTCTTGGCTTAAGCGAAAACACCATAAAGACATATTGCAGAAGGCACGGACTCGGAGGAGTGGCAGTAAATCCTGCTCCGGCTGATGAGGAAATCCATCATTGTTTATGTTGTGGAACAGTAGTTGTACAGAACAATGGAAGAAAAGAGAAAAAGTTCTGCTCTGATAAGTGCAGAAATAGGTGGTGGAATGCCAATCTGGATAAGGTCAATCGCAAAGCTGAATATAACTTTGTCTGTGCCTATTGCAAAAAGCCATTCAGTGCATATGGGAATAAGCACAGGAAGTATTGCAGTCATGAGTGCTATATCCTCGACAGATTTGGAGGTGAGCAGTAATGGAAGAGATGAAAGTAAAAGACAAAGAATCACTTGTGCCTGTATGTGAGAAGTATACGCTTACCATCAAAGAGGCAGAAGCTTATTTCAATATTGGAATCAAGAAGATGCGTAGACTGGCAGAAGAAAATACAGGAAGATTTTCGGTCTTTTGTGGAAATAAGTTTCTTATTATTCGCCCTAAATTTGAAAAATTTATTGATGAGTCGTCAGAAATATAATCTGCTAGAAGTAGTTATTTATCTGCCAAAAGTAGTTGATAAATAAGTGATTTAGAGTGATATATGTTATACCCCATATGGGGAATTTCAATAAGAAGAGAGTGAAGAAAAAATGAAACCTAATATCAAGGACAAAGACACTATGACGGTACAAGGGTAATTCCAATGACAAAGGAAGTTACAGATATGTTTCGAGCAATCATTCAAGACAGACCAGAATATAAAGTGGAGAAAGTGGTAGGAGGATACACAGGATTTCTTTTTCTGGATAAGAACGGAATGCCGTTGGTTGCCATGCACTGGGAACACAGATTTAACAGTATGGTGGGCAGGTACAACGA